>Ga0099825_1009092_pt1 | contig 11480 bp, 8 predicted proteins | sample SiratroredBW_FD_76838 | JGI IMG/M metagenome (GOLD analysis project Ga0099825, IMG submission 76838) | Root nodule microbial communities of legume samples collected from California, USA - Siratro red BW | ecosystem: Host-associated > Plants > Roots > Nodule | place: USA: California | collected...
AAAAAAAAATAAAAAAATTTTATATATATATATATATATATATATATATATATATATATATATATATATATATATATATATATAGATAAGTATAAAACCTTTATGTTGTTAACTGTTGATATATTTTTTAAAATAATTATCTTAAATATATATGTATATATTGTATTATATTATAATAAAAGAGTTTGTGCAAGAATCTTTTACAATAAATGGGAGTGCATGTAAAATTAATTTTTATATTAAATTAAAATAAATTATTATTCGGTTGCAAAAATGACAATGAATGGTGAATTTAAAATTTGATCTCTTTGATGATGATTTGAAGTATTTTTTAATGTATTTTACATGAATAAGTTAGTGATAGTAGAATTTAAAAATATTTAGTTAGTAAAAGAGAAGGGTAGTAACTAATATAGGGCATGGCAGCATGAGAGCAGAATTGAATGACCGAAACAATCATCGTCGTCATCATCAGTCACATCACGACGCATGATTTTGGTTTTGCTTTGCTCCAAAACTGAATCCCAATCACGAAGAAAAGAATCCCTCGCTTGGATCTTGCAACACCATCAGAGGGATCCATGATACTCCTGCAGTCCCATTCAAGATTCCTGCTCCAGACCTTGTTGAATCGGGCCCAAAAGTACCTCTTTCTTCTTCTCCTCCCTTACATTTACCATGCTCCTTTTCTTTTCTATAGCCACATATAATTGTAGGAAGGTTGAGTGGGACAAGGTGTGTTATATACATGACTAATATATTAGTCAGTTGTGACCCGAGAGTTGAAATTCGATATCTTTGAATTCATGATGTCTATAATGCACCCTTTTTCTTCTGGAAATTTGGTCTGTTTAGGTTAAGGTTTTTTAGTTTCATAACAAGTGTGCTTGAGGTCCTTTATTAGTAAATACTAATAAATACTATTTGCGTTATCCTATAATAATGGTTTTGCCGAGAACTGTTAAACGTAAGATTGAAGGTAACTCAACCTATTTTGTTGAAATGTTCGAGTATGGAATGGAATGTGTCTTGTGTTGATGGAATTTTAGTCTATGCTACTTAGGAACATTTTTTTCCTTTGTCTAATTTCTGATTAGTTTGCTATTTTTTTGAATTCTGGAAAGATTCTGCTGGGTCGTGTTCCTCTTTGACTTGAAAATATATGGTAGCAACTTCACTCTTTAGCTAACCAGATAAAATTAACAAAAGGGTGATTTCTGGGTGATGGATGGGAATGTTAGTGGTGTTGGATTGTCTAGTAAGTGAGGATGATGTAGTAAATGAGAAGCTGACCAAGTGAGCTATTTTTCTAATGTTTTTAAAGAGGTTCTATCTGTGAGAGAGATTAATTAAAGAACAATTGTTGAATAAGGAGGGTTAGAAGGGTGATTGAAATCCTGGTTTCTTTTATAGGTTTGCTGTTGGAAGAAGAAGGCAAAGCTTCATTAATGAGTTGGAGTTAGATAGTAGTAGAGTTGTGTGAGAAGTGAAATCTAAGTTTAATTTCTTGAGTAATCACTAACTTCTATAAAGTTCTCTACCTAGAAGCAATGCGTTCTATAAATTTATGTTCTCTACCTAGTAATGAGAATGTTAAGATGGGTTTGTTTCCACAAGGGAAAGGATAGGATAAGAAATGATTGTTTTGAAGGGGATATTGGTGTGGTGAAGTTGACATGAAATTGGTTAGGATGGTTTGGATTTTGTGGAGACATACAAAGAAGGCCGGTTAAGTACTTTGTAGAATTGGTTCAGAGTGAGAAGAAAAGAAATATGCTATAAAGAGAAATCTATACCTAATGGATGAATTATGCACTCTCAGATTATTTGACAGAACCTGAACTCTTCCTACAACAAAATTACACAACTTCTACCCCATCCTTTTATTTCCATCCCCTAATCTTAGTAACTATTGCAACTGTATGATGTTAGCCAGTTCCCTTTGAGTTTTGACCCCCTACTCTCTTATTTCTCGTAACATACGCCTTACTGATAAGGTTCAAGGCATCAATCTTGGGGTGGAGATTTTGAAAAACACCAAAATGAGTTAGGCGGACTCAAAGAATGTAATTGCAGCAAATACCAAGTATGATCAGAGTTTTGGATAGAAGCAATGATACCCATTTTTTGAGAATGAGAGTGGCCAATATAGGGCCTAGTTTAGAAGTTTGAGGGTGAACACCCTCAACAAAACATGTGTAAATGTGCAGTTGAATATGTAAGTAAGTATATAAGAAGTAAGGGAAATTTGAGTGGATGAGAGGGAAACGAAGCCTAGTGAGATTTTTCTTTTCTTTTCAATAAATATAATACTCATGATTAATTAGATGACACATCACAGCAATGTCAACTACCAAAAATTTCTTTGGAAATTTCTTATGGCACAAAAGTGCTTTGCAGTTTTTAAGTTGTATCTATTTTTCTTTTAATGAAGGCTACAATGGGAGAGTATGACATGTCTCCCACCATAAGTGTTTTATACCCGTCAGATTTTCTTATTTAAAGATCAGTTGTGATATTTTCATTTAGTTTTTTTCTTTTCTCTTTTTCTCCTTGTCATTCCCATTATATCCCTTTCTTTTTTCTCTTGCTTCCCCTCTTATTCATTTCTTCTAAAATCCCATCTGATGCTTGACCTTCATTCCGCTATAAGCTTCATTATCAGCATAAGCTTCCATTACTGTAGCATCATCATGCACATTTGTCTTGATAAAAAGGTCCTGACAGAAACCAACTTGCACAATTAAAGTGCAAGCTTTGTGGATGTGAGCTTGTTATATCTCCAACTCCAACAACTCAAAACCATCAATGGGTGCATTGAGATTGACACCTTCTGGAAGGTTTTCCATCGTGGGGTGAAACCTGTGAAATAGAGAAAACACAAGGGAACAGTGGGTTTTGCATGTTGTGGTGAGTGTTGGAATGCCACTCAAATTCCATGTTCACCATGAGGCTGTGAGGGTGGTGGAAAGTGACATTGTAGAGGTTGTGGTTGCCATTGACATGCTGCTTTGGTTGAGAAGAAGGAAAGGAGGTGTGGGGAAAGAGTAAAAGAAGAGGGGAAGAAAGAGAAGATGAAAAAGGGGGTAGCGGGAAATAGCAGAGAAAAAAGAGTATAGGAAAATAAAAGAAGAAAATCACAAGCATTGATTTCTAAATGAGATAAACTGATAAGTATAAAATGATTACCCTTGGCGGAGGCATGCTACACTCTCCCATCCTAGCCATTGTTTTTCCTTTTAGCAATCTCATATTGTTAATGGATAGAAATACATAAAGACTAGTGAGACTACCTTGCTAAGAGACGAAAGTGGAGAATGGAGGACGGAATCCTTTATTATTATTGCTTTGTAAAATATGAAATTACAGATTTAAATTGTGTTGGAATTTCATCACAAAAGGTAGGAAAGATGGAAAATTTAGATTAAAAAAATTTTGAATTTGGGAATGATATGTTAAAATTGGGTCTAGTAAAAAGTATAATCACTTTTCATTCCTAGAATCAATTTTACTCTCCGAACAATTAAATACTGCCACTTTTCTCAAAGTTAATTCCACTCAATGAAAATTTGATTATTTTTCACTGCAAAAATTGACCAAGTCAAACACACTTGATTGCTGTGGTCTGGGCACTTTCTTGCTGCAAATGTGATTCCTCCTTCTAGCATATAGGCTTGGAGTCAAGGAGACCCAAGAGGGACTCTGGTTCAGAAAATTCCATGTAATGAAGTGTAGCTACTTCCCTACTTAAATGTGAACAAACTTGATGGTAATTGGAAAAGCTTTTTAACTCATTCTATTGTTACATTTATGTGAAGTGTGTAATTGTTGACTTCGATTTCATCTAATTATACATTTTGTGGTAATATATACTTTCAGCTAAAGAGACCACAATTGAACTGCACTTTTTGCAGCTAGGTCTATTGTTTCCCTTCCTCATGCTAATTAGCAATTAACAAAAGATTGTGAAGTCTGAACTTCAACTTTAATGATCTACACAATTTTAATGTTGATCACTTTTTTCAGTCTTGAAAAAGGAGTTGAACTGGATCACCACTGGGTTGAGTTTGATGATGTTCGATATCATATTCAGGTAATATTTTTTATGTTGACAATTGTCAGGAAAGTACATCGATGATTCTTTCACATGTATGGTTAAATTTAGCCCTGGACAGTTTTAATTGAATTTAAGTAGTTTTGACAGTTTTAGATTGCTATTAACCAAGCAATAATGATTGTAGGTGTCAATGAAGAATCCTCATGTTTTGCTGCTATCGGTTTCACTGCCTACTCCTTCTTCAGAAACTATTTTTGTCCGTGGGCTTCCTTTTGGAGCCATTGAAGCAATAAAAGCTGCATATGGTAATCTTGTGCAAATTCTTGATCCTCCAAGGGATGGCTTTAACCTCACATTAAAAATAAATCTGTCAAAGCTTCCGGCAAATCAAGGTACGAAGAGTTTCTGTATAAAATGTCATCTCAACTTTCCATCCTCCTTCCCAGGAGGAGTTTTTCCTAATATGCTGAATTTATAAGATACTGCTTTTCTATGCATTAGAACAGTTGACGAGTGTCAAATTTTCATTGTTCTTTTGACTCTTTTTTATCTTTGGAAATTTATCTGTCTCATATATATATATATATATATATATATATATATTAATTAATTAGAGTATAATTGAACTACTTAGTTGTTTTAATTTAAAAATTAGAAGTGGGCACTTGTCTGAATGAGTAGGGATGTTTAGTTCATATGGGATATTGGCATGTGTCATGTATGCCTATCTATATTCTGAACATTTTATGTTTCCTTGGTTCATCTTGTTAAACTGTAAGAAAGAGAGACATTGAGTTGAAGCTGTGTGTTTATGAGACAACACAAATACTTTATTTATATTGAGGAAAATGAACCAATGCAATAAATAGAGGAGATTTGATATCCTCTAATAATAAAGACATGATATGGGAATATATCAAAATGTTCCTAATAATATATATATATATATATATATATATATATATATAGGGTTTGCTCCTTGTTTCTATAATTAGAACACTTGCCTTCAATCCAGAGCATATGAATTGTATGTACTCAACTTGTTGCAAATATAATCAATCTTTGTGAATATGTAAGCCAATTGTTCGTTAGAGTTGACAAATCTAATAGTGATGTCTCTAGACTCTAGCTTTTCTCTTTTGAATAACAATCCACCTCAATATGTTTGGTCCTCTCATGAAAGACTAGATTAGATGCAATGTGTAATGTTGTTTGGTTGTCACATATAAGGTGTATTGGGGAACTTTCTTTAAATGTAAGCTTTTTGAGTTGTTTTAGCTGTATGAGCTCACTAATGACTAATGTCTTTTCCTTGTACTCTGCTTCTACAGTTGATCTTGCCACAACACTTTGTTTCTTGCTTTTCTACAATATCAAATTACCTCACTTGATAATAATACAAAGGAATTTGAAATTTCGGGAGTGTGTCTTTCCTGCTCTTAGTATCTCATATTTATAACTACTTTAGATAGACCAGATACAATGTATGATAAGGAAGAGAAGAGAATCTGAAATGAAATAAATTCTATTTAAAACTATGTAATCTATTTTCGTCTAACACTCCCCTCAAGCTAGAGCATTCAAATTGTATGTGCCAAGCTTGGAACAAATATATTCAATATGAGGTCCTCTCAAGGATGTTGTTAGTACATCTCCAAGTTGATCGTTTGATCCAACAAATGCACTGGAAATTTCCTTGGTCTGCAAGTTTTCTCAAATAAAATGACAATCAATTTCAATGTGTTTAGTCCTCTCATGGAACATTGGATTGGAAGCAATGTGGAGAGTCACTTGGTTATCACAATATATCTTCATTGGCCGAATCTCACGAAAATCTAATTCTTGTAGGAACTATTTTACCCACATAAGTTCACAAGTGGGGGATGCCATTGCTCTATACTCAACTTTCAGCAAATGATTTGACAACATTTTGTTTCTTGCTCTTGCAAGAGATAATTTTTCCTCCAAGCAAAACACAATAGCCTGTGGTAGAACGTCTATCCATAGGAGAACCAGCTCAATCAGCGTCACAATACTCAAATATTTGGATAATCCCTTTATCTTCATAAAGTAGTCCTTGTCTTGGAGCCTTTGTGAGATATCTTAGAATACGAATGACAACATTCCAATAATCAATATAAAATTTTTGTGTGAATTAACTCATAACACCCACTGGAAAAGACAAATTTGGTCTGGTAATAGGGAGATAAATGAGTTTTCCAACTAGTCTTCTATATCTTTATGGATCAAAGAAAACTTCTTCCTATTTTGCCATTAATTTCTGATTTAGATCCATGGGACAATCCACTGGTTTGCAATCAATCATGCCTATCTCTTTTAGGATGTCTAAGAGCATATTTCCTATGAGAGATTACAAGCCTTCCTTTGATTAAACTACTTCTATGACCAAAAAATATTTGAGATTTCCAAGATCCTTGGTTTGAAAATGATTGCACAAATGTTTCTTTAGTTGAGATACTTTAGCAGCATCATTCCCTGTACGATATCATTAACATACACAATTAATTACACATTTTCCAAGGGAGTTGTGATGATAGAAAATAGAGTTGCCCCATTGCGTTTCGGACCAAAGGATTGAACAATGTGGCTAAACTTTCCAAACCAAGCACGGGGAGATCGCTTGAGACCATAAAGAGAGTGGTGCAACTTAAAAACCAAACCAAACTCTCCTTGAGCAACAAACTCTGGAGGTTTCTCCATGTAGACTTCCTCTTCTAGATCCCTATGCAGAAAAACATTTTTAATATCTAATTGATGAAGGGGTCTGTGACGAATGGCTACCATGGCAAGGAAAAATTGAATAGTATCATTTTGGCCACCGGAGAAAAAGAATTACTGGAGTCAAGCCCATAGATTTGAGTATATCCTTTAGCCATTAATCGAGCTTTGAGGAACTTCACCATTAGGTCCAATCTTAATGGCATAGACCCAACAACAACCTATTGTCTTCTTCCCAGATGGAACTGGAACTAACTCCCATGTTTTGGTTATGTTTAAGAGCCTGCATTTCAATAACCATGGCTTCTTGCCAACCAGGATGATCAAGTGCTTCTGTCACATTTTTAGGAATAGTGATAGAAGAGACATAAGAAATAAAGGAAAAATAGTAAGGAGACAATCTGTGGTAGCTAAGAAAATTGTAAATAGGATGAGGATTATGGTTGGATCGAGTACCTTTGTGAATGGCAGTGGGCTAACTTAAGTCATCATGATCGGGAGTTGTTGTATTAGGTGATGATTGAGAAGGACCTGCCAAAGAGGACTCAACTTGGGGTACTGAACTAGCCATTTGGTTCCTGCGTTGATAGGTAATAAGAGGCGGTGACGATGGTTCAGGAGCATTCTGTAAGGTATTCTGAGTGTTGGGATGAGAAAGAATAGAAAACTCAACTAAGGGAATAGGAAGGACATGTTGGAAAGAATTAGAATCCTATGTAGAAAGAGGAAAGAAGGGAGTTGGTTCAAAAAAGGTGACATTGGCAGAGATATAGTTATTTTTGGTCTTTGGAGTGTAACATCAATATCCTTTTCGAAGTCGAGAATGGCCCAAAAAGACACATTTGATTGCTTTAGTTGAGAGTTTACCTAAACTTTTGGACATACCATGGAGGATTTTAGTGTTGGACTTTCTGCCTGCTGGTACGTGGCAGTGACAAATTGGGTTTTGCATGGTGGTTCATAGCGGCTGCGTTGGGTGTCTCAAATTGGCAGTTAGGAGTGACCATGGCAGAAATTCTGAATCGCACCCAACCTACAACTTCCTTTGGTTCTTGCACTTTGCGGTACCATTGGTTTCTCTTGTTCCAGCGCTGCAGTACTGGTGTCCCACTTCAGTGCTTTCGCTGTCCCACCGTGGCCAACCCACTACAGCATTGTTGATGTCCTGCTGCCAGTCACCACCGCTGGTTATTTTATTTTTTCTTTCTATTTCCTCTTTGTTCAGTGCCACCCTCTCTCCCTTCTTTTTTTCTTCTTTTCCACTCAAAGAATATTCTCTTAATATCTTAAACATTTGATCATTTCTTCCCGAAACCCCAATGGCAACTGAACCAGGCAGTTCAATAACATCCAAGACATAATTATAAATTTATCTTATATTTTGTTATTATTTGAAGTCTAGAACTTAAATTTGGTGGTATTTTGATTATATTTTATAATTGTTTAAATTTCTAGACATGATATTATTATTAATTATATGGTTGTCTTTCATTATTTTAGCATTACAAGTCTGTTTCTGCAGTTTTTTAATTATCTATATGTATATATTGTACTTTTTTTGTCTGCTATGCTTTTGTCATAACCTGTTATGGCTTCCAATAATCTTTCATAGAGGATTTTTGGGGTCGTTAATATTTTCCATTATCCAATAGCAATAACGTTGATTGAGAGAGAGAAACAAGAGAATGCAGGATGAATTTGGTGTGTAATGTACACTCGTGAATATTCTTATTTATAATGAGGAGACATAGTGTTGAGGAATACTATCAATAATTACTGATGAGAAATATTTGCTAAGATATTTCCTTATTGATGTAACCAAATCATATCATATTTCCTTATTTAATGTAATAAAATCATATTTTTAACAGTTTGGACTGTGGTACTTAGTAGAAATAATAATAATAATAATGCTAATGTTGTAGTTTCCAAGGCTACAAAAAAGTGTTTTTCTCCCCAAATATGTGGTGATTGTTAAGAGTTGGTTACTCATCTCTTTATGAAACTGGTTAGTTTATACAATTTTTCCTGTTATATTAACAGAGAAAATTCTGGTTTAAGGAAAAAGAGAAAAAGGAATTTCGATTTAATTATTTGGTTGTTGATGTTCTCTTACAATGGTGATGTTGAACTTGTGCAGAGCAAAAACATGCTTTTTTGGTAAAAGTTGCATCAATAAGAGAGGTCGTCCTTGGTGCCCCACTGAGAGTAATTTTAGAACATCTTGCTGCAAGGACCGTTGCTCCGGACCTGGATCCACTGGTTGCCCTTGTTCATCGGCCTAATGAGTCTTTCTTTCTTTTTCCACAGGTGTGATAATAGTACAACTTTCTATTACTAAAGCCTTTGTTGGTGCTTGCAATATTTTATTTACACTTTTCTTCCCACATTAAGAAGTAGTTCCATAACCATGCTAAGGAAAATAATGAGGCTGTTACTGAAAGCAGTGCTATCAATTCCGGATAGCAGTGTGTGGTTGACTTCAAAAGCGCTATTGTGGGAGAACTGCTGTTCTGGAATTTTTATTGTTAATATAATTTATAGTATATACATATAAATTCTTAAAAAATGATAAAGAATACTCAATTTATGACATTCATAATTAATAATAAAATGTCATTGGTGTCTTAAACAAAGATGCAAGTTAACATCAATAAAAGGCAAATATAGGTTCCTAGATAGGAATCTTCAATCATCATCTTCTAAATCTTAAAATGAAGTTGAATTTAGTGATGAGTTTTCTCTAATCGTGAGAATTTCCTTTGGTTTTGGAGCAAAGAACTAAATATGATCTTATCACGGAAACTTGTGGTGATCAAAATCTCATGACTTATAATCACAGTCTCACATATGTCGAGTGGGATCAATATCCTTCACTACAAAAATTAAAAAACTTATTAATAAACTTGAACTTTCAAGGCAATTCACATTTGAGTTGAAATATCAGAGACAAGGCCAGAATAATGTATATAAGTGGGAGACAGCTCTCACATCACAAGCCAGTTTTGTGGAATTGAGTTAAACTTAAACCTAAACTTTAAGATGGTATCAAAACTTCTCCTAGATCCATCGGAAAAAGGATCATCTACCATATTATCCATGGATCAAGCATAATAGTATATGTAAATGGGGGAAAATCCTCACTTCTAACTAGTTCTGTAAGGTTGAGAGAGGTTCAAACCCAAATTCAAATAAACGAGCACAGCCTTAATTAGGGGGTTTGATTGTAAAAAGGAAAATCCTTTACTGTAGCTACAAATTATTATAAATGCAATATGTCAATATGGAACTTAGTTAGGGACCGTTATGTATGGAATTAACTGCTTTAGAAAACAATTTTGTATTAGAAACTCTAGGAATATGTGTAGAAACCATTGATGGCAGTTATGTATTAGGAGTATATATCTGATAGATTTTTGTCTTTGTAATTAGGAAGTATAAAGCTATTTGTAGTTTATGAACAAATAATACTCTTTTAGGAGAATTTTGTCTTTGGGATGACAGGTGTATGCAGAATTATATGTGGTGAGAGACTGTCTTAGGGACAGCAAGTGTGTTGCTGTATTGTGAGTAATTTTAGTGTTAAATATTATATTTATTACTTTTATCAGTTGGTGTTCTATCAATTTGGTTCTACGAGCCGGTTCAAGGAGGGAATCTTTGTGTCCAGTAGAGTAAACTCTGTTTTTGTCTTTGGGAGAACAATTGTACTGCTCTATTGTATGTGTTGTCCTTAGGAAAATAAATGTGTTTCTCTATTATGAGTGAATTTAGCATTCAATATCTTTTATTACTTTTATTAATTGGTGGCGTGCTATGAAGTTGGTCCAACCAAGGAGGAAACTTGTGACCTTTGTGTGAGGTGGAGGAGCCTAGGAAGAGACATTCATGAGATCTAAAGTCTAATTTATTGGGATTATATGATCTGATAAGGCCGAAAGTTTGATCCAATCTGCTGTAACAGGTTGTAGCAATGTGTCCAAATTTGACAAATTAATACTGCATGTTGGAAAACTGACCACCACGATAATGTGCTCTGCAGTCACCGTGGCTGTGAATAGAGTTCCATTAAAGGTTATATCAATATCATGGGATGAATGATTGATCTATGCAATAGGATCTGTATTTTGTTGGTAGGGTGTGGTTGAGGTAGGGACTAGAGTAAAGTTGACAGAAGCTGAAGAATCTTTGAAGACACATGTCATGGGCAAGCGAAGTGACAAACGGTTGACTATTTCACTGTGGAGAGGTTCAAATCACAGAAATACCTGGCCTGTAATCCTGTGGAAGCTCTTGAAGAATCACATCAATGTGTTTTTGCAAGGAGGTAGACTCACTAACAGAAGCTAGAACATTGATTAAGGCTTTAACACGAAGAAACAAATTCTTCCATTGACTTGTCATCAAGAATTTCTGAGTACAACTCAGTCTGCAGCTGGCAAGAACGTGTGCTGAGTCTGTCTGAAAAAAGTCATGGATTTTGTCCCAAACTCGGTACACATGAACGCTGCCAGAACATGAGAAAGAATCAGAATTGAAAGAGACTATTGGAGCTAGGACATAAGCATCTGGTCCTATTGTGCTCAGACAGCATAATCAGGATTAAGAACTACTGCATCCCGAGAACTTCAGTGGAATTGGAGGACAAACAAGAAAATGTTGAAGTTGATGAGCTTTGATAACA
>Ga0099825_1009095_pt1 | contig 11475 bp, 4 predicted proteins | sample SiratroredBW_FD_76838 | JGI IMG/M metagenome (GOLD analysis project Ga0099825, IMG submission 76838) | Root nodule microbial communities of legume samples collected from California, USA - Siratro red BW | ecosystem: Host-associated > Plants > Roots > Nodule | place: USA: California | collected...
ATGGGGCCATAGAATTTGGCAAGCTTGGCCATTGTTTGCTGTGGCTTTCTGTAGAGTTGACGGGAGTTTCTGATAATGGTGAGAAGGGATGGTCCTGGTGGAAGCTTGTAGTTTGATTTTCTGCTCCTTGCATGCAGTGATCGAAGAGCATGCATGATGGTGCATGCCAACATGATGATCAGTGTAGTAGTGGCTACAGTCTCCATGGTCCATAGAAAAAAAATATAAGATATTTGGACTATTGAACAGTGTTAGCTAAATAGAGGAAGGTGTGGTGATACTTTTCACTGAACACATTAAAATATAATTAAAATACAATTAATTGTTTGACGTTGAAATAAATTATTATTATATTTTAGTATTAATATTGATCAATTATATTTTTTAACATTTATTTTATTCAATAAAATATTATATAATAAATATAATAATAAAATAATAATTTATTTTAATATTAAATAATTATATTTACTGCATATAGTGTTAAGGTATGAGTAATTTTTTTTTAAATAAAATATAAAAAAAATAATTGTAACCAAGAATAATCACCACCAGATATGCATACCAATATATAACCAATTAAAATTGTTTTTTTTTTTTTTTGGTTTGGGATGAGTGGCGGCTTCATGTGGGGTGTGCAGATGGAGTTTTTTAGCGTGTAAGGTCATAGTTTTATGATGGCGGCTGCTTGATATTTTCAGGAATTTAAAATATGTTTATTTTTAACTACCACAGATATAATAGTCCAAGAAGATAGATCTATCACACAGGAAGGCATTGATTCAATCCGTTCCACTTAATTCTTGATAGAGAATTTCCGTGTCTATTTAATTTGTTTTGTTTGATATTAGAATTAGATTATTGTTGTATAAGTATTTTAGTTTCTTAGTTGAGATTCAATACAAAATTATATATTTCTTTTAATTATTTTTATGATTTTTTATTTGTAAAAGCAAGAGGACGCAATACTAATAATAAATATATCAAATTTAAATTATTTACTTGGATAATTTTAGAAAATTAATTAATTTTTAATAGTTCATTATATATATATATATATATATTAATTTTTATTTCATATATTTTATTAAATTTATTTGATTACATTTTATTTTATATTGATCTTTAGATACATATTTAGTTGTAGTTGATTACCACTTTAATTTCGTGTAACATGAAGATCAATCCAAAAATGTTATTAAAATTTTGTAAAATTCAAGAAATGTTGTTTAAAAGTTATGTACCAATAAACTAGAAAAAATTAATCCTACTTTATCGGAGGTGACACCTTTAATTACAAAAGTAAGATTTACATGTATTTATACCATGCTTAAATTTCTTTGAAAATTATATATTATATATATAGATTCAAATTAGATATATTTAATACGATTAGTGTTGAGTATGAGAGAGGTGAAGAAGAATTTATATAATTTGTACAATGTAACGTTGGTAGTAGTGTTGATGGAATAAAGTTTATATGTCTTTGTGTTAATTGTTTGAATGTGAGAAAGATGAATGCTACTGAAATTGGGGAATATCTTCTCAATAATGATTTTCTTCGAAATTAAATAACAATATTGGTATTTCAATTGGTTGAAATCTGGTTTAATTGGTTAAATTCTACTATTGGTTGAAAATGGTTTAAAAGCTGAAAAGGATTTTTAACAAGTTGTTTTTAGATTGAACTTGTTATTTGTGTTTTTCTAGAATTGCCAATCTTTTAACGTGTTGTTTTGGATTTGTAGGCGATTTTTACATAGTTTTACATACTGGACTTATTTTTAACTTGTTGTCTGCACATTTAACTTGTTTTTTTTTTATTCTACATTGTAATCATGGTTTCATAAAATCATTCATTCATACTTTCAAGTTTTTAAAAAGTTTAAATAGTTCAATTTACCCTCTCTCTTGAACTTTGACCACCTTATTTTTCAACATAAAATATTAAACTTTTTGTGTTACTATGAACTGAAACTAAAGCAAGTCTAATACATGAACTAAAACTAAAGCAAGCCTAAAGCCCAATTGTTGTTCTTAAGCCCAATTTAATTACACATGTGTTCACAATTACTAAACACGACCTATATCATATTTACACCTCGTAATAAGCCTAAAACCTAATTGACACTTATAAGTTCAATTTATTAAATCATTCTTAGGCCTAAAACCCAATTCTTAAGTCCAATTTAATTAGACAAGTATTCACATTTACTAAACACAATCCTATATGATATTAACACTCATATTGAGCCTCAAGCCTAGTTGACACTCTTAAGTTCAATTTATTAAACCATTCTTACGGAAGCCCAATTGTTGTTCTTAAGCCAAATTTAATTACATGAGTGCTCATATTTACTAAACACAACCTTATGGTATTAACACCTAATGAGCCTTAAGTCTAATTGACACTCTTAAGTTCAATTTATTAAATCATTCTTAGGCCTAAAGCCCAATTTAATTACACAAGTACTTACATTTACAAAACAAACTCCTCCTAATAAGCCTCAAGCCTAATTGACACTCTTAAGTTGAATCTATTAAAGAACTCTTAGGCCTAAAGTCTAGTTATTGTTCTTAAGTCCAATTTAATTACATAAGTACTCACATTTACTTTTTAACTTATTATTTTATATACAAAATTATTTCTATCTTAATTTTCATCATTTTATAAATATTTTAACAATTTATTTTTCCAAAATTAAAAATTTTAATGAAATTTTTTATACAAAATACTTTAATTTTTTTTAATTTTCATACATACCATAAATTTTATATTATTTTCTTTTTTATCATTAAATTCACTTTTTAAAACTACAATTATTAATATAAATTAAAAAAATTCACAATACTATTTTCCTATTTTTTTAATTATAAATTAATTGTTTTATTAGAATAAATATTTTTGGCTCATTCATAAAAATTTTGATTTTATTTTTTATTTTTTTCACCCTTGCGTGGGTCAAACCCACATTTTTTTTCAATTATTTAATTGCAAATAATACCATTTATTTTATTTTATTTTTTTTAAATTTTCTTTCCTGTTGCATGGCTCAAGTTCATGATTTTGTAATTGTCAACACCCGATTTTGTCTGGGTAATCTTTTAAATTAAAATATAATAATAAAGTGAAAAAGGAAAAATGAAAAAAATAAATAATAATATAGAATATATATTTATTAATTTAAGTTTTCTTGAAAAAATAATAAATAATTTTTTTTTGAATTTTTCCATTAAAAAAACCTAAAAAAAAGATAAAAGGTGGTGATTTAAAAAAATAATTAACAATAAAAAATGAAAAAAAAATATAAATATAAATTGAAACAACAGAACCTAAAAATAAGAAAAAATATAAAATAATAAAAAATAACAAGAAAATAAAACTGTTTTCAAACTGTTGCCTTCATTTGTACGTTCAACGTAATAAAAATAATAAAAAATAAGTCAATCTTTTCTAAATTCTCTCTCCTTTAACTCCACTTATTATTTTAAAAAAAATATATAAAATAACAACTTTTGAAACTGCTCAGATAACAATCCACATTCTCTATTACATAAAATTTTTTTAATAATAATAATAAAAAAAGAATCAGACAATCTTAAATCTGAACCACCCATTTCACAATAACAAAAAAATATAAAAAAGAAAAACGAAAAAAGAAAGAAAGAAAGAGTAAATCTTTCAAAACTGCTCTAAACTACTTTTAGAAAAGAACGACCGATCACTTTGAGAGGAACGAAGAAAAAAGAGAGAAAAAGTATAGAAGATTGATTCTCCTGTAATGTTTTTTTATTTCTTCATCATTTCATTTTCATATAAAGATAAAAAAAAATAGAAAAAAGAGGTCTTTTTGTTCTTTATGACATTTTGTTTTTTTTTTCTTATTTCTTAAATAATAAAAAAATTTATCATCTTCCATCTTCTATACATTCTTCTGTGTATTTTGTACTCCCAAAACCACTCCAAAACAGCCCCAAAACGACTTCCGCGGTCACCATCATTTTTTCCGGGCCGCCGCCGCCACCCCGCGCCGCCGCCGCGCCGTGCCGTCGTCGCCGCCGCCGCTCCTTCCCCATAGCTGCTGCCGCTTTTGGTTCATTATGGGTGAAGAAAGGTGATGGTGGCTTAAGGTTAAGGTGGTGGTGGCTTAGGGTTTAGGAGTTGGGCCATTCTATTCGCACTCTCCTCAATTACCAAAATCCCCACAACACTAGTTGGGTTTTTGGTTAGTGGAGGTATTTCCTGCACCCCTATTAATTAAGATCTACACTTCAATTATTCTTAATCCCTAAAATGCCCTCAATCCTAGATTTCTGATTAGCATATCTACTTCCTGCACCTCCATTAATTAAAATCTACACTCCAATTCTTCTTAATCCCCAAAATGCCCTGGTTGGATTCCTGAATAGCAGATGGATCTACTTCCTGCACCTCCAATAATTAAGATTTACACTCTAATTCTTCTTAATTCCCAAAATGCCCTCAACCCTGGTTGGATTTCTAATTAGCAGATCTACTTCCTGCACCCCCATTAATTAAGATCTACACTCCAATTCTTCTTAATCCCCAAAATGCCCTCAACCCTGGTTGGATTTCTGATTAGCAGATCTACTTCCTGCACCCCCATTAATCCAGATCTGCACCCTCACTCTTCTCAATCCCTAAAAAGTCCTTGATCATAAGTGGTTTCTGACTAGTGGAGCTACTTCCTGCATCACCCCAATTAGTATTTGCACCTGTTACCTTATTCAAAGCCGAGACTTTAAACCTGACATTATTTCTCAAAGCCCAGGCTTTAAACCTGGCATCATTACTCAAAGCCCAGGCTTTAAACCTGACACTATTACTCAAAGTCCAGGCTTTAAACCTGGTACTGTTGCTCAAAGCCCAGGCTTTAAACCTGGCACCTTACCCAAAGCCCAGGCCTTAAACCTGGCACTGCTGTCCAAAGCCTAGGCTTTAAACCTGACACTGCTATCCAAAGCCCAGGCTTTAAACCTGGTACTGGTATCATTCACTTACCTTATTTTCAAACACAAGCTTTCAAAATTTTCAAAAAAAAAAAATATCAAGACAACCAACAATCTTATCAACAAAGAACTACGTAACCCTGATTCTCCATCCTGATAGAGATACGTAGAAGCAAGGTCAAACCTTATCGGGCTCCCTAAAACCAAAAGAAATATTTTGTTTGTGTTATCTTAATCTCTTTCTTGGAAAAATAAATGTTTTAAAAAATCACACTCAGATTACTTATTTAATTAAAGGTACCGTCTTAGGACGGGGGTTGTGGGTTGCTAACCATTCCCTACACATAACTTGTCTTATCTTGTTTTTGGTTTTCCATAGTTTTTTCTAATAAACTATGGTGAGGACTCCACTATTTTAAAAATTAAATTATTTTTGTTCGTCTTTCCCGTTGAAACCCCAGTTGTGACAGTAACTAATTAATTACAAATAATATTTTAATGTGTAGGTCTGACCATCACTTTGCTTTATTTTTTATTTTATTTATCCATTGCTTCAGTTCTGACATTTTAAAATGAGTTTGCCCATGCTTTTTCCTTCGGCCCATTAATCGACTTATTTTTTGACATTAATTTCACTGTTTTCTTTTCTTGTAGTGACTAAGTAACCATAAACTATCTTTCATCAATCTCTTCAGTAACTACAAGCAATTCAACCCAGCACTTCAGAAACAAAGAATACCAACATAGCCATACTTAACATATAATTGTGACTATACTGGTCTTTTAGTTCAAACAGTGCAATGAAGAGATAAATTGATAACAAGCAACTGTATGCACCTTAGATAATAGGAGAAAGTTTCAAAAGTGACACCAATATCCTCAGATTTGAGAATTCTCTGCTGTAAACTGTCTTGAATGAGCAAGCAAGCATGTGCAGTAATAGCCTCAATTCATATGTAGCAGCAGTCACTTTCCCAACATCAGCATCCACAGTGGTGTCGATTTCTGCTGTATCAAGGCTACGATTTTCATTAACAGTGTTAGAGAATGCTGGAACAATTTTGTCAGCAGAGAAAACTCCAGATGATGGTTCATCTTTGTTGGTGACATCCTTCATTTCAATGTAAGTGATCACATAAGCATGCAAAGAAAAAAGGATACATATGTAAAGGATACATAAGCATGCTTACCAGAAGAACCAAAGACCACCTCATCTCCTCCACTTAAAATCAAAAGGGTATTCTTTTGATGAGTTCTAATTTTGTGAAGAATCCCAAACAAAACTAGTTCATTTCATTAATATCTTTAATCAAACATCTAAAATAGGTTATTTTTTGTTTGAGAAATGACTATTTTTGCCATGATAAAACTGGAAAGCAGATGGCCCATTAGTTATTCATCTGATCATTTCAAGTTTAGAAAGACAAAAGAGGAAACCCTACCACTATGTGGCTCAACTTGCACAACTTATTACCAACAGTTGAATCTTTAAGCTTTAAATAATTACGACCTTGACCGACAGTGAAGCTAAGATCGCTTAGGATTGAGGAAAAAGATAAATAACAGAAAGATTAATTCCAAATACATAATACTACATCAGAAATGGAATCTTTAACAAGACAAACACATATCTCTTGCTTGAAAAAGATTAATTCCAAATATTCTTATTTCTGAACTGCTGAAAGATCTGAATTAAGTGTTAAAGGACACATAATACATAAACAAAAGAAATTTAGGAAGGAAAAAAGAAGCTTATAAATGAATAAGCATCATGAAATGTTTTAGATAGCTTAGTTTTGTCTAATTTGAAGATTTTATTTCTTGGATGTCAGTCGAGCCATTTGTACCTAACGCAAACAATATACAAACATAAACAATATTTAATATTTCAAATTCCTCGTTGAAAAGATCAACTATTGTTTAAGTAATTATTCGTCATTTATGTAAGGTAATCATCGAGAACAAAATTATATTTTAGTATAGAATGTTGATCAAGTAAGAAGATTATACTCAAATGATATTTTTCCTTTTTTAGATTATATGTTTTAATTTAAATGAAGTAGTTTTAATTTTTTAACTATATAATCACTATACAACATTGTATTTTATCATCCAATGCTTTATTATATAAAATCTGACTATGTTGTTAATGAATGTTATGAGATTGGATGGGATTAATGATATGATTGGTGTTAGATCATGATTATATTAGAGTTAATGTTATTGTGTATGAATATAGTGTAAACATTTAGTTATAAAATGTATGAATGTGATATCAATACTCAATTGTTTAAAGTTATATATTCAAACAATGTATAATTTTTACAAAACATTTTAAATTTGATGGCAGATGTATACTAATTTTATAAATTTTCGAAGTTATCTATTCAAAATAATATACTTTTTTTATAAAGCATTTTAAAATCTTGATTGAATATAATAATGAGTTTGGGAAGTTGATGAGATGATTAATTAACAATAGGCCATGTGAGTGTAATTACTGTGAACAAATATTGGCAGATAAGTGGGCAGTTTTATTAAGGAAAATTTAGTTTTGGTCATCTAATTTAATGTTTAAAATTTAAAAATGCAACTTTAATTTTTAAATATTAAATTTGAGGAATTACTTTGTCTTGAAAAAGTTCTTCAAATTTTGTCACCCCAGCAATCAATTGTATCACCTCACTCGCTTGTAAATTCGATTTTGTCAGTTCAAAGTTATGAAAGTACACTTCATTCTTTGGCTTCTTCTATAATAACGGTAACAATAATTTTTAAAAATGAAACAATGGCATAAAATTATTTATGCTATTATGTTTATATTTAATCCAAACGTTTATTTTTTTTCCATATTTTAATATTCTTTTTTCTTCTTTTCATTTTCTCCTTCACTGCATACAATATATCAAAACAAGAATATTTGCAGCAAAAACTGGATTTCATAGGAAAAAGAATCATAATTATTGAGGCTGCTGCAACTTTTATACAGTGAATATACCAATAATGTTGGGAATGACCTGCGTATTTCTCATTCATCTAATATAAAATATTGTTTTGCAGTGTTCTGTACAACAGTACCAAAGGATAATAATTGTATCCACCAACTGAAAGACAAAAGGCTAAAAACAATTTTCAAAATGTACGACAACATTATTATCATTATATTATTATTATTATTATTATTATTATTATTATTATTATTATTATTATTATTATTATTATTATTATTATTGGTATTTACTAGTTTTTCTTGAAAGGTAAATTTGAAGGTAGAAAAAAATAAAAATTAAAAAAACAAGTGTAAAAGCCAAGGTTATTTTAATTAAAAGAAAAATAATAAAAATAAAGAAAAATTTATAAAAATTTATAAATAATTTGATGGATATAATCTATTAGAAACGTACCTTGTCTAGACAGGAAATCCTTTTTATAAAAGATATTATACTGTAGCATTGATATGCTTAAATTATCTTATGTAAATTTTATATTATTGTCATCATAATGATAAAATGGTCCAGGTAACAGTAAATTATTATTTTATTATTTAGTTATTGATTGTGAAGTATTCAGTCTCGTTCTAAACCGATAATTTTTCGATCCTTATAATACGGACCAAAGTTTATATAATTAAAAGAGTACTAAGTAAACTTAATAGTCATAAAATAAGTTAAAAGTTTTGAAAAAATAAAAAATTGTATAACAAAAGGAATAATTCTCTAAATAAAACAAAAAAATTAAAAATATTTTTTTTATATTAATCAACAAATTATAGATTTTTAATAATTTATTGAGGAGCGCAAATATAACAACATAAATGAATGAAGAGGGAATGATATATAGATATTCATCTTATTCTTATTCCTATTTCTATTTTTAAAAATTAAGAATTGTCCATATAAAAACTAAAAAATGGATTGGAACATTATTTACGTTATTGGAACATTATTCACGTCATGTCTATCTCATTGAAAAGTGTGAAACACTTTAACGAAAGTTTCCTCTTAGATATTTTCTAAAAAGAGGAAAAAGTAATAGTTAAAATTAGTTCTTATAATTAAAATTAAATTATCATAAATTAACTCATAAAAATTTTATTTATAATTTATAGATGAAATAATTTTCATTATGAATGAAATAATTTCAGTTTTATTTTATTTCTAAATAATATTAAAAGAAATAATATTGAAATTAGTGGATATATAATAATAACATATTTTAGTTTTATTTTTTTCAAAAATATTGTCTGGCATTCACGTTTTTTATTTATATTCATTTCAGAACCGTTTTTCATAATAAATTATATTAAAATAATAATAAATATAAATAAAATAATAATTTATATAATTGTAAGTTGAAAATAAAGAAAAAAAGATGTCAAAGTATTATAACCCTAATTTTTTTTATCTATTGCTTTGGATAATTTCTTTCAAAAAAACTAATTTTTGACATCAGTATTTATCAATTACATCTATTAAACATTTTATTTTTTCAATAAAATATTATATAGTAATATAATATTAATATAATATTTTATATAATAATATATATAGATATAATAAAATAATTGTTAAAATTGTTTCCCATAAACTAAAGTTATTTTTTATTAAAAAAAATAAGAATTATACATATAAAATATGCTATGTAATTAAAATTATATATAATTAAAATTTTACGATAATTACAATATTTTTTTTAAATGTTGAGTAAGAAAATACTTTGGAAATTATCTCTACAAGGAATGAGTTGAACTGTTAAAAAAGAAAATAATTTTTTTTACAGTGAAGAGTTCTTTAAATAAAAATGTAAGTAAAAAGTAGGTTACTTAATATAAGTATTTACGAAATTGAATACTTAGAAATTCATAGTCATGCATTATTACATGATAATACATTGTCTAAAAAATTCACTAATATGTGATGTCTTCGGTCTTGAATATTACTTTTCGATTTCCAATTCTACATGCTAAAAGTTTTCTAATGCCAAACTTGGAAGTCGGAGTAATATTAGATTGAAAACCTATCTTTTTACCTAGACATGTGATCTCTTTTATAGAGGTCAAATGTAATGTAGCATTAATGTGATTAAATTATTCTATGGAGACTTTGGATTATTGTTGCTGTCAATTAATAAGATGATCGAAACAATAATAAATTACTCAATTTTATTTTAGACCAAAAATTGCTCGGTCTCCATAATATGAAAATAAAATTATAATTCAGAAAGTACTTTGAAGATAGAAGTGAACTTAGTGGTCATTAAATAAGTAAAAATATTTAAAAAATAAAAATTGTATAATAAAAAATATTTCTCTAAATTAAATAAAATTAAAAAAAATTAAAAAAAAGTAAAAATAATTTTTTTATGTTAACCAACAAATTATAAAATTTTTAGTAATTTTAATTGAAGAGTACAAGCATAACGACGTAAATGAATGAGGGAATGGATATATAAATATTCATCTTATTCTTATTCCTATTCCTAATTTAAAAATTAAAAATTGTCATAGAAAAATAGAATCCTATAGTCCAACTGAGAATGGATTTGAACATTATTCACGTCATGTCTATTCCCCTGGGAAGCGTGTGAAACACTTTAACAAAGGTATCCTCTTAAATATTTTCTAAAAGGAGGAAAAATAATTTATCATAAATTAACTTATACAAGTATTTTAAAAAATTTATTTATAATGTATATATGAAATAATTTTGATTATGAATGAAATAATTTCAATTTTTTATTTTATTATATTTTATTTCTAAATAATATTACAGGAAACGATGTTTTAGTGGATATATAATAATAACATATTTTAGTTTTATTTTTTTTAGAAATATTGTCTCACATCCACTTTTTCTATATATATATTCATTTGATAACTGCTTTTCATAATAAAATATTATATTAAAATAATAATAAATATAAATAAAATAATAATTTATAAAATTATAAGCTGAATATAAGAGAAGAACGAAGATGTCAAATTATAACCCTAGCTTCTTTTATCTATTGCTAATGCCTAGGATAAGTTTCTTTCATGAAAAATTATGTTTTTGACGTCAGTATTCACCAATTACATCTATTTAACAGCTGAATATATACAGCTGTAAAATGAAGATATAAAATGATCGGTGGTCTCAATGTATCACACCAAATCATCTTCTCCCTCTTTCTTCAACTTCTCTACCTTTTGCACTTTGATTAACATAAAAATGTGTAGATACAAATCATTTTACAACAAACACATTTATTTACTGATTAATAAGAACTAAAGATACATAAAAATCTATAACAACTTAGACAAGAAACCTAATAACATTTAATGGCTGAAATGGGACTAGATTGAAATAGTGCAGACAAAGAAGCAGGGAAGTAAGCAGAAATAGTTGAAGGGAGATATTTGGAAGTTTACAGGGGAACAGGAATGGCCATAAGGGATTCATCCAAGTCCATATCCTTAGGTTCCATGTTGTTTTCTAGTTTCCAGTCGAAGCAGTTGACCAGAGA
>Ga0099825_1009096_pt1 | contig 11473 bp, 3 predicted proteins | sample SiratroredBW_FD_76838 | JGI IMG/M metagenome (GOLD analysis project Ga0099825, IMG submission 76838) | Root nodule microbial communities of legume samples collected from California, USA - Siratro red BW | ecosystem: Host-associated > Plants > Roots > Nodule | place: USA: California | collected...
GGCAGTTCACAAATTATAATTAAGTGGGAATAATTAGGAATTAAGGGATTTAAAATTTGAATTAAGAGTGGGCTGACTAGAATTAGTATAAATATGCATAGTGAGCAAGTGGATAGACACGCGAAAAAAACATAGAGAGACAACAAGAATCACAGTGCTGAAAAATTAGTGGGCATCTAGAGTCATCGAAAGCAGGAGGAGAAAAAGTCCAAAGTTCTTGAAGTAGTGCTTCAACGGGTAAGTTCGGATCTATCATTTTTTGTATATGTATATATAATTCTGGTTGCTCATTTGATTCTTTTATTGTCCTATAATTCAACCCTTACTGCTTTGATTCCTGTTAAAACATGTTGTTTAAGGATCTTTAATCGATATATTTTGGTTGCTCACTTGATTCCTTTATCTCTTCATGTAATATGATTGTTTGAGAGTTTTTACAACATCTTGATATTCAACCCTTTTTGCTTTGATTCATCTAGAAATAAATATAAAAAAATACAGGACCTTTTTTATTTCTCAAACAGAATATAAAATTTTCCTAAAAATTTAATGAATAATTAATTTTTCGGGAAAAAGTAAAAAAATAATAATAAAGTGATGTTGTTTTTGTGACACAATTTTCAAAAAAAAAAATCATAAAAAGGTAAAAATTTTCGGAGAAAAAAAGAAAGAAAAATGGAAAAGTTTCTAAACAACCTTAAAAATCATTGAAAAAATAAAATATTGTTCAAAAATAAAAAACTAAAACATTGCAAAAAAAGGGTAAAGAATATAAAACATTACTTGATTTTTTGAAAGAAATAAAAGTATAAACCTAGTAATAATGATAATAAGAAAATTGATAAAAACAATGTTTTGGCTTAATATTTTTATTATATTTTATTTCTATGTCATTTACATTTATTATTTAAATCAATTATTTAGTTTTTATTCAATATTCTGTAAGAATATATATATATATATATATTGAAGTTATGAACAAAGGGGGTAGCGTGTGGTACTGGTGCTCCATGTCACATAAATAATGAATATCAAGTTTTATTTTATTTTAATTATGTTTATATGTTTATATGTATATTTGTATTTTTTTTCCTTTCCTTTAACATAAATAAAAGTGGGTTAGGTAGAAGAATTAAAAGAAAAAAAATATTTTTATTAACAAACATTTTTTTAAAAAAATAAAAATATTATATTCTAAATAATTTCAAAAATAATTAAATAATAATAATAATAAACAAAGCATTTAAAAAAATAATAAAAATATTTAATTTCAATGAAAAAACGAAAAAAGTTTTAAAAATGAAAAAATATAACCAGATATCAAATATCACAAACAAAATTCTTAAAATAGAACTACGTGTACCCTGACTTTCTATCATGTATAGAGATACGTAGGACCAAGATCAAGCCTTGTCGGGTCCAAATAAATAAAAAATATATATGTTTGTTTGTTTTATTTTTGTTTTTTATTTTTATCTGCCTAATTGTTATTTATTGTTATGATTTTTATAAGCATGTTTTCTTGTTTGTTTTGTTTTTTTATATATTTGTTTGTTAGTCTCATTATTATTGCTATTATTTGGGAAAAATGATATTTTTAAAACCACACTTATTTTTATTCATTTGATTAAGGGTGCCGTCTTAGAACGGGCGTTGTGGGAGTGCTAATACCTTCCCCACACGTAACCGACTCCCGAATCTTTAAATCTGGTTCGTAGACATTTTTATTTTTGGTTTTTCTATGGTTTTCCATAATAAACTATGGTGGCGACTCCAAACTCTATTTAAATATTTTTTTAAAATAACTTTTTGATCGCCCCGTCGTGATCTCGGTTCCAATCGAACTGTATTCAATCATTTACAAATTCAATCCAACCATTAAATTCAAAAATTGAATTAAAATAGAAAATGAGTAGGTAATTGCAGAAAAACAACACAAAACACAAACCTAGGGATAGACGGAAATGGGAGAACCTCTAGGGACCGGATTTAGTAAAAACTTTAGCCACTCATGGTGGAATGAACACGAATAATAGCCAAAGGTAAAATGCATAAGCGAGCCAACACGAAAATAAATTTGTCAAAACGAAGAACGAGTCAAGAAGAAATAAGCAAGTCAAACTGCATTAAAAAATTTTCTCAAATCCATTGTTGGTGGCTGCCCTACACTAGTCATTACAGTATTCAAAATTGTTTTTGATAAGGTAGCCCAAGCCACTTGTACATTACCCTAATAAACCAAAAAGGCACAGTTTTGATCCCAACTCATTTGGGATGAAATGACTAAGTTGTCCTCAATTGAATATTTTCGCTCAAAGTGTTGTCTAGATTCCGTATGTCAAATTCAAGGTTGATTTTATCCACTTTACCATTCGAATTTGGTGTTGGGCCCTCTCACAACGTTTGTAGATCTTTGAGTTATCTACAAAATGATATAACGATCAAGTTAATTCGAGGTCTTTAGCTAAAGTTATGGACAAAATACAAAACACGCTCAAGTATGGAAAATTTCTGAAAATTTCATCAAATTGAGTCAAACTTTCAATTGAGGACCAATAAGCCCAAATACAGTAAAATGGTCCAAAACTTGTCATTATTCTTATCACTATGAATTAGGAAAATGGTTAAAATAAATACATATCAGTGGGCTAAGTCAAAATCCAATCGTGACGCTTGGATTGTTATGCTCTTCAGTAGAAATAGTTGTGCCCTGGCTAATGGCTATATCTTTTGGCCTAGTGGTAACTGCTAAATCCAATAATTGGTATCAAATCCAAGGTCACGAGTTTGATTCCTAGTGGGACAATTGTTCAGGAAGAGATTGTTACAGGTTTCAAAATTGTCTTGTGGCATAAGCCATGTGGGTCGAGTCATAATCAAAGAGTTTGATTCCCAGTGGGACAGTTGCTGAAGGGGAGATTATTGTGGATGACATCAATTGTCCCGTGACGGAGGTCAGGTGGGTCAAGTCACAATCCAATCGTGGCACTTTGGTTGCTACTCTCTTTAGTAGAAAGAGTTGAGCACTGGTTAATGACTATAGTTTTTGGCCTAGTGGTGAGCACTCGGTTCAACAAGCTTCACGCTATGCCTTTCTCTATCCCTTCTTTCATTTGGAGCAATGGTAGGCCTAACCATTTTAGGATTGATAAAAAGCTGGATAAGGCTTTGTGCATTTGGATTGCATGATTGAATAAAATTCTTGTAGATACAAAATGTTGATCATAGATTACTCAAATCATACCCTACTACTAGCCACTCTCTAATGCTACTTCTAGGCACACGGGTGCTCCTTCTAGGTTTCTAAAGATGTGGTTGTAATATTCCTCTTGTAAATTATTAAAAGTTCTTAGATCTTCTCTTGAGTGGCTCTCCTATGCTTGTGCTACAAAAGAAGTTGCAAAGGTTGAAGTTGGTTTTAAAAGATTGAAATAATTTTGTCTTTAGTAACATTCATTATGTGATTGATGCTCTAAAGCAAGCATTGTCTCACATTCAGCTGGAGTTGGATAGAACAACTCCCTCCCCCACCCTCCCCCACCCCTAGCACACCCCGCCCCCAAGTGAGTTAAATGTTCTTCTAGTAAAAGAGAAGTAAGTTAAGGATGATCTGGAACAAGCTCTTCATTGTTACCATATTTTTTGAAAAGAGAAGACTAAGATGATGTGGTTTAATGATGGGGATAAGAATACCTCTTTTTTTATGGTTGTGAAGAAAAAAAAATAATGTTGATAGTATCACAAGTTGGTCGCGAATGACATTATTCTGAGGATCCTAAGCTCACTGAAGATCACATCATTGCTTTCTACAAGGAGCTTTATTATGATACTAGGACAAATTCTTCATCTAATGCTTCTATGTGTGACTTTATTGCCAAATATATTGTTGTCAATGGAATTAATTGTTAGAATATTATGAAATTAATTATTGGAATATTATGAATTAATTTTTGAAATATTATGTCAATAGAAATAATTGTTGGAATATTAATACAAAATATTTGCTATTATTAGCAGAATATTCTGACAGAATATCTAATCTATTAGACAATCAAAATGTGTGAGATTGTACAATTGTAATTATATGATTATGTTATTATCTTCATAATTAGGATATCATTTATAGAAGTTTAGTTATTGTTTAGGGCTGAAAATCACCTTTGTATTACACTATTTATATCATAATTCTCTAAACACAAAATTTTAACCTACATTTTCTTGAGTTTGGCAATTCCTTCTATTGTTTCAAGTGAAGATAACATTATATTGGTGAAGTGTCCTTATTGCTTGAGATCAAACATATTGTCTTCAATCTTAATGTTAGTAGCTCTCCAGGTCGAGATGGTTATAGTGGATCCTTTCATCATACATTCTAGGATTTTGTGGGTGAGGACTTTTGGAAGGTTGTGCAATAATTTTTTACTCAAACTAGATCCTATTAGGGATGAATTGCAATGTGGGCTCCTTGATTCCTAAAGTGCATGGTCCTGAGTATATTAAGGATTTTAGGCCTATTGCGTTGGCCAAATTTAGGTTCAAGATTATCTCTAAAATTCTGTTAGATAGGCTTGCCTCTGTTGTTGTCCAAATTATCTCCCATAACCAATATGGTTTTGTTCAGGAAAGACATATCTAAGACTAAATTTACATTGCCTCTGAAGATATCAATTTGTTGTTTAAAAAGTATAAAGGAGGTAATTTTGCCTGGTTGATATTAAGAAAGCCTTTGATACATTGAATTGGGATTTCTTGTAGCAGATTCTCATCCAGTTTGGTTTTCATCCAACTTGTGCTAGTTGGATTCATATTACCTTAAGTCTGCTATGACCTCTATCAGAATCAATGGCGATCTAGTGAACTTTTTTCTTGTAACAAGGGGTGATGAAGGGAGATCTCCTTTCCCCTTTGCTTTTTTATATTACTAAAGAGGTCCTTAGTAGAGGCATTGCTCACATGGTCTTCAGCAAAAGATTATAAACATGGTTGGGGCAAGAGGTTTTCCTACTCCTTCGCATATATCTTTTATGTTGATGATATCTTTATTTTTTGCAGGACTAACAATAACTCTCTCAAAAGGTTGGTGCAATTTCTTAACCTATATGGCTTATTTTTTGGTCAATATATCAACCATTCTAAGAGTAATATTTATACTATTGATAACTTTAGCACCTTTGATAGGAGAATTAAAAATGTTCTTATCTTTCGCTCCTCCTCCATGCAATTTGGAAGTTGTTCATGAAATTCAAGTTCCTTAAATCCAAGTATAGAAAAGTTCTTATCTTTCGCTCCTCCTCCATGTGGCCTAGTATTAGAGATCTTTATGATGTTGTGCTAGGGAGAACATCTTAGATGCTTAGTGATGGAAGAAGGCCTAGACATGGTCTAGTCACAAGAACTATGATCAAACACCTTGAAGCCAGTGAAGAGTCAGACAGATGAAGATGTTGACTATCTTGAGCTTTGAGGACCATTTGATAAATTATAAAAATTAGCATAGGAAAATTTTTCTTCTTGCAAATAAACCCTAGGTGCCTTAGCGTTTGTAAAGACACCTAGGTTAGAGTTATACTTACATCTCATATGGATGCCATGCGGCACTTCCTTATTGGATAGTGAAGGTGCCTAGGGTTTAGGAGAAGCTTGCCTCATATGCTAGGTTACCCAAACCTAGTGTGTGATACAAGCTAGGGTTTCTAAACCTAGCTTCTTCTACACGCTACCTAGTTAGCTTGCATGAGAAGTTACTTGTTCATCTTCCTTTCTATAAATAAGAGGTGCAGAAACATCTCTTGTAAGCTTGATTTACCTCAATGAATTGCTGAAAAATTTTCAGCTTATTATCAAGTTTCTCTCTTTGAGTTGCTTCTTGTAAAAGTCTTAAAGAACCCTAAAAAGTTGGTATCACCTCCTTCAATCGTTCTTACATCCCTTATTTCATCAAACTTTCCCTAGAAAGTTTTATGCTATGAGTGTGATTTCTTCTTGATTTGTCTTACCTTCTCTTCTACTCAAGTTGTCTCTTGGTTTATTGAGAATAGATAGAAGAAATGTATTCTCTTTATAATGATTTTGAGTTTAAAGTTTCTTACATTTTTAGGAAATGTAATATTGTGATGATAAACTTGTCTCTCTTGGACTCTCTAATAGATTTATTTATTGATAAATTGCCTCCTATTTTTATTTTAGTTACTCCATATATTTTAGTATACTTAGTTGTTAAAAGTTTTTTTATTTCTTATTTTTCTGATATAAATTTTGACTTAATCCACTATGTTTATTTATTTTTTTTTCTTTATATTATATTTTATATGATGATAAATAATTATTAAAACTTGAGATGTCAATAATGTTAGGATTTATACTATATCTACCATGAATTTTATAAATCAATTTGAAGTTTTAGTTATGTAATGTGGAAATGAATAATAACTGAGTAAAACAATATTTTTATAAATCTACATAATATTAAAAAACTTATTGGTATAATGTAATTTAAAATTTATCTTTTTATTTATGTTTTGATAGAGGTTAATTATTAAATTTTTAATTTTAAGCTTATGTTTTTAATCATTTATTAATTTCAATATTTTGTTGTAGTTTAACATTTTTATGTTTATGCATTTATTATTTATTCAATATTTAAAAAAATAGTTTAATTTAGGAGAAACTTTTTATCCTCATTTCAATTTCTTTTATATTTATTCAGATAAAATAGAAATTGAATAATTTTAATATGCTTAATTTTTAAAAAAATCGAATTACGCACATTTAATTTTGATAAAATATATGATTAATGAAAAACTACTTCACTATTTTTATTAAGACAAAACATTCTCTTATTTTCTACTTTTTGTTATAAAAATCGTTTAATTTCTAAATTATTAAAATAAATTATATAAAAGGGATCATTTTTCACTTATTTGATGCGAATTCTGTGGGAAAAGTTTATTCTTCTGAATTATAAAATGAATATTTTCTGTTTTCCGTCTCCAATGAGAAACAAAAATTTAATATGATTATTTCATATACCTCTTTTCTCTTTACATTTTCGTAAAAAAAAAATGTTGAAGCTTATCCACACCTCACTCACACATTCACGTAATGGTGGTCTGACATAATTTATGGCACATCATTTCCGGCAACCTCTGAGCGCGAGGGCCACGTGAAACTTCTTTAGTACGCTCCACGTTCAATGAATACACCCTCTCGTTCCCACCGACCCAAACACAAAAGTTATGATTAAAAAACTTAAAATAATAAATTATTCCTATATTTTAAGAAATTCACAGTTTTAATATTTAAATTTTTTTTACAATCTTAATTTTTAATTATCTAAAATTTTAACCTTAAATTTCACTTTAATTTTAGTCCGAAATTTTTAATTATACATAACTTTATTTAATCTTCAATTTACTTATCTTTATTTATTTATTTTGGGTTTATACAGTGAGATTAAAAAGTAGATGATATAGATGCTTTTGTTTTTTTTACTTTATTGAGAATAGTAGTATGTCTTTGTTACTAAATAAATTGAAAGGACTAAAATTATAGAAAAAAATACCAAAATTAAAAAGTATGCAAAATATAAAAATCAAAATTACATAGATAAATGATCATTTTTCTTATTTGAACATGACACAATGCCAGTTTAATCTTTGAGGGAATAAAAAATTGATTTAGTCTTCATATACGTAAAAAAAAAATCAGATTGATTTCTAATGTTATAAACTAATAAATAAATAGACCTTAATTTACTGTCATACCCATCCTTACAATTATATTTTAATATTAACGAAATACTCTCAAACTATTTTACACATTTAAAATTAAAAGAAATATTTACTTTTTGAAGAAATAAATTGAGTAACTCAAACATTTAAAAACAAAATTGTTTCATTTACTCGCAATGACATAAAATTGTTCAACTACGTTTTATTGTTAATTTTTATGAATATTTTCTCGTTAGAATTATTTGTAAGAGAAAACAACTTTAAAATAGAAGTAGTAAAATTAAAATAATGCTTGGATATTTTATTATTAAAATAAAAAAATTATCTAAATAGAAACTTTAGTTATAAACCAATTTTTTTAAGAAAAGTTTTTTTTTCCTTGTGACTTTTTTTTAAAATTCTGATAATTTTTTTTATCATATGATCAAAGTTTATTGTTAGACTTATGAAAATATTTAGAATATAATTGTTTGATCAAAAATTTGATTTGAGTAAGTTGAATTATATTCCTTGTTTCTTTGAGTTAGGTTGTAAGTTTTTTTTAACCTAGGTAGATTTTCATTGCATATGACTTTTTATCCTCAAGATTAGTTTATATTAGTTAATAGTTCTAATGATTTGTTTTGGTCATTGATTAAGACTCTTTGGTACACGCTAGGCTATCCCTATTATTTCTTAAGAATTGGAACTATATGATTGTTTCTACTTCAATTCAAGTAAGGGAAACTATACTTTATGTTTTATATATAAGTTAATTTTATCTCAATAGAACCCTAGGCCAAAAGACATGAATGTGAAGGTGCTTTCACCACTTTCAAGTTTTCTTGCAGGTCTGAATTGATCACTGAAATGAATTTGATTTAGTTGGATTTACTGATTTTATCTTTATTTTGATTATAATGTAGGAAAGTATTTTGATTATGATGTAGGAAATTGGTATTTTATACGTATGTAGATTGATTTTAATGGTTAAAAGACTTAAATGTGATGATGATTTAATTATAGACTTCAGTGGTTACACTTGTTGAGATTGTTGATGAATTAGACTTAAATGATTATTATTTGGATTGTTTTGCTTGAAATGTTGATTTAGATGTTGAAATGTTTTGATTTAATAAGAATTGTGAAAGTTGTATAAATAGTAGATTTAAAAAATTTGATGATCTATATTTTGATAAGATGTCAATGAATGTTCTAAATGAAACTTGATAGAGATAGATTGTAATGAAGTTAAGTAAGTCATTTGATGATAAAAAATTTTGGTAAATGGTTAGTTTTGAAGAAGTTGGATGAACAAGAACTTATTATTATACGCAATTGAGTTAGGTAAGAAAAGTGGAATTTTTGATTATGTAGTAACATCAGCGTCATACCAGATGTGCCAGGTGCATTTTGAGAGATTTGATCTCTGCTGTAGCGACAACGGGCTCATGCTTAGGGTACGGGGTGCAGGTTTTGTGCATCGAGCGCAATTCTCGAGCATTAGCTCTCGGGATTTTCAATGTTGAGCGCCACTTCTAATGCGGCGAACGCAGTCTTGTTTTGAAGTTTTACTCTTATTTTCACGATATATGACTTTTTGAACTAGTTTTTAATGAGCCTTTATAGTCTTTATACATCCTTGAATGTTCTATGTAAAATGATCAATCTATGAGTGCTATAATAATGGCTAATATTGAATATTATGAAGTTTTGATAAACTTTGATTGAGTTTGAAATTGAATAAAGATATGAATTGAAAACAGATGAATATTTGAGTATAAAGGTGAGTCGATGTAAGAGTGGAAAGTAAATATGCATGATATTAAATATGTGGCAGGTGATTGAGACAGTATTTTCATGAAAGAAAATACACATGTTGAAACTATTTTGGATGTGCATTGTCTAAGGATTTGCTTAACAAGGAGGTAATCTAGACTGTACTAGTATATTGAAACATATAGATGAAGATTACTAATTATTGAGAGTCGATGGAGGTTTAGACTAGGTGATTGGGGTTTGAAATATAACCAGTCAAAAAAATACCATATGGATTAACCCTGTTATAGAATGGATCAATGAATTTATATGATTGAGGGGTGATGTTTGAATTCATAGTTGTTGAGTTCCATGATTAATGAGTGGTGTGGAACGTACAACCGAAGGTGTATGAACTTTGGGTCTATGCACGAGTCTTCCGGAAGTAGAGTCAAGTGTATTTATATGCGAGTCAATATATTTCATATTATGAGAAGTTGATTATGAAGTTCTTGTAGACCATTTATGATTGTAGTATACATGCGTTGTAGTTTAGTTCAGATAGATGTAAGATCCCATATTTTTCATGTATTTGGAACTTTATTTCATAGAAATTATATAATAAACCTAAGTATAAATATTCATACATTCATCATATATTTTAAACTATACTTTTCCACATAGAATTTATTAAAGATATCTTTGTACAATCACAAAATAAAATAAAATAAAATAAAGCTTCTCCATCAATTTACGAGGAACTCACACCACCTGTCAAATCCTCTACTCATGTGTATTATACGATCATTGCAAATTTAAAAACAAAACAAACGCCACACAAAAAGAAGGGAAAGCTAGAGTGTTTAAAAAAAATGTATTTTCATAAATTAAATTTCTATCTCAACCAAACAACAACAAATCAAGCTTTTATAATTCATCTCATACATCACATTATCATTAACACATCACACTCTGGTGACACAGTTAATCCATATGATTTGGTCTAACCGGTTCTTTTTTCACACCGTACACAATCATGTTAACTTGTCAACCCATATGATTTGGTCTGACTGGTTTTTTTTTTCACACTGTAATGCAGTCATATACACATTTCAATCCATATGATTTAGTCTAATCGGTTCTTTTTCACAACGTAGTGCAGTCATATAAACTTAATCCATATGATCCGGTCTGACCGATTCTTTTTCACATCACAACACGGTCATATGAAGCCTTTAACTCACATGATCTGGTCTGATCGGTTCTTTTTCACACCATAGCGCAGTTATATGAATCCTTTAACCCACATGATCTGGTCTAATCGGTTTTTTTCCACACCATAGCGTAGTCATATGAATCTATTAATCCACACACTAGTAGAAAACACACATTTCACAGTAAGATATCAATGCTATTAAGAGGGAACCACAATTAAAAACAATGTGGTGACATTTTTGAAATTAAGTGCCTACCGTGGTTATCCACAACAACCAAAATTGTATTAACGTTGCAGGAGATACCACCGCGGTTGGAGTGAGAACCGCGATGGTAAGACACACAAATATTTAAAATTGAAAAATTGTAGGGAGATACCATCGCGGTTGTTTAACAACCACGATGGTATTTGCCAAATAATTTTTAAATTATTTTGCAGGAAGATACAAAGGCGGTTGTTGAAACAATTGTGATGGTATGCGGGATACGAATGCGGTTCTCACTAATAACTATAAAATAAGGTTTAGACCGAGTTCAAGAGGGGGGTGAATTGAACTTTGAAAACTTTTCGCAAATCTGATTTATTCTTGAAGTAGAGAATGAAAATTCTTTATTTAATCGATTGACTGTGTAATTCTGAACTGTCAGGTAAACAATCGATTGTGTACAGCGGAATATATCAGAGTTAAACCCAGAATTCAGTTAAACCCAGAAAACAGTTTGCAGTGTGAAAATGATTTAACCTAGATTTAAGATGTTTAAACACACTCCAGTAGATTAAACACAATCCA
>Ga0099825_1009099_pt1 | contig 11467 bp, 6 predicted proteins | sample SiratroredBW_FD_76838 | JGI IMG/M metagenome (GOLD analysis project Ga0099825, IMG submission 76838) | Root nodule microbial communities of legume samples collected from California, USA - Siratro red BW | ecosystem: Host-associated > Plants > Roots > Nodule | place: USA: California | collected...
AGTTTATATAAATATTATTTATCATTATATAAAATAATATAAATATAATAAAAATATATATATATATATATATATATATATATATATATATATATATATATATATATATAATGGTTTTTTATTGTGTGCATGTGGGGGTGATTTGTGCGAGTTCTCTTTGTTGCAGTTAAGATTTACCAGGATTCAGCTTTCTCAGCTGGTGAACTGTTAGCACTTGCACTTGCTCATGCATTTGCTCTATTTGCTGCTGTTTCTGCGAGCATGCATGTATCAGGTGGCCATGTCAACCCAGCTGTGACATTTGGTGCTCTCGTTGGGGGGAGGATCTCTGTGGTCCGTGCAGTATACTACTGGGTTGCTCAACTTCTGGGTTCTATAGTGGCTGCACTAGTGCTCAGGCTTGTCACTAATAACATGGTAAACTATTTTCTTTTTCAAAATAACTTGTATACATTAAGGATGATGTATATAAAGATGTTTATTGTAATTATATATTCTAACTAGAAGATTGTAAAAAAGTGGCTGAAGTTAAAGGATTTAAATAAATTAAGAGAAAACTCTAATCATATAGATTCAGTGATCATTTTAATTTTAAGAGTGACATGATAAAAATTGGATTTTTAATGGAAACTGATATCTTTGTCGTTGCTTGTTGTAGAGGCCATCAGGGTTCCACATAGCACCAGGTGTTGGTGTAGGGCACATGTTTATACTTGAGATTGTGATGACATTTGGGCTGATGTATACTGTATATGGTACTGCAATAGACCCCAAAAGGGGTGCTGTTAGCAATATTGCACCCTTGGCAATTGGGCTCATTGTTGGGGCAAACATCCTTGTTGGTGGGCCATTTGATGGAGCATGCATGAACCCTGCTCTGGCTTTTGGACCTTCCTTGGTGGGCTGGAGATGGCAGCAGCACTGGATCTTCTGGGTGGGTCCACTGATTGGGGCTGCACTGGCTGCACTGATCTATGAATATGCTGTGATCCCAATTGAACCACCCCCACACCACCACCAACCTTTGGCTTCTGAAGATTACTAGTTGCTTCTACCAGTTGTTGCATTTGTGCACCAAAATGTGTTATCAGTTGCTTTTGGGTGTCTAAATATATTTGTATGCTTGTGTTTTCCTGTATTTTCTCAACCAACCTTCTACTTGAGTGGTTACTAATGCATGTGCATTTTTATTTTCTTGTTTTGGGGTCACAACTTCCAAAACCTTGTTGAGTGTGTAGCTGTTGTATTTTGTCTAGTACACATTGAATAAAATGTGGGAAAAACTATGTTGTGTATCAGATTAAATAACTCTTGCATGTTGATACTATTATTCTAAAAGTAACTAGTAGACATTTAACTAGGGAATACTAGTAAAAAGGATTGCAAAAGATAACAATGCAACCATTCAAGATTATATATTTTGGCTTGTGTTAGAGCAACTTTCACCTTGCAAAAGGACTTGTCTAATTTATTGATTTAATCTAACAAAAACAATACAGAAGAGGAATATGTAATTAAGAAATAAATCCAGCTTACTAAATTCAAGTCAATAGTGAAGACTATACATCTAGGGTTTCTGTTTGCTTATAAAATCTGGCAACCCAAGGGGCAAGTTTAGTATCATGAGGTGTTTTGCTTATAAAATCTGGCAACCCAAGGGGCAAGTTTAGTGTCATGAGGTGTCCTGGGGTTGGCAGAGTAATAATCAGACCAAAAGCAAGGGTTGAGTCTGTCAGCAAATTTGTTGTCAGCATAAAGGCAAAACGGTAGCCAATTTTCACCTCCATTCATTCTTCTCTTCCTTTCCCTTGGATAAGCTAAGGGTGCCTGAACATACCTGAAATTGTGTCAAAACCATTTAACAATGAAGCAAGTTTACTCATTTTCACTCCAACCAGTAATTATAAGTAAAAAATGATAGGCTAAAACACATTTTTGGTTTTTCCTCTTATTTCAGTTTGATTTTCATTCGTCTTAAAATGCTTCTGTAATCTTGTTGATTAAATTCATCTTTCCCTTAGCTTTTTGTAATATTTATTTTAAAAATAAACTGATGGAAAAACTAATTTGATTTGACACAATTGAAACTTTAAAGTTTAAGAGACTAAACCACACAAAAATAAACCACAGAAGGTATTTTAAACCAAAATACTACTAATAAAAGCACACCTGATACCATCAATAACAGCATCCCAGCAGAAGTGAGTATGACCAAACACATGACAAGAAGACGCATCCTTCCTTCCCTCAGCACCATGTATGGATCTTATTCGATCTTCTAGAGAGTCTGAACCAATTATCTTTGGAAGCTTGGGATAGAATAGCATCCTCTTCTCTGGACAAAGTTCCTGCCTGTGAAACGTGCAACCGTGACCAAAATAAATCAATATATTTTTGAAGTTTTATCCTTTAAGCTGCTACTCATGCACCAAGAGATATGTATCATAAACTAATATCAGGCATCTTGGTGTTTATGCTACAAAAGGGAATTAATTAAAGTTATTCAGGTTGTCAATTGGTTCCTAGAGAGGTTTAGGAAAGAAGGAGTAAAGGACTACTGCATCATTTCTCAGAGCATGATTAGATAGATTGTCAGAGCATTTCAGTTCAAACAGCACATCATGCATGCATAGAAACAAATGAGTAAACGAGACCAATAAAGCTACAATTTAAATGATAGATTTAACCACCTGGGAACAAAGTGGGAAAAGGTAATGATGTGATCACAGGTCTCCTGAACGTCCTTTATCACTTCCATTTGCTCATCATTCATAGCATCAAAATATAAAGCGAGGGACATATCTCCATTTGAAAGGCCCTCTGGCCACTTGCACGCATGGAAGTCTTTACATGCCTAAAAAAAGGGTACAGATTGCCATCAATATCAATCAAATTGAGAACTACAAAAAAGTTAGAACGAAACCATAGCAATAAACACATTTGAATACTGAAAATGCTATTAAAGAAGAATGTTCCTACCATAATCTGTGCACTTAACCTTGCCAAAAAGCAAGCACAAGGAACTGTAAAAAATAATTTTCCTAACTATATATGTCAGGAACTAAGTCGTATATTAGAGTGACACTTTTAACCCATTGTTAGTTCCATTCATTTCATAAATGCCAACTTGATGGTATCCCTAATACCAAAAAAACCAACAATAGCATCTCTATTTTTTTACTACAACTTCTTACTTCCCCACTGTGAAGAACAATCTCTAAAAAAAGTACTAAATGTCACAAAACACAGGTCAATTTTAACATATGCTGAAATGTAAGTCTTATTTTTAAGGAAGTATAGCAGCAAGAATCAAACTCCTGACCACTTAACTACAGAAGCTTTCATAACAAGTTAAGGACCAGCTCTCCAAAAGCAAGAGCTTTTAGGTGAAGGTTTAAGATTTATTTTACATCTCTAACAACTTTGCATGAAGCTTGCATAAGAACAACCAACCTACATTATCTGCACATATATCATCAATCATAGCGTAATAGAGCCCTCACAAAACTCTTTGTCTTTACCATGGTCTATATCATGCTTGACTTTCTTCTTGGTCATCCTTTGTTCCTTGCTACTTGGCTTTTTCCAAAAATATATATAGGTAATGTCAACCTCGATTGTTTTATCAGTACTTGATTTGAAATTTCTAGATTCTACCAACTAGCTAATCTCCTTAACCTTACGACCTTAACATGACTGATATATTTCAACTCAACTGATTGGCTTAAGTGAAATTGTCCAACCGATATATAAGAAACAATCCAAGAATTGAGACAGGTGATGTAAAATTTCCCAACATATTTACACAATAATCACCAAACATCACAAGCACAGAGTTTCAACACCAGGGAACAATTTCAGGGAGCGTGATTATATTATATTTTGTTCATTAGTAACACCATATCCATATAGTCAAAGTCACATATATGTTTATCAAACAAGACAGCAATTGGCTTCATATCCATTTTATGCATATAGTCCTTCTCAATCAAGCACTGTAGGAAATCAAGCGCATGATCAGACCATCAATCAACATTTTTTAAATGGCTTACTAGGAGTTAAGGAGAATAGTCACCATCTCCAAAGACGGGATGCGAAAGCCTGTTATGTCCTTCTCTTTGTCAAAGCTCTGTCAAAGAAGCAGGTTGAGCATTTAAATAAGTTGTCAGCAAGGAACACTGTGGATCGAGTCCGACACATGGTGTGCAAGATTAAGGAGCTAAAAACTGTCACTATAAGTAATCACCTCATGGTACCAAGAGAACAAAGGAATGATTCCTATTTCTTCTATAACCCTTGGACTTGTCTCCACTCCAATTCTCTTGCATGCATCAAGCAATTTATTCAGCTTTTCAAGAGAATCAACCTGGAAAAAAACAGTATGAACTTCATCATAGTAAAACTATTGCAACAAAGATAGAAGGATTCAACAACTATAAACCCCTGAAATAATGTTCATAGAATAAATGGAATGACATTCCAAAACAAAGTAACAAATGCTCCCCCTTTATTTGTTTACTTTCTGGTGGGAAAGCTCAAAGGGAAACCATGATCGACCAACACAGTCCAGATAAACAAAGTCACTAGTCTCAAACTCATATTCAGATATTTAGACCGCAGAAATGTTATGGTTCATTCATTGATCAAGTATAGGGATAACAGCTCATTGTTTAGACCAAAGCATGGCCAAAACCAAATTTAACAAAGAAGCTATAATTCATAATACATAATGTTTAACAAAGTCAAATTAAAAGCATCTACTTTCAAATAATGGCTGCATAGCTAATTAAGTTGGCAAAACAAGTCCCTTTAGAATTATGCCACAGTTTTCTCCTGAAGCAAGTAACATATCTCCATGGTGCTCAAAGTATAAGCAGTGTCATGAACTATGAGAAAAAAAGATCAGACGTTCAAAATAAATATTGTCACAAATAACATCAAGAACCAGTCATTCATCCCAAAAGTCACTGTATTAGTCAGATAGAGGCATAGAATAATTTTCATTTGTAACAAACAGGATTGTCAATCAAACATCATATGCACAATGCACAAACTTGAACCTCGCAATCATAGCACAACGACCTTACATAATTCTGTCCCTCACGGCGGCACCAGAGATCATGGTTTCCAGGAACATAGAAGACATGATCAAACCTCTCTTTCAAAAGAGACATTGTCACAACAAACATGGAATATGTCTCAGCCACATCACCGGCCACAAGAAGCACATCATTCCTGTGCTTCACATTGGACAAGCACTCCACCCACTTCAAATTCTCAGCATAGTCAGTGTGCAAGTCAGACACCACAAACACACTCACCCCTTCACTGTTACTGTTCCCCAGAACTGAAGGCACTATCTGAGGCCTTCCGAGGCCACCCCTTTTCATGTGTTTCCCATAACTACCCCTAACTCTTACTTGCTTAGAGAAATATGCAGTGTGGTGAGGATTGTGATAGAGGGTGAGACATGAAGGGTTAAACCTCACCACCATGGGCACAAAATGCTGACCAAAACTATGAAAAAAAAAAAAAAAAAAAAAAACCTTTAAAAAAAAAAAAAAAAAAAAAACAACCAAAGAAAAAAAAAGGGAAAAGGGGAAGAAAAGAAAGGTAAAACCCCACCACAAAGGGAAAAAAAACATGACAAAAAAAATAAAAAAAAAAAAAAAAAAATCAAACCTTTGATACGAACAAAGATGCAAATTCACCCAAGGTAAACAAATGGCAAAAGGGTAGTAGTCAATTAGCTCAGAATAGAAAAACCAAGCTCAAATTTGGAACACGAAGAATTACATAGGAAACATCGAACAAAATACCCAAAATCGAAACATCATAAGAAACTCACGGAGAGGAGCATAAGTGTAAACAAAAGGGTGAAAATCAATTTGATCATGAATTGATGGCCACGTGTAAGATGCGATTATTTGGGATATTTTGTTAGTTTCATTGGACTAGATTAACGTTGGTACACTACTTTTTCTGGAAAGCAATTCTTTAAAAGCTACCTTTTTTTTCTTACATTTTGTGTAAAGTTGTTGTACAGGTTAAGTGTTATTTACTAATCCATTTATTTAATCTTAACCAATTAATTAATCCTGATTCTTTGAAGAAAAAGCCTTCTTGAAGAATTATTTTTATGGGCTCACCTCTTAATTCTTGTGATTCTCAAATTTTTAGATTCGGCATCTCTTCATGATCAAAGCTTGAAACTTTCCTATTTTCTTATCAATCAATTCAGGGAAATTCTCAAAATTTTATGCCTCTAAATGGAAATTTACAAAATCTTTTATTGCGATAAAATTGCTATCTTTTGTTTGATATCTGATTTTTATCTGTGAATCCAGAACAATGCATATTATGTCCATATAATACATACACACGTATATATAAAATGTATTAAAAAAAGCAACATTTTGTAACCCTAAAGAATCAACAAAGTTTAAAACTAAGAAAGGACCTAAAGTTCACCTTTCCAACACACTCATATAAGGTTTATAATATCTATGATGTGTTATATTTCATAATTCATTATAAAAAAGTTGGGAAGAACTTACTCTAGGTTTAGGTATATTTGATTTGGAACTCAAAATAATGTCAAGTTAAAGGTTTTCTTTTTAGATCCTACAAACTTTTAGTACCTCCCGTTCGTAACTTTTCATAATGTAAAAAATATCTTTTTGGAAGGCTTATTTCAAAATAAATATAGGTGACCAAAATTTAGGGGGTGCGCAAAGAAAAAACCTCATTTTGTTGCCAACTTTCTCTCACTTGTATTTCTTTATCTGGGCTTCAGAATTTGTGGCCCAGCACCCTCATAATTTTCAAAATGATTATTTTACTTTTTGTAAAGGTCAATTCCACATTGTATGTTCTTGAAATATATGGAACAAGTTGTTCAGAATAGGTTTTGTTGAATAATCTTTCCAAAACATATAAAATACATTCTGGAACAAACTTTTAGAAAAAAAAAAAAGTTTCAAAACAAACTTTCTAAAACATGTGATATGTTTTTAGGAATAAGCTTTTCAGAACAAGTTTTTTTAAAACATGAAAATAAGAGTTTTAGCTTTCTAGGACATATGAGATATGTTCCAGAACATAATTTTCAGAATAATATTTCTGAAACAATTTATCCAAAACATATATAAGATCTTCTAAAATCAGTTTTCAAAAACAATTCTCTTTCTCTATTCTTCTCAAAGAGTACAGTGATGGTGCAAAGAGGAAGGATATATTAGTCATTTTATCTAAATATGGAGTTGCAGTTAGGAACTATGAACTGTATTATGAAACATAATAAAACACCACCATAAAAAATCCAATATACAATCCAAATTCAAAGTGATGAAAAACACATGAATACCTAATACTAACATGTAGTAAATGTGTTTTCAGTATTCTCCCTTTTGCCTATTTAGGTGTCAAATTTTTGAAAAGATATATTTACTTATTATGTATAAAATTTAAAATTACATTAATTATTTATTTATCAATTAAATATTTATATATTTTTTAATATTTAAATGATTTACGTATGTAGTTACTATTCGTGACAAGGAAAGAAAGATATAAATTAAAAAAAAAAAATATTTCGTCTCGATATTCTAAAATTAATTTCAATATCATTTTACTATTTTTAGAATTTTTAATTAAATCTCACTTCTTATAAAATATAATAATTAATCTATTATGTAAACCTTAAAAAACATCGGTAAAAAAATAGGAAGTAATAGATATGTTGTTATCTGTCACATAATTATGGTAACATAAGTAACATATTTATTACGTCATTATTTTTTAATGATAATTTATTTTTATTTGATAGAAGAGGTAAATTGATCTACTTTTTCAAATCCCTAATTAATAATTTAAAAATAGTAAAATAATATTGAAATCGACTTAAAAACAATGAAACGAAATAAACTATTAAATCTTTAAAACATAATAAAATTATCTATTATATCAGAATAATTTTATCATATTTTAAATTTCTGTAAAACAAATTTAAAGGATCGATAATAAAATCTAATGAATTGGACACACGTCTTTTTATTTTATTTTTATAGTATGTAAGAAAAAAACATTTATACAAAAGATCAGTGCTACCATATTAACTTGTCACATTTTTCAGTGCTACCGTATTAACTTGAATTTAACTGAAGATGTTAATTTTTCAAAATAAAACAAACCAAAGTTAAAAATTTTATTAGATATATTTTATTTAATATCTAATTACATCATAAATCGAAGAAGGATATTTACATTGGATTGAACGTTTATAGTAAGATCAAAAAGTATAATTTATAGTTAAAACATATTTTTTTTTATATTTGAGAGTAAAACAGTTTAAATACTACAATTTGATTATAATATAACCCATCTAACATCAATTTATATACCTTAGTAAAAAAATCATAATTTATTATGATCATAAAAACTTTATTTTAGTAAATCTTCTTTATGTTTTGTTATTAAACCAAAGGGACAATATAATGCTTCGATAATCTCTCCTAAACATCCATTTGTAAAAGATAGAATGATACAGAATTATTTAGAATGTGTTAGCATTGTTTTAGGTCAAGATAATGAATAATTGGAGCACATGTTTGTAGTTACTAGTAAACAACAAAAAGAAAAAACAAAAGCCTGATGAAGAAATCGAATTAAAAGAGAATACATACAGAGAGAGAGAAATTTTAAGATTTGAAAATCAATTAAAGTAAGACAATTCATTAAATAAAATCAATCAATGAGATGTTTTCAATGAAGATATTTTTAACAAAATTGGTTAAGTTAATTTTTTTTTAACAAAAAAACTCAATAAAAATGTAAATGAAAAAGGAAACAATCATCACGAAATTTCAACAAAGATAAAAAAAAACGGAAAGAGATGCTATAAAACACTATAAATGTATTAAGTAATTATTTGAAAATTAAAATTACTTTTAAGAGACAAATATTCATATGTTGTACATAATTGTTGATGTAAAATATGAAAATGTGGCTTTATTTGTTTTAAAAACAAGATTGAAAGAGGTGGGAGAGGATTAAAATGAAAGAAAAGAGTCAAAAGTGGGATTATTTGAATGAAGAAAAACAAGTGAAAAGTAAAAGAAAATGGAATAAAAGTTTGTGACTGATTTAATGGATATGGTAGGTAAAAAATGTTTTAATTGATAAATTTATAAGATTTTTATTTTTTTATTATGTTTTTAATGAATTTAGAATGAACGGTGAATCTTTTTATACCTGCTAATCATATTTAATTCTTTCACCTCAGTAAAATTAACTATTTTTTTAAAGTTTATTAATCCTTATCTTTAGCTAAATTGAAAAACCTTATTGCTAATTTAATTAAGAGAACTTACCGATCGTTTTTAATTAAAAATTATATATCAAATTTACCGAGAAACAGTAACTAAAAAGGAAGTCAGCAATATTATTAGTAATTCCCCTGGTTAGAATCGGATCTAATAATCTTCAATCCATAATGAAATTGAAAATTAGAATTCTTTTTATCATATTTCACACACTCTGACCTAAATTTTAGAAGAGATTTAATATACCAAGAATATAAAAGAAAGTATGATTTGTAGGAAGTTGGAAAAAATATTTTTATTGTAAAATTAAAGGAAGAGCAAAGTGTAATCATAAAAAAAACAAATGAAACCTATAAATTAACGAATAAAAATAATTTTAACTTGAATAATAAATTAAAAAATTAGGAGGTCGAGGACATCAATTAAAAAATTACATATGTTGTTAATATTTATACTCGAGTTTATTCTACCCTTACAAAATGAATTTATAAGAGAAAGTTGATTTTTTATTTGTATACAATCTTTAAAAATTGTAAAGCTAATATCTTGATTCTTTATATACAAAATTAACATTTTCTTGTTGTTTCTATCATACAATACGTGAAAAAGTCCAGGGATTTACCGATAGTAACATTATTTTTATAATAACTTAAAAATACGAGTTCCCGTATTAAAATAATATAATTTAAAAAATATAAAAGAAAATAAATACATTTATAAAAAAGAGTGATTAATTGGAAGTTGAGGTAATTATGTAGATATTATCATATAAAGATAGTGTAATTATGTATTTTAGCACATAAGAAACTTATTTAATTTAATAAAAGGTAAAATAATTTGTGTAGAAAAATGATACAAAAGTTAGTTATAAAAAAAGTTATATCCTATTTATATAAAAGTGAATTTGAAAATTTGAAAATTTTTCTCACGAAGTTGTTTTCGAATGATTTTATTTGAAGTGATATGATTTCTTGTTTTCATCTATATTCAGAATACATATAGGATACAGCAAAGCAAATTGAGATTGGTAGTTAAGTGGAGACAGTTTAAGCTTTATTTAAAATGAATTGGATAAGTTTTTTTGTTCGCAAAATAAATAATTTTTTAAAGTTTGTATTTGATCTGTAAAACTTTGTGGATAAATGTACCAGATGTTTGAACTAAAGAATAATTTGAGAAAATGAAAAACTATCCATATTTTCAAAAGATACCCCTCTTTCTTTCATTTATTAGGATATAATTCATTAAAAAATACCAAATTAAATTTATTTATTTATTTTAGTTAATTATTTGTGTTTTTTTGTCTTAATTAGATATGTAAATTTTTTATAATGACGTGGATTTGAAAATACTAATAATTCTTATTTATATGTTATATAAAAAATATAACTTTGTTTATAACTTTGAGAAATAATTTTTGAATCTTGATTAATAATTTTATAAGAAGATAAAATAATATATTTAAACTAAACATGTAGTTTTAATGTTTAATATCTATATAAAGTTATTAAAGTCTATTTTCTATACATTTTAAGGTAGTGTAAACAATTTTTTCCTTTTAATATGTATTGCATTATTCTCACTTTATATAAATAAAAAATATGAAATAATTATACTTTTTTAAATTACTAAAAATAACAATTTATGTTTCTGTTCACGAAAGAATAACAGAAAATAATGAATCTGACACCAAAAGTAATGTCAAAATTTCGTTGACCTTATTAAGATCCCCATACAAAAAGATAAAATTAATATTTTAGAGAATTTTTTCTTTTTAAATTTATATATTAATTAAACTGACCTTCTAAACTTATTATCTAGTAAAAAATATTATTTGAACCTTTTTAGATTATTATATATTTTCTTTTATTTTTTAACTGTTTCCTGGAAGCTTCATTCATTAAAATCAATTTTGTCTTGTTAAGGAGCATAAAAATATTCTTTTTTCACTGTTTAATCATTGAGAGTGATGTTTTTGAAATAATTTTAATTTTATTTCAACTCAAAATTAAAATATTAATAAACACATAATAAGATGAAAGGAAACAATTGTTTTAGAAAAAAAAAAAAAAAAACTTAAATTTTTAATAACAAAAAAAATATTTAAATTAAATAAAAAAAATAAAAAAATAAAAATAAAAAAA
>Ga0099825_1009100_pt1 | contig 11467 bp, 4 predicted proteins | sample SiratroredBW_FD_76838 | JGI IMG/M metagenome (GOLD analysis project Ga0099825, IMG submission 76838) | Root nodule microbial communities of legume samples collected from California, USA - Siratro red BW | ecosystem: Host-associated > Plants > Roots > Nodule | place: USA: California | collected...
ATGGAGATACGTAGGAGCAAGGTCAAACCTTGTCGGGCTCCCTAAAACCAAAAAAAATATTTTGTTTGTTTTATCTTAATCTCTTTCTTGGGAAAATAAATGTTTTAAAAAATCACACTCAGACTACTTATTTAATTAAAGGTACCGTCTTAGGACGGGCGTTGTGGGAGTGCTAACACCTTCCTCACACATAACCGACTCCCAGACTCGAAATCCTTTTTCGCAAACTTGCCTTATCTTGTTTTTTGTTTTCCATAGTTTTTCCTAATAAACTATGGTAGCGACTCCTCTGTTTTTGTAAAATAAAAAAAATATTTTTATTCGCCGTCCCCGTCGTGACCCCGATTGCGACAATGTTAAAAAAAAAAAACTTGCTTACCTGAATACCTCGAATGCACGTAATTTTACACTCTACGAGACAATGTGAATAACTTTTTGTTCCCTAGACTAAAAGTGCCATATGTGGTAACTTCTGACTTGACAAGTACAACCATGCAACAATTTTACAAAAGAGTAACGAGTAATGATACGTTGACAACCTAACGTGGCATTACACACAGGTTACAACTCCACGTGGCGCTTTCGTGGTCAGTTTCTTACGTGGCAATCCAGCGTGGCAGTGAGTGAGAAATAGGACAACCAATGAAAAATGGTCTTGTGCCTACCACCAACATTGTACATTCAAAGTGTTTAACCAACTGTACTTAAATGTTTAACTGATATGAAGTTTCCGACCACACACCAGCCACCAAATATAGGATCTCTCACTTCAAAAATACAATCACATACATGTTTTGCACCGTGCCATTAAATACAAGTGTGTCTTGCTTCACGACGCACCACCTACCAATGACAACAACCAACGAACAATGGTTCTGCACCCACCACCAACACTGCACATTCAAAGTGTTTAACCAAATGTATTTAAATGTTTAACTGATTTAAAGTTTCTGACCACCCACCACATCCACCCTCCATAGTTCAATTAGTTACATGTTATGCACCCTGGCCTTCACCAAAGACCACCTAACAATGACATCAAACAAGGGACACTGGTCCTTTACCAACCTCCACCATTGCATATACAAACAGTTTAACCCTCTATATATAATTGTTAACTCTGTTGAACTTTATGACCACCAACTATAGCCAACAATTATGTGCAATAAGATTTAAATTATGTCTTCAAAATAAAAGTTCATTTATGTTTGTCTTAATTGTTCTATTGTTAACTGGTTTTTTTCAACACCATCTTTAAACAAATCATCGTAAAAAATATTGGTAAGACTAAACATAATCCTTTGTCAATGTAAACAAATTGGGAACAATGATATATTAACACCTCTTTTAACTTAGAAACAACTTGTGACTCATTTTCTCATTCCATCCAAAATATTAATTCAATATTTACAAAAAAAAAAACGTGTATGATATCTTGTTTAAATAACGTACAACAACCGTTTAATAAACTTTTTTCGACCTACAATATGATGTAAAATATCATTAGAAGTTTATTGTATATTATGTATAAGGGAGAAATTTGTAATAAGGATATGGAAAAGAATATGTAAATGTATGTGAACAAGAACGGATATATGTTGAATCTAAGACTTATTATTCTAACTTATGTTGAATCTAATACTTATTCTAACTTATGAAGTAAATTATTGTTTTATACTTTCCATATTATTCTTTTTTCAATACATGATTTGTTGCTATGTTTAAGCAATCTAGACTAACATCAATTATTGAGGCCTTAGTTTTTATTTCATAGTATTACACTTTTATTCATGAACGTTATATCATTTTATAATTTATCATCCATGTCATCTGGATCCACTTTATAATTTATCATGCATGTCATCTGGATCCACTAATACAAATTGTTATGTCTACTTAAGCTACCTTCAAAATCTTCTAGAGACTATAAAAATTTTATCTATTCATTATTTCAATTGTCCAATTTAAATTTATTATCGTTTAACCAACAGATAAAAAGTATTTTTATTTGATATACAATCATTAGACGAAATTGTTTTAAAGTGTATAATTATTAAATGAAAAAGTATTTTCAAGTATATAAGCTATCAGACAAAATCATTACTTTAATTTCTCAATTTGACCTTATTTGCATTTTAAACATTACCAAAAATACATTTTTTATTTGGTCTATAATCATCATTAGAGGGAAAGATTTTTTTAAAATACATCCATGCATACCATGTGAAATATGCATATCATCCGGCCAGTAGATAGTTTATTTTTTAACTCTAGAGTGTTTGAATAACTTTTAATTCTTGTTATCTTTAAGGTAAAAATATTCTTCTATAAATATTCTCAAAGTTACGGTCATTGGAGTTATTGAATAACATTTTATAACACATCAAAAATCAATTCTCGCCGTTTAACGTAACGTAGGTCAAACTAGAAATTTCTATTTTTGTTTTAGCATTGTGCACTTTTGTTTTCCTACACTTTAAAATTTTATTTCGAAAACTAAATAATAATAACATATACAAAGACGTCGTCATATCAATTTCTACTATAAATTATAATAAAATTAAATTTTGAAAATATATAAATAAATCAACATATTATAATCTAATAAGAGTAAAATATGGACAAGAAGAAGAGATGTTGACAACTAAATAGAAAGCACGAATTCATTATGTTGACAACAGTTTTAGGATTGACTCCATGGTAGAGAAGGATGGTAGGCTGAGTATGCCACCGTGAATGATGATGATTTGACTTCACATATCTTATTCTCATTGAAATATATGTAATGATATAATATAAAATTTGAAAACCTATGTCATAATAATATATTTTTTCACAGAGCATATTTTTTTTAAAACATTTTTAAATATCAAATAAAACATTAATCAAAATGTAAGTTTTATAGATTTTTGTATTACATTGAAGTAAAAATTGTAGAATATTTGAAAAGTGATATAACACAATAATCTTTAAAAAATTAAATTGAAACTTTATATTATAATTCTTATGATGAAAATAACCTAAAACATGTTAATGATAAAAAAAAGAGATATTACGTAATTTTTCCAATTCTAAGTAAAAACAGTAAACTTAACTATCACACTTAATCAAATTATTTACAAAATTTTCTGTTGCAGAGTCAGCTTATAAACTAATTCGTATGTAACAAACTATAGTTTAGCTAATAAACTTTGTTAATAAATTAATTTATTAAATTAAAAATTTTTAGTAAATATAAAATTATATAAAAACACATAACTATATCAGTTTTATTTTATTATATAAATAAAATTGGTGTTTTATAAATAAAAGTATATTACTATATAATTTTAATTTTAATTTTTTTAAATAATTTCTTTAAATTTTTTAAAGGTTCTAATCATTTTTTAAAAGTTGCATATGCTTTTTTTTTATTTAAAGAAGTCACCTTATTATAATTGGTTCATCTAATGACTATTAATTAAATTTAATTTTTATTTATTCTTCAGAAATTTAAATTTTATTTATTTATCAGTTTAAACTATTATATTGTCTTTTTTTCATAAAAAGGGTTTTAGTTTTTATAATGAAACATTAATTACATCAAATTGTAGTGTTAAATCACTTTTAATTCGAACCACATGAAAAAAAATTAAAGGAAAATGTTTCTTTGACACAGGTGATGTGTCAAACATTGTTGAGGTGATAGCGGCGAAATCATTAGATGAACAAAAATTTTAAAACATCAAAAGGAAAAGGAAGCGGGATTGGAGAAAATGAAAGCGTGTAAGCAAAAAGAGAGAAAATTTGGGATTTGGATCAAAAGGAAGAAGTTGTGGAAGTATGTGTGAAATGCAAGGAAGAATAGGGTTGAAGAGCGGGAGGGAGAAAGTTAGGGTTTGGGCGCAAAGAGGGAAAGAACCTATGATATGGTTGTGAGAAATTTGGTATTGGAAGCAGAGAGGGAGAATCCGGTGGGTGTTGGTGGCGTAAGTCTTGGAAGCGATCGAAGGCGTCTTGGTTTGAAAGGTTGGAGAAGGAGAATGTTCAACATATATTACCTTTCTTCAAATCCATTTTTCTGTATATTTGTTAATTTATTTGTGCTCTTTTTCTTTTTTCAGGGTGTAGATAAACAACTTGAATTGCCATTAATAGCACCAAAGTCACAATTTGCAGTGAAGTACAAACTAGCGTATGAGGTGGTGAAATGTTGAAATTATATATGGTCCTTTAAACAATGTGTTATGTGGGTGCATAAAGTACATTTAAGTTTACCATATAAGTGGTCATTGGAAACCACATAATTTTTCTGCATAATTTGATTCCATATCATATGTCAAATGTTACCCATGATCTGAGTAGAATTTATTTAGAGAAATATAGAGTTTTATGCATTGGTTGATCATACCAACCAACACTAAGACATTGGGTTGTCATTCACCATACATATGACATACGTTCAAAAGCCCTTGAGAGAATGCCACATATCAGAACCTTGTTAACAACCTACTACTTTGCGCTTAGCCTTTGAATTGAGTTTCATAATTTGGATTTATTATGACCTTATTGGAAAAAAAAAACATTGAAGGACACACATTGTAAACACCCAATTTTGTCCGGACAAATAAAAATTATTTTTGCAAATAAAAAATAAAAAAAAAGATAAAATAAAAGAGTAAAAATAAGAAAATAAAACTTTTTAACATATGTTATTTAGTTTCTTTCCCATTTAGGATAAATAATAAAAAGAACTTTGACTTTATAAATAAAGTTTGATTAAATAATAATAAAAAAAAATAAGATAAAATGAAATTTGTAAAAAAAATGATAAAACAAAAAAGGTGTTGGGTCTGTCTTAAAATAAATTGAATAGAAAAATTAAGTGAGCCCAATTGAATAAGGAGGTTCATTTATAAAAAACAGTTTTGATCCAGTTTGGAAAAAATAAAAAATAGATTTTCTGAAGTCCAATTCTAGTTGTCAAAAATAAAAATAAAGTTACTATTATCTCACTTCTCTACTAATTGTGCTTGCCACATAAGCAATAATGTTCCCAGCTCTTCAGCTCTTCACTGCCCATTCACGTTTCTATAGCTTTAGTGTCTTTCAATTCTTTTAGTTAGTGCTTGACAAATTTTATCTCTCTTGATTAAGGGCTGTAAATGCATCCTTTTCAGCTATTTGCCTTCTCTCATGCTAATTGCATTCAATCCTCATACTTATCACATTCAACCCTCATAGATTTCCTGACTGTTCATAATTTTTTAACTTTAATGGTTTGTTTCTCTTATTCGTTGCACTTAGATTTATTTTCATAATAAAATGTAATCATACAGTCTTAAAAAAGAAGTAAATATAGAGGCTGTGGCAATTGATTTTTAATTAAGAACAATGATATTGAGTTTTACTGTGGGAGATGGATGAATTATCAAACAAAGATATAAAAAAAAGATAGACACAATAGGGTAGGGAGTTTTTACAAAACAAGTAGCATTACAGGTTTCTCAAAGATATATAAATTCAAAGAGGAAATTGCAGAGAAGTAAAAAGGTTAAAGAAAATTCTTCTGGAGATCTTCAACTGGTACGTTTATGCTTGCCTTCATATAATTATATTACTGTAATGTGACTTGATGTGTATGTGATAAGCATATGATTCCATGTTTGCTTGACCTTTGCAAATGTTAGTATTTGTGTTAGTTACCTGCATAATTTATTGCCTGGTTGAAATAGGGTTTAGTAAGAGATAAACATACCTCTAAGAGATTACTGCTTTATGCATTTTCTCAAACCAAACCACCAGACAGTTGTCCCACATGATCTCGTGCTCTCTACATTCACCTTGGCAATGCAAAATAAAATATAATAATAAAAGACAAAAATAAAAATATAATATAAGATAAAATGATTGTGTTACATTTTATAATTAAATTACACACATTTTACACACGTTTTTGAGAAAGCACTAGAATTACACACGGAAAAAATTACTGAAGATATGGAGGCTTGGAATTAGAAAAAGATGGTGAATTTTGTTAAAGCTTATCTTCAACTAGTATGTCTTGATCGCTCAACCTCATGTGATTGTTCTATTTGTTCTTATTCTATTTGTCCTTATTCTATTTGTCTTTATTTTGTTTGTCTTGACTTGTTTATTTGTCAGGCTCAAAAAATGAAAAATAAAAAATATGTTTATTTGTCTTATTTTTGCTTATTATTTTTATTTGCATAATTGTTTTTTATTTATATTATGTTTATTAACATGTTTTTCTTTTTCTTGTTTATATATTTGTTGTGTTTTTCTATATTTGTTTATTTTGTTACTTTATTTGTCTTTATTCATATTATTATTGTTATTATTTGGGAAAAATGACATTTTTGTAAAACCACATTTATTTTTATTCATTTGATTAAAGGTACTGTCTTAGGACGGGCGTTGCGGGGGTGCTAATACCTTCGCTACACGTAACCGACTTCCGAATCTTTGAATCTGGTTCGTAGACATTTTTAATTTTGGTTTTTCTATGATTTTCCATAATAAACTATGGTGGAGACTCCAATCTCAATTTAAATATTTTTAAAAATATTTTTTTATTGTCCCGTCGTGATCCGGTTGCGTCGTGATCCACTAGGGACATTTGAAGAGTCAGGCCAATTTAATTAAATAAGTAAAATTTGTGTGGTTTTCTGAATACTTACGTTTCCCATTCTTTGTCTATATTGCATGTTATATATTTTAATTTTTAGGCGCAAGAAGGTATTCCAGGTATGTAAATACTTGTATTGTTGAAATATTGAACCCTAGGGTAGAAGACATGTTATACATATCTGCTTGGGAATTTTCTGATTGTTTTGTAGGTGACATTATTCTCCCTTCACACACACCTTTGCATATCATGAGTGGGGCCCTATACCTGGGTCTGTGAAGCTTAGAAATAGAGGAGTTATATAGCAAAACTGGGCGGATGTACGTCCTAACCCAGGTGTGCGAAACAGCTAGAGTTTGTTCCCTTTATTGTCATGTTCATAAAGATTGTCATTATTGACTGATATGGATGTGTGGTAAAGGGGGCCATAGTAGTGGCCTTTAATAGGAAATTAGGATAAGTCACCCTTTGTGAGCACATTTATTTACATGGCTAGAACTTAAGCCTCATTAGGACAAACCCTAATTAGGACACTAAGGAAAACTTTTTTCAGCTCAATTATCCACTGTCATTCATTACCAATAAGTATTCCAAATTTAAAAATATCAATCTCATTTTTTCCTTGCATACAATAAATTTTTTTTTAAATCAATCTCATATTTTTTAAAGAAAATTTGTGAGAGTGGTATAAGAACAACTCTGGGTAGGAAAGACTTGGTACTTAAAAGTAATCCAATTGTGACTCACCTCTCTTTCCTGAGAGTTTACTTAGTAAACTTTCAACTCTTTTTCCTTAAAAAGAAAAGAGAGAGATTTTTTTTTTTCTTTTTTTATTCATAAGTATCAATCTTTTTTTTTTTAAAAAACAATACTAGTCTCATCTTTTTTAGAATGTATTATATATTTTCTGTAAAAGAAAATAACAAAAAACTGATATATAAAGAAAATAAAAAACACTATTCTCATGCATCACATTTTTTTTCTAAAACACAATAATATAATAATAATAAAACATTATACGTAAATAAAAAATATTAAACATTTTGACCCACATGCATTGCATATACTTTTGTTCTAAAAATAGATTTTGGGAAATAAAATAAAAAACATTAAACATTTTTGTCATATTACAACCTTTCTAGGATTTGAAAAATAAAACATTATATATAAATAAAAAAATTGATCTCATTTTTTTTACATATTGCCTTTTCTTAAAAAAAATATCAAAGAAATGTGGTCATGCATCCATTCATATAACATTAAAAAAATTGAAATAAAATTTCATTCATCACTGCATCCCCATGATAAAAAAAATAACAAAAAAAAATTAAAATAGTTTCATTTATACATTCATTTTTTTCAAGATTAAAAATAATATGAGAAGAGATTGTATCCATTCATTTATCATACATTATCATTTACAAATTCATATATTCTAAAAAAAATCATAAAGGAAATCGGATTCATTCATTCATACATTTGCCTATGACTTCATACGTCTATACATATCTCACAAAATTTATTTTCATCTAAAGTTTCACGTATCATATATTCATTTTCATCTAAAGTTTCATGCACTATTCATGTACTCACATGTAAATAGCATACATGCATTCTTAAAAAAAAAAAAAAATAACAGTTTCAAATAGACCTAGTGCATTCATCCGTGCATCTTCCTAGCCTCGTGCATTCATGCATTTTCAAAGTTTTATTCAAACAAGCAAAGAAACAAAAAAATATATAAAATTAATTTTTATATTATTATTCATTCTATAAAAATACATTTCATGTATGCATCATGCATTCAATAAACAAAAATGAAAAATATTCATTTTCATCATGCATTCATTTGTCTCTTCATAAGAATTCTCAAATAAATTTCATGCATATGTTCATGCACTCTCATTGCACTTATACATTTCTTTTTTCACAAAAAATGTTGACATCGAATAAAAAAAATTAGTTATTCATACAATTTCAAAAATAAAATTTCATACCTTCCAAAAAAAAGAGAAAGATAAACAATAATTTCATGTATTCATGGATGCTTTTTCTTAAAAAAAAAAAAAATTCATGCATCCAAATTTCATATGTCCATATATTTACATTTTAAAAATAAAAATCATAAATAAATTCCAAAAAATTTCATGCATTAAAAAAAATACAAAAGAAAGACAAAACAAAACAAAAATAATTATAGTTGTTGCTTAATTAGTTTGTATTTTTGTGCATCTTTTTCTAATTTGTTAGCATAAAAAAATTATTGACATGCATACATCATACTTTTAATATGTATCATACATTTAGACATGCATCACACATCTTAACATGCATGACATAACTTAACATACATCATACATTTGCACATACATCATACATCTTCAAAGGCATCCATACTACATGCTATAACGGAGGAATTTTGAAAATACATTTTAAAAAAAATAAAAATAAAAAATAGAGGTTTATGCATTCTCTTAAAATCAAAACTGAAAATAGAGTTTTGTGCATTCATTCATACATATTCATTAAAAAAAATATATCGCTCTCATTTCCAAAAAAAAAAACTAAAAATAAAAAATAAAGCTTTATACTTGCATTTTCAAAAAAAGATCAAAAATCAATAATGAAAAATGAAATTTTATGCATGCATTCCCATTTAATCAAGAATAAAAAATACGCATTTTCATATCATCATTCATTCAATTAACACAAATGGAAAATATGTATTCCATACATACATTCTCATAAATCATCATAGGATTTCATATATATTTCATACGTTCTCAATACACTCATGCATCTCTTCCTAAATGTCAATATCAAACAAAAAAAATCAAGAATATCAAAAATGAAAAATATTGCACACATTCGTGCATTCATGCACTTACCTCACTTCTTGCTAAGATTTATTTTGAGACCCGCTTGATGCAGTCATGATCTCAACCTCAGTTTTTCAAAAAATTCCATTGAGACCCTATCTGCATTGTGAAGGTCTTGACCACATCGAAAAATACAAAGACAAGGGAAAATAAATTTTTTCTTGAAAAAAAATCAATCATTTTTTAGGAAAAAAAGAAAGGAAATCAGCATATAATGATTACAAGATAGATATACACATTTTTTAAAAGAAAAATAAATATATTTTTGTAAATACACTCTCCTTTGAAAATTTGTAAATACATTATCTTTTGAAATTTTGTACATATATCATAAATTTTGTACATGTTACTTTTTTTCCTCAAGAAAAAACTTTTGTACATACATTGTTATTGAAAATATTTTATAAATACATTCTCCTGTAAATATTTGTGAGAAAAAAAAACATCTTTAAATATATATTATTTTTTGAAAATTTATACATACTTTTCTTTTAAAAGATAATACATTTGAGCATAGATTATCATTGAACAAAGATAAAAAAAAATAGAATGTAGAGCAAACATTCAGGCATATCATTAAAAAAACTAAAAATTACAATTTTGAGCATTCATTCATGCATTACCATTAAAGAAAAAAATGGAAAATTTAAAAGAAAATGTATTTTCAAAGGAACAAAATCAGCTTGTGAATATCTATGTATGTATTCGCAAAATCTGTTACGCAGTTTTCTAGAATTTCGTACATAGTATATGCATTTTAAAAAATTTCATTTATATATGCATTCCCAAATAATATTTTTTTTTTTTGCATACATCCATATTTAAAAAAAAAACAAAAATAAATCTAAAAAAAACCATGAATTCATAAATGCATTTTTCATTAAAAAATGCATTTAGACATACATTATATATGCATTCCAAACAAATCATGCATTCATAAATGCATTTTCTCAAAAATAATTAACTCATACATACATTATATATGCATTCCCAAAAAGCATGCATTCATAAATATATTTTCTAAAAAAACATATATTCAAACATATATCATATATGAATTCTCAAAAATTGCATACATTCATAAATGCATTTAAAAAAAAATATCCAAAATTTCATAGACGTGTTTTCTCAAAAAAATAAAAATAAAAAAGAAGGGAAAAATGTGGTGAGTCATTTGTTGATGGATCATTGAATTCACAAGCTTGCAAATAATAATAAAATAAAGATCATTCAAGCAAAATGTTTAATAAAGGTAAAAATTGGCTTTTCTAAGGAAATTTTTGCATACACGTGTTTGTTACCTATTATCTTTCCCAAAATTACCAAGCTTTCCCAAAATTTCCAATATTCCCAAAATTTTCAAATAAAAGGATTGCCCAAATGGTTACCATTACCTAAGAATATTTTTACATTGGGTAGTGAAAAATAAGGTTTAGACCGAGTTCAAGAGGGGGGTTGAATTGAACTTAGAAAACTTTTCGCAAATCTAAATTATTCTTGAAGTAGAGAATGAAAATTCTTTATTCAATCAATTGAGTTGTGTAATTCTGAACTGTCAGGTAAACAATCGATTGAGCACAGCGAAATAGATAAGAGTTAAACCCAGAATTCAGTTAAACCCAGAAATCAATTAAACCCAGAAATCAGTTTACAGTGTAAGATTGTGCTAACCCAGATTTAATATGTATAAACACAATCCAGTATATAACACACAATCCAGAATCACATTAGATTATGTAAACATATGTTCAGAGTTTGATTAACAATATGAACTGATTTTAATCCAGTTAATTTTTAAAGATGGCAGCAGTGAACCAAGGCAATCAAGAACTGTAATGAGAAAAGCAAGAACACAGAATTTTTATCCTGGTTCACCCTTCCACAAGGGCTACGTCCAGTCCTTTGCAAACTAGCAAAGATTTCCACTAAAACAGATCACAAGATCAGTTTACAACCCTTG
>Ga0099825_1009101_pt1 | contig 11467 bp, 6 predicted proteins | sample SiratroredBW_FD_76838 | JGI IMG/M metagenome (GOLD analysis project Ga0099825, IMG submission 76838) | Root nodule microbial communities of legume samples collected from California, USA - Siratro red BW | ecosystem: Host-associated > Plants > Roots > Nodule | place: USA: California | collected...
AAAAAAAAAAAAGAGTTGAACTTTTTGTTAAATCACAAAATGGGACTATAGATAATTTTATAAAAAGAACCAATCGTAAAAAAAATTTGATGAAAATATTGAGAATGAAGTTATTAAATTACCTCAAGAGTCATTTAGAATTGATTATTTTTTATATATTGTAGATAAAACAATTATCACACTCCAAAATAGAGTTGAACAATTTAAAATATATGAAAATATTTTTGGTTTTTTATTTAGTATTAAAAATTTAAGATTATTGGGTTGTGTACTTTTGAAAGAGAAATGCTTAAACCTTGAAAAATATTTCAAACATGATAATTTATTAGATTTTGATGGCTTAGATTTATTTTCAGAATTAAATATCTTGAAAGAGATTGTAAGATTGAAAAATGATAAATCAATTAACATTCTTAATTATATAAAAATAATAAATTTTTTTTCAAATGCATATATAGCATATAGAATAATATTAACAATTCTTAGCTGAAATGAATTTTTCAAAACTTAAACTAATAAAATCTTATTTAAGATCAACAATGTCTCAACAAAGATTAAACGAATTAGTTTTATTGTATATTGAAAAAGATTTTTTTAAATGAAATTAATTATGATAATTTAAATAGATAATTTTGTATCACAAAAAGCTCGAAAAATAAATTTTAGATAAAAATATCATAATTTTAATTATTTTATTAATTTAAAAAATGTCTCATTTTTTTATTCGTTTTAGGCCTCTTAAAACCTTGAGCCGCCACTGTATATTGCAAGTTAGTTGCTAAACTCATTTAATTAAGAGTGATTTAACAAAATTTAATTTGTAAAAAATTATAAGGTGAAATAAATTTTTAGATTAGTACAAATGGTTAAATTTGATTTTAGTCTTCTAAGTTTTTTACTGCTTTTAAATTTTATGAATTTTGTTTTATTTTAAATAATTTCTACATAACCTATTGGTGTAAGTCTCTTCCTTAAAATTCTAAGGAAGAACAAGATAAACACAAAGATCACAATAGTATACCAATTTTTTTCCAATTAATATCCATCTCTTTCTTTCTTACTGAAATTTTCAATATTAACAATGATCTCCACTTTTTATTGATACCACACATATAAGTATATCATATCACATGCCACGTATTAACCTTTCGTGTGACTTGTATAGTATGTTAATATTCAACAATAAATTAAATTAATTTATAAAATTAAATTTATGAAAAATAAAAACTAATAGTAATTACAAGCGATAACAATATATTTAAGTCAAATTTATATTATATAAAAAATATATTATTAGCATATTAGTTCCATATATATTATAAAAAATATTACATAAAATTTTCACTTGATATTGTTACTAAATTTTAATTTTAGTTTTTGCAATATAAATTTTTATTTTCATTTCCTTTTACTATTTTTTCATACTAAAAAGAATACTTTTAATAATTGATAGTTATGTTTGTAACTTTTTAAACAAATGGAAATCATTTGGACCACTTTATATATATCCTCGTAGACTATAACTTCATTATTATTTTTAATTTATATACATAAAGCGAAATAAATTTCCTTGATGTGTCAGAATAAATATAATAACCTATAAAGTAAAACAAACAATTTAAAAACTATTTCAACAACTAAAGTAAATATGATATACTTTTTAAAATATTAAATATTAGTGGTTTTTAATAATTTTTAAGTATGTTTGGATTAAATTACTCTGTGTTTAAAAATTTAAACTATCATTTCATATTCAATTTCAACTATACAATTTGACTATTTTTCAAATTTTGATATGTATTAAATAGTTCTATTTTCTTACACCAAATAGTAATAGTTATATTTTAAATCTGATAAGGATTTCTTCCAATCTAGTGGACACAAATTAATTTTACTACTGTAACTAGTCAGTTTTAAATGAATGCAATCGATAAATATATATATATATATATATATATATATATATATATATATATATATATATATATATATATATATATATATATATATCTTAAAATAACATATAATGTAAATATAAATTGTCACTCTTTTGATGATGATATATTTAAGAATTTGAAGCCATGTAAAAGTTATTTGGCAACTCAATCAAATTGACACATTTTTGACGATCAGTCAAATGCTATGAACTCTTGGTCATAAATATTTTAAACAAGGTCATGTCATATGTCACACACTTCCTTAACTTTTAGCTTTTGGTTATATCAATTGCTTCTCATAATCTTTTTTTTTTGTTTGATATTATCATGGCTTACCACCAATATTAAGTTATTCTACAAACAATTACATTTGAATATTTAAATTGATTTTTTGTAATTGAAAATATATAATTAAATAAAGAATATAAAAAAATTATAACTGTTACTCGAACAAGTTTATTTCTATTTTTTTTTTATCTAACCTGAAATCTTAATAGGATTTATTTTGTATATCTCACTTTACTCGATTAAGACCTAAACTATCTAAGATAAGACCGGAAGAGTGTTATTTGTTCACACAAATATTAATATTATATATTTAAATAGTAAAATTAAAAATATAAAGCTATAACTAAAGTGTTTTTTGTAATATAATTTTCAAAATAAATGATATATTAATAAAAATATAATATTATATTAGAGAAAATTGTATTTATTAAGATAAGAAATTGCGTTATTATATATAATATTTATAATATGTTAAAAGAATATATGACACTAATTTAGGTTGGGACAATCTAAAATATAATTTAAACAAATTTTAAAAGTTAAGAGATCTAACATCTCATGTTAATCTAATTAACTATTAATACTCATATATATACATATATATATATATATATATATATATATATATATATATATATATATATATATATATATAACTATGATAAAATATTATTTAAATATATATTTGAATTTAAAAAACATAATAAAAATTATAATATATAAGTATTTTAAAAGTAAAATATAATTGTTTATGTGAATACTAGATAGCAACCAAAACTTATAATATTATTTTTTTATCGTACAAAGGACTATTAGATTGAAGTTTAATTCAAAGGCCAATATTTTTGATTTTGTGATTAAAAAAATATAAATATATTTTTATAAGTATTAGATCTTGTGAGACATGAGTCTATTTGTCTAAATAGATGCATGTAATTATGTATTTTGTTAGCTTAACAAATACTATTTAATTTAAGAGATAGATATTTTGTTAGTTTAACAAATACTATTTAGTTTAAGAGACACTTAGCATACTAGATGTCAGTAATATAATTAAACAATACAAAATGATTTGTCTAAACAATGCAAAATGATTTGTTTTTGTTTGAACATATAATAAACATACTTCATTTAATAGAAAATAATTATATTTTGTCTAATAATTCTTAAACATTTTTGGACTTAATACATATGCATTGTGCAAGAAATGTTTGTCTCTTTATTTTTCTCAAAAGAATCTTATAATATTTTGTCATCATCAAGATTATTTAAAGACCGTACTTAGAGCTGATTTAAAGTGTTGAAAATGTGATATGATCAAACAATAGTTATTCAAGATGAAAAGTTTGAAAACCTCACAAATACTACAAAAGGATTTGTAATGATCATTTTCTTCACAACTCTATTTAAAGAACATTTTTACAGAGAAGGAAGATTGACAAAAATATTTCAACAAGACCTAGAATAAGCTTTTATAATCTTAAACAATACTTAACCTTGTATCTGCGAGGGAAAAATATTGTTTGTGTTTGAAAACAACTTAAAAGAGTGAACCTAATCTTCTATCTATCTTAGGACAATACACTTTTTAATTAGCAATCTAGTGATATTTTGACTAAACTCTTCTTAATCAAAGTATTTTAGTTATGAGTGATTGTTGTCCAAAGAATACTCAAGTTTAACTAGAAGTGATTGTTTTTCAAAAAAAAAAAAAAAACAAAAATACTTGGTCTTAACTAAAAGTGGCTACATTTCAAAAAATACTCTGTCTTAGCTATTAATGACTGTATTTTAAACAATATTCAAGTTTAACTAGAAATGTGAAGGGACAATCAATTAGAGTCCTAAAAAGGAAAATATATTCAATTGTTCTAAACTATATATTTATTCTTCATATTTGTTCTAAACTCTAAACTTATAATAATTTGTTTAGTTGATTAAGTATAGTACACGAAATTATTATAAATTTGTAACATGTATTAATTTTTAAAAATCTAAAAGTATACTAAGTTCAATTTCTTAAGTCTAAAACCATAAAATAAATTGAGTCATAAATACTCTTAAATTCGTTAAATTGTGTTAAAAGAAAAAGAAATGCATTACCATATCAATGTAAAATATACACACATTTTTTTACACTACGTCAACATAATTTTAGAGTTCTTATGACAAAAAGATAAAAGTAGCATTTTTCATGCTTTATGTCGTATGGTAAAAATAGAGTATTATAGTACATAAAATAAAATTTTTTATATATTTCTTTGTAAAATTAAACAAACAATTTATCACAAAATAACATTTTTTTTATCAATAATTATGTTTTCTTTTCTCTGTCTTGCCACATATTTTCTTGAATCCCTCAAATCACATACTAATCTCAGTCATAGTTACGTGATTGTTATTGATCCAACTTTTACACACTAAAGAATTAAACAAAATCCTATTCTTATCATCGACAGTTTCTACAACCTACAAGAACAATATGTCTAATCAATACATCAATTTATTACATAATTAAATTAACATATTAGTTTTAAAAATCCTAATTTCAATTCGATAAGTTATAATTAAGGTCTTTTAAATTATTTGCACTAATTTATAAATTTTAGAGCTCTATTATAATAATTTTAAAAAACACTTAAAATATAAAGAAAAAAATATACATAAAAGGAGAGAGAAAAGAATGAAAGTCGTTTCCTAGAAAAAAAAAAGTTTAGAAGAGAAAAGGGAACATGATGGAGGGAAATGGAAAGTGAAAAAAAAAATATTATTAACATTATTAGTACAAAAACACATTATTAGTGAAGTAAAACAAGGATGAGACTAGTGAAAGTGAAGCTCCTATTTGCAAAGATTGTCCTCAAACTAGAGGACATGCTTTTGTATGAACAAGGTCCACATGATTTGCTAGGCCACACGTACTTCATATGCTATTCAAGGTACCCATTTCAATTGATTGATCCAATGCATGCTAAACTTATCTCTTTGGCAGCTTGTGACCATAACCTAAAGCTTACGTGCATTTTGTTAATTATGCCCAGCCACTGCTTCCTCATTCATACCATAGTGAGAATAAATTATCATTATTAGTTAATATATGTGGTTGGGTGGTGACTAGTGAATAGTGATGCTCCATATGTAAATTCTACAATAATACTTTGCATTATAAGGGAATAAAACTATGAAACATGGGAGACAAGGTGGTGGTTACATCCATTACCCACCCATATATGTCAAAGAAGCCTATGTTATTTTCTTCATGTGGTGGGTAAGATCTAACAAATCCATGTCAAGTTTCTTGAGTTAAAACATGAAAAAAAGTTATGAAAATTTCGTACTCTATACTTAAATTATAGTCTATAATTAAATATGAATTTTAATTACTCAAGTTATAGGTATAATTAAATATGAATTTTAATTAATTTTGTAAAGTTGAACTATACTTAAAATTTATATTTTAAGATTATTCATTATCAAGTTTTATCTATTTCCACACTCATCTTGTAAAGAGATGCTACAGTTTTAATGGGGTATGACGCATGCATGAGTGAGTCTATGTTTATGAAAAATAAAAGTGATCATAGATACATATTTATTATTTTGTTATATATGTACATGTAATGTAGATAGTTTTTTTCTCACTACTAATTGATATCTTTGTAGGATTTTCTTTAGGTGAACCCAAAATATCTAATAAGAATCAAAACTAATTCTTTTGAGATGCTAATATATGTTTACAAGTGTTAAAACCAATATATTTTACTCTTTCCTTTTTTTTTTTTTTTTAAATGTATTGGAAGTTATTTTAATTTAAAATTGGGTTGGTTCTAGGGGACAAAAGCAGGCTTCCTCAAGCCCAACTGGCCTAATGTTGCTCCAAATAGACCAAAACCACCCCACCGTAATATGAAAATTATTTCTAGAAATTTAATTTTGAATTTCAGAAGACTTAATTAAAGAGGGAATATTTAATATAATTTGTAAATTTTTCACCCAAAGGTGTTTAAAAATTATTTCTAAACTTTAATTTTAAAAATGTACTAAATTCACTTTTTAAATTTAAATTTCATAAGAAACAATGACATTCTTATCTCAATAGGTAACTTTCAAATAATAATTAAAAACCCAAGATTGTACAATTACTAAAAAAATGTAAAAACGGAAGGAAACTATCGAAGAATAAAGAAAAATGTGTTCAAAAGAGTGTATTTAACATTTTCTAAAAAATATTTCATCTTCTTTAAATGGACTGTCTTTAAGGAACTCAATTACAAATAAATCGGTGTATTACTAATATTTCACTAAAAAAATATTCCATCTACTTTATTAATAAATCTGTGCTAAAGAAACCCAATTACAAATTGACTTTAAATATAAAGAGTAAACTATAATTGAAAAAAATAGAAGCTTATTATTCAAACTTTATAAATAGTTGAAGCAATCTAAATACTACTTATTCTGAAATTTGTGATTTCATATAATTCATTTCATTTCTCTTGGGTATGCTACATTGAAAACTGCCCTTGCACAACTACCTCTAAAAGCATTGTGCAAAAGGATCAAAGGAACAAAAGAGGCCCATGTTACAGAATTCCAAGTATACTATAGTAGTACTAATCATCTTACATATCTTACCTAAACTAAAGCACTCCAAACAGCTCCATCCCCTTCACCACACTTTGAGTGCACATATTTGATCTTCTCCACTGACTTGCAGATTCCACTACAGCTCCAGTCAAAGGATGCAACACATATGTTACCTGCTTCTGCCTTCCACTCACAGTCTACACAAACCTTTGGTTAGGAATAAAGTGTCATGGGAAGCACCAAAGGGTCATAGATTCAAACAATTTTCATATGACATACCTGGAGGAGTTCCACAGCACATGTTTCTGTCATCTATGTGCTCAACTTCTAGACCTATGAACCATGCACCAAGTGACACATCTTCATTGGCATATTTGTGCAATATTGGCCTGCAATCACAATTAGGATCACCCCTTAAACTTGGACTGTATCCATGAACTAGAATAGAAAACACTTTTAACTAACTTCAAAAACTATTTTCCTTTTTATAAAGTCTACTAGAATAGATGTTAACTCACATTGGAAAATGTTTCAAGTATATATGGTGAATCTAGTGAGAGTGTCAAAGGTGAAAAAAAGTTAATCTTAAACATACAACCATGCATAAATAGTCATTTTTTGTTAAATCTATCACTGCTTGTCCATGTTGTATGATCAAGATTAACCCCTAGCTTGGTGTTGTGTTGCATGAAACTGTATTCATACTGGTTAATGGAAATGTAGGTGGCTAGATCCTTAGAGATTGCATATATCTGTCCAGTTGCATGTCGAAAGTATTTGTTACCCTCTTCTCCAAACTTCCAAAACTCAGGTTCATGATACTTAACATCCCTACAGAAAGAAACAAGATCAGATAATAACACAAAGCCACAATAAGGAGAATTGGAAGGAAATGGCCTCATTCTAAAATATAAGTCCAGTGGAATTACTTTCGTGAAAGAACAGGTCCAGATTTCATACATCCTATGTAGACCCTGGGTTTTGAACGATGACGAGTAAGGGTTGTTGCAAGTGCACCTACATGGCAGCAGTTGTTACGACAAACCTTGCTTGGAAACACAAGAAAAATGTCAAGAGTATTGAGACAGCATATACCTAAATTGACATGGACATCATCATCCACTTTGACATAGAAATCAGCATCCCATTTTTCAACTGCAGTAGAAAAGAAAATTTTTGTCTTTGCAGACAATTCATGATACCCTTCAACATGTTCCTACAGAATGAATAAACAATATCATAATCCTGATAGATTATCAGAATTTATCTCACAGAAACAGTTCCAACGGTATGAGTTACCAGGCGAAGGAAATCTTTGTGTTGGGCTTCTTCTGAATCAATAGCTCGATCAAGAATGCTGTTAGAAGTTGCACTGGGACAACCATGACAATATCATTCATGTCAGTTCCATTAATAGTAACTGTGCGTCCTTTTTAACATGTATCTATTTTCAATCAGAGCAATAATAAGAACATTCCTATGCTAACTTCAGAATTTACTCTTTTGGACAACATAGAGCTACATCACACAGGTGGTTTGTTAAAGGTAAAGAAATTGAAATTCTAATTATCACTCTTCTACCTTAAGAGTTGTCTTGGATTAAACAAGAAGATATTTGTTTCTCCACAAATTTAGCAACCATTAAAATCTCATAAAACAAAACATAACACAACTTGCCTTGTGCTGTGAAGATTTTTCTAACTTCTAAGATTTCCAAGGAAAACTCTTGACATTGTATTCTGAGGATGAAATTGAGGAAGGATGTGTTCAGATTCAAGATATTAAGATGACAAGGGACAAAAGTGGAAACCTAGATTCAGTTACTTAGCGTGTGGATCATTGTAATAACGCAAAGACTTAGACCATTCCACTCTGAACCCATTATATACACAAAAGATATTCCATATACTCCATGGTCAATTCTATAGTGCTACAGAGATTCTCAATTCTAGCTTACTTTTGAGATATGATTTCCAATTAACACAAGATTTTGATATCACGATCCCTAACATTACTGAATGTTAATAATATTGAAAAAGAACATAAGCAATAACAATATGCAATCAAAACTTCAAAGAAAAGGTTATCTTCAAAGAGATATGATGTCGAGAATCTTCTATGAGCTTGATCATTTACATTAATTCATTTGCTGACCTTATTTACTTTAGAAATTACTTTAACTCTCCCCTCGATTCACAACATACTTTATTTTGATGATAATTTCACCTTACTAGCACAATCAGAATCTTACAAGAAATAACCTGTGACCAATCATGAATCTGATGACAATTCCCTTCTCTTGTTCCAATTGAAGAAGCTGTTCCCCTGATCAAAAGGAGAAACCAAAACCACAACTTGTCAGAAATTAGTGCATCGCCATTTAGATTAGATTAAAACAATTTCCATTCAAAGCATAAGATACCTTGAGGCATCCAAGTCTCTCTAACCGAATCACGCCGCTTCCTGCTACTGAAAGCAGTGTTTATGCCAATCACTAGAAACACCTTCTTCCTCGGAGGGCCTTCAATGGAGGATCTTGAGGCCAAGGTGTTAGCCGAACCATCGGAGTTCTCAGATTCTCTGCTACTCCTTGCTATTGCTAGCTCCATCTGAAGATTGGAAAATTGCTTGTCTAGAGATCTGACACCCCCCAAAAGAAAAAGTAAACACCAATCATTCAACGAACACTTCAATTGCAACTTGCAAATGGAAACAACTCTAACGAAAACTAAAAACATGTTTCTCTTAACTGAATGGCCTCATGGGTTTTGTACACTTCACTCATTACATCCTTATCCTGCACAGGTTGCATGTGACACATTCAAAACACCCCACAAGTTTAAAAAACACAGAACATATAATTAAGAAGAACATGCTCAAATGGAACTGAAGAAATAACTGGGAGTGAAGCATAAAAAACATGCCTTTTTGGGGGCACAATCCCCTGACACCACTTGCAGTTCTTGGTCTCGTCGATGATTTGACAGAAGCACCCCATTAGACTCAAGTGGCTCCCACATCCTGCAAAGTTAATCAAATTGTCGTTGTTCAGTTCAGTCATCAACCTGAGCAATAAAAATTTGAACTTGGAGAAAAACAAAGTGCCAACACATACACAAGTTTGGAACTTTAGTTTCAGTATAACAAAATTAAATAAAGAAAGAAAAAAAGCTGAGAAGAATCGTATAAAAATTGTGAAAGAGAGAAGTTAAGGAGATCAAGATATAGTGACCTGGTTGTTATTAGCATTCCAAGAATGAAGGAAAATGCAGAGAAAATTGGAACCCATTTTGCAGAGATCTTGGTAGAACCACGAGTCTTCATCTTGGTCCTTTGTGTCACTGTATGTCTGAGTACTACAACTAATTCACTTTTTTTTTGTTAACATGGTGATTTGTTGGTACTTATATGAGAATGCATTAATAATAAAAAAGTGAGAATGACATTAGTCAACTATTTGAAATTTTAATGCAGCAAAATGGTAATACTTTATAAATAAATAATAGTTTAAATAATATTTTATGAAAATGTTAGGGTTTCGTTATCATTTCTAAAATCACTTTTTCACTCCTCTCTCACTAAGTTGTCTATTAATTCTATCTTTGTTAATCTTCTCTTATGGTATCACCAAATTTACCATAAATCTATGCATAGTTTAAGCCTACAAAGTAATTTTCACTATGGTTTTCTTAGTAATCATAATAGCTTGTAATTTACTCTTCATCTAGTATTCTTTTTATAACAAATGCTGTTTAAGATTTTTCTTTTATACAAAATAAGAATAAAAGATATAATTAAGTTTAGAAAATTGCTAAAATAATCTTATCTACGTTACTTATATATTATAAATATGAATATTTCTCTCAAAAAAATATTTAATAATAAATTAAGAATGAAAAAAAAATCATTAAAGAATAAAAAAATCAATCAATTTAATTTCTTTTAGACTTTCATCTTTCTCACAATACATTATTAGAGCACATGTTAATTATATTGATTTTTTTTTAATATTTAAGATTTTATAGGAGACTCATCTCTTAATTTTAAAACTCTCGCCATATCACATTAGTATATTTTAATAATTTTTTTTTATAAACCGACTATTGTTAAAATATGAAGATGGTATGAGAGATTTATAAATAAAGTGCATAATTATTTTTTTTTTAGAAATGTTAATTTGGTCAGTATACAATTTAATTAAAATTGCAATATTTTTTCCAAAACCAGTCTTAAACTATTAATGTATGGTAGTAGAATAATAACGATGAAGTTTTAAATTTTAAAACTAAACCCTTCGAGCTTCTAATATTTATATAATAAAAAAGAATTCATTATATTTATTATTTATAGAATAAAATAATTAAAATCGTTTTCACATAGAAAGAAATAGGACAATTAACAATTAGAAAAAAATTATATTATAATTACTAATTATGGCCGAGCGACACTCTTTTCATTATTATTGGGAGAATCTGAGGGAAAATACTGGAGAGATCTCACAAGAATGAAAACAGAGTCAACCTATATAAAAAAATGACACCACCTCCAATCCTAAACCTTAAGGCATTAGGTTTGTGGGTCTTCTTTCTTATATGTTGCTCAACTTTCTCATTTCTACTTAATGTGGGACTTAGACTCACACTTGAATACCTAAC
>Ga0099825_1009108_pt1 | contig 11456 bp, 8 predicted proteins | sample SiratroredBW_FD_76838 | JGI IMG/M metagenome (GOLD analysis project Ga0099825, IMG submission 76838) | Root nodule microbial communities of legume samples collected from California, USA - Siratro red BW | ecosystem: Host-associated > Plants > Roots > Nodule | place: USA: California | collected...
ATTTTTTTTCTTAAAGGAACACATAAATAGATTAGAGAACAAGAAGTGTCGCCTTCAGAAAGTGAATAGCTGGCTCAAAAAGCTGAAGGTACATCAGCAATTCATTTTCAACTGAAAATAGTTGTGTTTTGTAATTCATTTTCAACTGAAAATAGTTGTGTTTTGTATGTATGTGTTGTGGTAATTAATCTTTATGATTGTTTCTGCATGATCGTAATATTGTTTTTCTTTTGTAAGTGCACGAGCTAAACCAACCACCTCTTTGTGAGATGCAGAAGTATGATTCTTGTATGTGTAAGTGTTTGTAATGTACAATGAAAAGAATTTTTAAGATAATTATTATAAAAATTATATACGATGATTCTGATTTCATAATAGTATAAAATTGTTTATACTATCAGCAGCTTATAGTATTTGTTTTCTTTTTCTATCTCAGTGAAGTTAAAATCTCATGTCAGAAATACAATTTCATTTAAACCCTAATAAGTGACATACTATTTTATTTCTTTATTTAAAAATATTTTAAAATTAATATTTCATATATAAATAATTATTAAAAATTTAATTACAAAAATTGTAACGTCTAAATAATTATTTAAAAATAAAATTTAAATTATAAAAGATTAATATAAATTAATATTTTTATAAAAAACTTCAAGTTTTTTTTTTTTTAACTGCAAAATCACAAACTTTTATTATTTTATTTTATATCATTTTGTTGCAACATCTTCTTTGCAAACCAATTATTTTTATGTGATGTAATATGCACTTTGCACATTGAAGCCAAAAAAAAGGTAATAATACATTAATTTTTCTAATTTTTGATTTATTTATTTTTAAATAAAAATAAAAACAAAATTTTTAAATGCAGTAATAATTTCTATAAAAAATATTATAAAATTATATAAATAAATTAAATTTTTATAAAATATTTCTCTACAGTTTTTTTAACTGCAAAGTCACAAAACATTTTTATTTTTTTATTTTATATAATTTTGTTGTAACATCTTCTTTGCAAACCAATTTTTTTACGTTACTTGATATGCACTTTGCAGTAGAAGAAAAAAAATAACAAACATTAATTTTGTGAACTTATGATTTAATTTTATTTTAAAATAAAAAAATAAAATCTTTAAATGCAGTAGTAATTTCTATAAAAAAATCATTAAAAAAATAGTTAGGTCAAATATTTAAATTCATTCTTTACTTATTGTGACTTTGCAGTTAAAAAGAATGCGCAGAAAAAAAAATTCAAAAAATTAATTAATTTATTTAATCTTTTATAACTGAAACGTTATTTCCAATTATTTTATTTTTAAAATAATTTTAACTTAGCAGAGAAATTGTATGTCAAGGGTACAATTTATTCTTTCGTTAATCAACAGACACAATTTCTATATAATAAAATTATATTTAGTTGCATATTTACCTATTTTAGTAATAAAAGATTATTTATTTTAGACAATATTGATATGAATTCTACAAATGTAGGAAAAAAAAACTTATTTTTCAATAGTGCAAGATTCTAATTCAAATATATTGATAGTACAAAGTTTTTGATGCTCGGTCATACGGTGTTGTATGGAAAACTATTTGTATTTTTTTTTTATCAGAAAAAGAATCTATTAAATAAAAGAAAACATAGAAGGTTGCTTCAATTCTTATATAACAACGTACTCCGATTCAATCCAAATTCAAATGCAATTACAAGCAAAAAAATACGAGATAGATTAATGTGTGTTATCCTTCTTAACTAATTTCTCACTTCACATTTTTCAAGTAAGACATACTTTGAGACACAGTAAATTACTTATAACTCTTCCTATTTAAGCCTTCCACTTCAGTGTTCAGATTTCAAAATCAATTGCAAACAGTAAACATCTTTGATATTCCTTGGTGATGCCCCTTAAGAGGTATGTTCCTTCCATTCAGAGTAACTAATCATGCAGTCTTATGACATTCCATCCAGTATAAGTTCTCAATTGGCTCACTAGATTTATAGTATTAGTGTAATGTTTTTAGACACCTCATAGTAATTGGTACCAATCTGAGTTAAAAAAAAATATCCCAAATTTTTAACATTTCAACCATAACCAAGTGCTCAATTGTGTTAAGAAAAAGTGCACAAAGCTTTCTCAACATCTATCTTTCCTTTATTGAAAATAACTCTATTTCTATTATTCCAAATTTTCCATATAATGACTATCCACATATCTTTCTAAAAAGTGTTCTGGTTGTTTATTAATTTCATTATATGAAAATGTTGAAAATGAGCATTCGGTTGATAATGATTCACTAAACTTATACCCACTCAATTATCACACTTATACCATAGATTTTTAGCTATTTTACAATCAAAGAAAAGATGCCAAGTAGTCCCATTCTCTTCCTTACAAAGCTCACATAATCTATTAGCCACCTCAACCCCTTTTTTGGCCAGTTTCGCCTTTGTAGGTATTTTGTCAAGAAGTAGTCTCCAACCTATGATTGTCACTCTTGGGGTAGTATTTAAGCTCCAAAGTGCTTTGAAAACACTTCTTTTTTTCCCCCTCTACTAAATTATCCAATTGGAAGTATGCAGAACTAACATAAAATAGGCCATCAGCTTCCACTTTCCATACTCTTCTGTCCAAACTGTCTCTTTTAAGGGTCTTTTAGGGGTATTGCTTTCCAATAACTACATAAATTCATCTTCCATCTCTGTCTCTCATACAAATCTATTCCTTCTCCAAGGGATTTTCTAGTCGCATACTCCCTCCCTCCATTAGCCCATTTCTCTTACAATTGTATCATTTGAATTAGAAAGACTAGCAAGTCTTGGGAAGTTGATTTAATGGTTAATTTCCTGCCCAAATATCCTCCCAGAATCTAGTTCTTTCATCAGACCCAAGATTCCATTGTATACATTTTTCAATCCAATTTCTTGGCTGCCCATACCCACAGGTTTTGCAAATATCTCTCCACCACCACGAAGTCCCACTACCTGTAAAGTCCATTCTAATTTTTTCCCCAACACCATACTTAGACTGAATGATTTGTTTCCAAAGTTCCTAGCCATTCTCTCCTAGGTGCCGAACCACTTAACTAATAGTGCCTTATTGAACTTCTCTATATTTCTAATTCCTAACCCTCCTTCCTCCTTAGGCTTACATAACTCTCCCCATCTATCCAAGCAATCTTTCTCTCTACAGAACCCCACTCCCACAAAAAATCTCTTTGCAATTTAATAATCTCTTTACATATAGATTTAGGGACTCTAAAGATAGATAAAAAAATATAACGAGAGAGATGAAAGTACAGATTTGATAAGGCACACTCTATCGGCCAAAGACAGTGTCCTCCTTCTCCAAATGAACAATTTTTTTTTTTTCTGACTTTATCCAACATTTTCTTCCAAAACTGTTTTCTCCTAGGATTTCCTCCAATCGGCATCCCTTAGTACTTAAAAGGGCATGACATATAATTACAATTTAAAATCAATGCATAGTTGTCCAGTCCATTCATTTCTAACCCAATCCCCCTTACCTTACTCTTGTAAAAATTGACCCTCAATCTCAATACAAGTTCAAAGCACCTCAAAATGCTTTTTATTACCATGAGGTTCTTTGCCTTATCTTTGCAAAAACAAAAAAAAAAAAAACAAAATAGTGTCATATGCAAATTTAAGTGTGACTATTCCCTATCTTTACTCGTTGCAGAAGTTGTTTCTTGATCTTTCTCTAACCAACTCAGCTAAACCTTCTATAATATTAGAAACAAAAATGGTGTCACTGGATCCCCGTGTCTCAAATCTCTTGAGGGACAAATTTCCTAGGTCACAATTCTATTAACAAACACAAATATAGAAGCTGGCTCCATACAAGCTTTGATCCAATTTATACACTTAGTATTTTAAAAATTATATTCAAGATAAATTGCAATTAATTGATGGTGTACATTTGTTAACTAATAATTCATAAATATTAAACTTTAAACTTGTGGTATAATACTAATTGTAAAATAACATGGCTCATTAATTAGAATGAACTAAAAATATTTTAGTTATACTAAGGCGGATTAATTGGGATGGCGCCAAGAATTTTTCTAACTATAAAGTTTCCGTTCATTCTTCTTAATAATTACTTTTCTTTTAAAATGTTCTACTACGATCTTTTGTGTTGATAAATATTTTATTCATATTCGAATATTTAATTATTCCTTTTAATTTATCACAAGACAAAGCCAAGATGGACTGAAGTCCCTATAGGCTTCAACATATTCTTTTAAAAAAAATTTAAGATAAAAATATAATTTAATGATATGCTCGTTTATAATTAACAAAAGAAATTAGTTTATGGTGTTCATTCACGTGACAATATTAGAGTGCGTCTTTGTGTTAATTAACGTTATTATCTTTTCAACGTAAAAACTATAATATTTTACTCTCAACTTGAAGTGGCAAAAATCTCTGTTTATAAAATAGTTCTTCAACCGGATTTCCAATATGCACGTAGTATTATTATTTCCGACGAATAATTAATATTCATACAATGATTTAAAAAAAATGTTATCTTTGTCTTGAAAATGGTGCTTTTTGCATTGCTTTGATGATTAAGCAATTGTAAGTTATGTGCTTTGAAAATATAATTTACTAGTTAAAAAGAAATGACTTTTCAGACTAAATTGGAAATAAGTAGAAAAACAAATGTTGGTAATAAGAAGAAAAAAAAGCATAATATAATTGTTATTTCTTGAGAATTTTTTTTATTAGCAATTGAATTGTTTTATTAGAATAGTTAAGTTATGGCGATTACCTAAGATATTTCTCTTCAAGCTTTGTTTAATTTTAGGAGTAACGGAAAGGAGAATGAGCAAAAATTGCTTAACGAACCAATGAAGCTCACTGTCTGTTCCAATAAAAGGTTAGTTATTCGCAAGTTGGAGTTAAAAACTAGAATGACATTAAAAACTAAAAATAAAAAACTAAAGGAGATGAACACTTGGCCTTTTCTCAAATATATATCGATTGAGATCTAGGACTCGTTTGTTTAATTTTTTTCTACTCGATCATGATGATTTTTCTAATTGTAAACAGAATAATTAACTTCCGTTTCATTGTTAATTAATCTCTGAAATCAATTACTAACTTTTATTTAGATTAAAATTATTTTTTAAAAATAAATTAGTCTTTAATATTTTTTATATTAATATTTCAGGAATTGGATGCAAAGTTATTTTCATCTGCAACTCTCACTCCAAGATACCAACTACGTCGTACCAGCTCAACCACATTTTAGCTTCATTCATTAAAATGGCATGGAGAAATACGTCACTTTCATCACATTGCTTCATTCTTAAATAGAGAATGTATGTTGTTTGCAAAACAATAATGAGCCTTTTGTATTATTCATTAGGGCATTATTCTTGCTGATAAAAAAAATTAGGGCATTATTCTTTTGGTTAGAATAAATTTTTTACCTCTGTAAATACATTGATACGTTTGTTTACTTTATAGAATTTTTTTTATATGAGAATAGAGATTCTAAGTTTTAGGTCAAATCGTTTATTTTGCTTTTATAATTGTTTTCCTTTTAAGGTTTAGCCTTTACATTGCAACTCCCATCTTCCACTTTATTGCGAAGCCTTGATTTCACAAGTTTCATTACTGAAAGAAGCACACTTTGCGGAAGTAGTTGAAATTGGAGGACTCAACACAAGATGAATTACTTTATCAATCATTGTTGATTTTTCTGAAGATGGTAACACTTTATATAATTAGTGTTGAATTATCTTGAATTCATAATAATTTAATCCATCAAACTCTAGTAATTGAATTTTTAAGTAAATATTCTTTTTATTAGTGAAATTCTTTTAATAATATTTGTCGTAACTAAAATACTTGTGTCTTAAAGCTGAATAATTTCAAAATTTTATTACACAATCTATTTATATTTACCCATTTTTGAGATACTTAAATTAACATATACCTTGATTATCATAAATGGTGAACCATTTAAAAGTTCTTTTAGATCATTTAATCATCTAGTACAGTTTTGATGATAACAATAACTCTAAATATATGTTTGTATTTGATATGTTTGTTATAGTAATGTTCACATATCTATTTTCCTGGTCAGTTATGTTTACAAGGTTATTTCCAAGATATTAGCGAATAGGATGAAAAGGGTGATTCCTAAAATAATAGACAGCTCACAATCTTCCTTTATTGAAGGGAGAGGCTTGTTGGACTGTATTTTGGCTGCAAATAAGGTTGTGGAAGAGTGTAAAGGACAAAGAGGAGAGTTGTAGTTATAAAAGTGGATTACGAGAAAGCATACGACTCGGTAAGGTGGGAGTTCATGTATTATATGATGGAAATATTAGGATTTTGTAATAAATGGATACGATGGATAAAGGCATGACCTCAATATCAATCTTGATTAATGGGAACCCAATAGATGAGTCTAGACCTACTAGAAGGCTATGATAAGGTGATCCAATGACACCTTTGTTATTTCTTATAGTGGTGGAGGGACTAGCAGTTTGTTAAGAAACAATTATATAGGGGTTAGGATTGGGAATAATGAGGTGTTGGTTAACCTATTACAGTTTGTTAACGATACTTTATTCTTTTGTGAGGCAAAGGTTAACAATATTATAGCTATAAAAAGTATGCTGAGATGTTTTGAGCTAGAGTCGGATTTGAGGATCAACTTCTACAAATGCAAGATAGGTGGAGTCATATTAGATTTGGATGCTTTGAACAACTATGTTATGATCTCAAATTGTAGCCATGTGTCTATTCTGTTTAAATATTTAGGTATGTCAATTGAAGGAAACCTAAGGAAGATGCAATTTTGGCAGGAGGTAGTGGAGAAAATAATAAATAAGTTACCCAGTTGGAGAGGAGGATATTATCTTTCACAAGGAGGGTTTGCCTTATAAAATCTATAATATCAACCCTACCATTATATTACCTATTCTTCTATTAGGCTCCAAAAAGTATATGTAATGAAATCAAAAGGAATTTGTTGTGAGAATGGGGTTCAACTGACAACAAGATTGCCGGGATCAAATGATGTAAGTCTAAGGAAGAAGAGGGATTGGGAATAAAAGATGTAGAAAAGTTTAATTGTGCATTAATAAGAAAATGGGTATGGCTATTAGGGGTGGACAAACAGGGTATGTGGAAGGAGATTATTTTATCTAAATATGGAATGTGGGGAAATTGAGCATGGATATAAGGGTTAAGAATGAATCCTGGTGGTGGCAAGATGTGTGTAAGATTGGTGGGGATGGATAGCTTGGCAACTAGTTCGATAGTAATATAGAATGGAAACTAGGTTCTAGAGACAAAATTAAATTTTGGTAGGACTTATAAGTAGGAAAAGTACTGCTAAATCATTATTTTCCTAGATTGTACACTCTTTTAGAGTCAAAGGATAAAACTGTAAGTGAGATGGGAGAGTGGAGGGATGGGATATGGAACTGGAAAATTCCTTGAATGAGGGAAATATTTGTGTGGTAAACAAAAATGGTAGGAGATCTTATGCACATTCTATTAGAAAGAAAGGATAAAAGAGTATGAAGAGAAGATAATGATGGGAAATTCTCAATTAAATCAACATATCAAGAAGTGGAATTTAAGTCTAACTCAACCTTACAAAACCGGTTTGTAAGGTGAGGTTTGCGCCCATTTATAAACCATTGAAAGGCTTCATCTCTAGTCGATGTAGGATCTCCAACACACTCCCTCATGCCGAGACTGCTCAACTCATGCGCGGGACTATATTGTTTAAGGGTGGTCTGATAGCGGCCCGATAACGGGTGGCCCAACAACCGTGCTAAGATAGGCTCTGATACCATATCAAGAAGTAGAATTTAAGCCTAACTCAACCTTACAAAATCGGTTTGTAAGGTGAAGGTGAGGTTTGCACCTATTTATAAACTATTGAAAAATCTCATCTCTAGTTGATGTGGGATCTCCAACACAGCATATATCATATTGCAAAATAACATAGCTAGGGAAAACACAAGTGTATTCAGAACTCTTTTATCCTTATACAGTATACCGAGAACACAATGTTTAAATTGAAAAGTGGTTTTAAATAGGATTCCTACAAAATTAAATCTAATAAAAAGAGAAGTGTCGATTAACAATATATTACGTGAACTTTGTAATAAAGAAGAAGAATCAACAAAAATACTTATTTTTTTTGTAAAATAGCAAAAATAAATAAATTAAGAAGAATGTAATATCTGAATGGAATAGGCGAGATTGACTTCTCTTAGCCATAATCAATCTATTCTTCATTTGCAATAGTTTCATATTTTTGAATTAAATGCTAAACAAAATACTGTCTGGAAAAGCTTGAATCCATATATACCCAAACTTCTTGATATAACCTTCTATATGGTTGTTGTAATCTTTGGAGATCTGTGGAGGATGATAATAGGCAGAATCAATATGCATATATGCTTGTTGGTGTGGTGTAAGAATTCATGCAATGTAGCTTATTTTCAAATATGGAAGCCTATTTGTGTAACATGTGGTAAGAGGTACTTTGGGGATTTTCTGAATTAATGAAATCATTTACAGTTTGTTTGGATCTATGTTTCCACTATTGCAAGAGATGGAAAAGCGGGATCATCAGCAGTTTGTTTCAAACGATTTAAAAGGAAATGAGAGCATAAATGAGGGAGAAGAGGCAAAGGTGGTCTTTGCTGAAAGAAGAGATTTAGATGGAAAGCCACGTCATGTTTATGAAATTACATTATTACCCTTGTTATTTTTAACTTGTGTAACTTTATTCAACTACACTTCCATTGTGCCTTCAATGTATTAATATTGGTTTCAACTACCTATACTCTGTCTTTAATTCCTTCACCCATGCGTGCCCTGTATTCTGTATTTACTCATTCATGCTACCCATGCGTATTGTATGCACTCGAGATTGGAAATACAGAGAGACCATATTAACTTTTTGACTTTTTTTATTACTCCTTTTTTACTGTGGATTCACATGCAGAGACGAGTGAGAATCTCGAAAGACTGTGAAGCTATATTCAGAGATTCCTGTAGGTTGTTAGAGATTCCCACGGACATGGTAGTCGTCGTTGACAATCTGAGGGAATTTGAATTTCCTGTTATTATAAAGATGTGTTCTGCATGTAGTCGAGTGCTAGTGGAGTGTCATTGTTGAGCGGGTATGTAGATGGTAGTTCCTTGAGTTCTAAGTGCCGCTCTTCGTCAAACACGGTGGGTGTTGGTGCGCGAAGCACCGTTCCTCAAGGTAAGCGGTGGTACTGGTTCAGGAAGGTTCGTTCTGGTGCAGCAAGTGCGGTGGTGGTCTAGGAAGCACAGGAAAGACCCAAGTTTGGTGCTTAATCGATTATACATGCTTTCATAATCGATTATACTTGTATTTTGCATCTTTAATTGATTAAGAACCATACATAATCGATTATATCACCATTTTATACTGATAATCAATTAGTTTGATGTGATAATCAATTATATCATGTTTTTATACTTATAATCGATTATATTGTATTCGATAATCGATTATATGTATTTTTTAATATATTGTATGATTTTTTAACGTTTTATCATATTTCTTTTGCTTTTTTTTTTCAGTATTGTTAGTATAGTGTTGATCTTTTTTTTTCTCTATTGCTTTTATTGGTGGTTTACGATCCAGGTTTACACTGTTGCAAGAGACAGAAAAGCAGGATCATTAGCGGTTTGTTTCAAACGATTTAAAAGGAAATGAGAGCGTAGAACTGATGGAGAAGAGGCAAAGGTGGTCTCTGCTGAAAGAAGAGATTTAGACGGAAAGCTACGTCATGTTTATGAAATTACATTATTACCCTTGTTTTTTTAACTTGTGTAACTTTATTTAACTACGCTTCCACTGTGCCTTCAATGTATTAATATTGGTTTCAACTACCTATACTTTGTCTTTAATGCCTTCACCCATGTGTTCCCTGTATTCTGTATTTACTCATTCATGCCACCATGCGTATTGTATACACTAGAGACTGGGAATACAGAGAGACCATATTAACTTTTTTACTTTTTTTATTACTCCTTTTTTATTGTGGATTCACATGCAGAGACGAGTGAGAATCTGGAAAGACTGTGAAGCTATGTTCAGAGATTCCCGTAGGTTGCCAGAGATTCCCACGGACATGACAGTCGTCGTTGACGGTCTTAGGGAATTTGAATTTCCTGTTATTATAAAGATGTGTTCTGTGTGTAGTCGAGTGCTAGTGGAGTGTCATTGTTGAGCGGGTATATAGATGGTAATTCCTTGAGTTCTAAGTGGCGCTCTTCATCAAACACGGTGGGTGTTGGTGCGCGAAGCACCGTTCCTCGAGGTACGTAGTGGTACTGGTTCAGGAAGGTTCGTTCTGGTGCAACAAGCGTGGTGGTGGTCCAAGAAGCACAGGAAAGACCCAGGTTTAGTGCTTAATCGATTATATATGCTTTCATAACCGATTATACTTGTATTTTGCATCCTTAATCGATTACGAACCATACATAATCGATTATATCACCATTTTATACTGATAATCGATTAGCTTGATGCGATAATCGGTTATATCATGTTTTTATACTTATAATTGATTATGCTATTTTCGATAATCGATTATATGTATTTTTTAATATATTCAATGGTTTTTTAACGTTTTATCATATTTTTTTTCAGTATTGTTAGTACAGTGTTGATTTTTTTTTCTCTATTGCTTTTATTAGTGGTTTATTGTTGCTTTTATTTATCTGGGTTTGCTGTTGAGTATGTTTTATTTCTTTGGTTCAAGTATGTTTTTATTTCTGTGGTTCTCAGTGCTTTTGGTTGAGTGAAAGAGGCAATAACAATGCTTTTGATAGAGTGAAAGAGGCAGTAGAAGTTTGATAACTTGATTCTTCAACTAGGTAAGTTTCTCCTTTCACTGTCATGTTGTTTTATGAAGATCTGTAATATTTGTTTGTGTATAGTGTGTTGTAGAAGAAGGTTATTTTATTTTGTAGAAGGTATATAAATGATATTAATTTAAAATCTTAATTAATTTATAAATATTATGTAGAAGAATGTTATTTTATTTATTGGATTCATTTATTTAAGGGTATTATGTATGTGCTTATGATATTCTGTAAAAGGTATACAAATGATATTAATTTATAAATATTATTATATGTATTTAAACTTAATTAGAGTATTTGATGTATTAACAGGTGAGATTTATTATAATTAGAAATGATATTTTGATTGTTTTTATTTGAACTTAAAAAATTAAATTAGATATTTATTTATCTTTAAGTTATTTATCTTTATTTATTACAAATAATTGTTTCATTTTACTATATATTAGAATTAATTAGGATTTAAATTAATTTAATAATTATAAATACATTTTATCATTGTAATTAATTTTGAATTACAAATAAGTTAAAAAAAATAGTTGTGTGTATA
>Ga0099825_1009111_pt1 | contig 11451 bp, 5 predicted proteins | sample SiratroredBW_FD_76838 | JGI IMG/M metagenome (GOLD analysis project Ga0099825, IMG submission 76838) | Root nodule microbial communities of legume samples collected from California, USA - Siratro red BW | ecosystem: Host-associated > Plants > Roots > Nodule | place: USA: California | collected...
TATTTATTTTTAAATTAAGACAGTACGTTTGAATAAATAAATAAATAAATAACGAATTAGATATTTTATATAGAAAATGTTTCTCACTATTTTCATTCAAAACTTGTATTAGATTTTTTTTTTTACTTATTTAAAGATATTTTTCATACACTTTAATTTAATCTTAAGATTACTTGGACAAACATGTGCTGACGAAGTTAATTTTATTTCCGAAACGGTTTCATTGAAATGTTTTTATAGTAAAAAATATTTTGTCATCATTAAATTAATTTTTCAAAAAACGATTTCAAGTTTTTTTTTTTTAAATTCGTAATGTATAAGTGAACCCTCTCAAATTTATATTTAAATTTAATATAGTATTTAAGTTAAGATTTGTCCTCATATACTAATTCGAATAATTTAGAATAAAATTAAATTAAACTAGTTAATAATATTGTTAAAATAAAATGGAACTTATTTCTTTTAACATAATTTTAAAATGTAATTAGGATCCTTAACACGGTTTGTTTTAATAACTAATGGTAAAAAATAAACATTTGATAAAAAGTATTTTTAGAATATCAGTTGATGAAATAAACTTTAATAAATATCCAAATAATTAATCATCTTGTATTTGAGTCCTTTTATTAACACTTAAGCACATACTTTCCTATCTCTTTATGTGGGTGTTGGATCTTAAATGGCTTCCTATATATCTTGGAAACTTAAATGCACCCATTGTGTCTTTCATGCATTTACATAAGTTCATTTTTCATAGATGAAAGTTTCATCCTTAAGGCAATAAAGGTTTTTTTATGATTGAGAATTAGCATTTGAATTGCTTTTAGCTATCTTAATGTTTTTGTGTTCCTTCCCATCTAATTTCTACTATGTGTAGCTACCTTAATTTGATTTTAAAAACAACACTTTAATTTTTGTATAATGAGTAGTGGTAGTTAATGGAAGCTTAATCTTAATATGTGTGGGAGTAGCTCTCGTGAATTTAATGATTATTCAAGTTCTTATGTTAAGAGAGTAGAAGACATTAATCAAAATGGTTGGAGTGTTACTGCAATAATAGTGATAAAATATCAAGAACATAAAAAAATTATAGAAAAATAATGAGATGTTTTTAAGCTTATTTTTATGTTGCATAATCACCTAATTAATTATCACTTTTTGTTTGGATGAATATGAAAAATGATCTTAATTTAAGGGATATCCTAGAATCAGAGCAAAGAGGAAAAGAGGAATCATGAAGCTACAAAACAAGAGGAGATGGAAAAGATACACATATAGCTAAAATTTTTGTTGTGATAGATAATTTAGTGAAGGAGATAAAAATGTTAAAAGACAATACCATTTAGAATGTTTTGTTTTACTCTATTAGTTGTATGTTGAGTCAGTCAAGAACAGACGATGTTATTTTTGTAATTTGTGATGAGACTTGTTTTCTAAATTTATTTAAAAAGTAATGCAAATCTAATTTTGATTCATTTATATTCATTTAATATATTCAATGTTGAAACATGATTTTGAAGATAATGGGTTGTACAATAGTAATTATAAGGATAATGTTTAACAAAATACATATAAAAAACAAGGCATTCAAAAAAATTCTAACTGATTTTGGGTGCTCATCCAAATTATTACAAGTGAAATTCATATTTTTGTAACATAAAATAATACATACATGCTCACATGCTAAAATTGTTAGGAACATAAACCAACAATAGAAGCATACATATTTACAATGAAGCAAAAAATCGTTGACAATATTGAGTGTTGAGATTGACCTCTTAACCCCCACAACCTACATTTATATGTTAGAGTATTAAGATTGTTTTCCAGTTTTAATATTTTTTTTTTCTCAAATTATCTGCTACACTAAAGCCAAGTGAGTGTTTATAATACTGAACTTTGCTTTATTTTTCAAAATTGTCATTATTATATAACACCTAACTTTTACCAAGCATGTTAGAATTGTAACATGCACTTGCCTAAGTTATAAAACATTTGTTGCAACATGCTCTTATATAAGTCTTGCAATAGGTTCTATAACATATGTTTTAATAGGTACTTGGACAAAAAATTTGTTCTTTCCAAACATATTTTTTTCTATTACAATTAATTAGTTTAAAAACTTATAAAATATTTAATTTTATTTTTTATTCTTTTTAATTTGAATTTAATTATTTTTACATTATTTTTTATCTTAATTTTAATAAACTAATAATCATAATTTTTAATAACTATTAAAAAAAGAGTGTTATTGTAGAAAACAAAAAAATGTTATTTCAAAAATTAAAGAATAAAAAATACTATTAAGAAAAATAAAAAATAAAGAATGTTATTGAAATAAATAAAAACTAAAAATATGCTAATTAGATAAAAAAGTCTCGTATTGTTCATCGTTATCATCTATTTTTACTATAGTTATAAATGATACTTTGTGTCCCAAAATTATTATTATTAATAATATAAAATTCGAAATAAAGATTTCATTTCTTTATTAAATAATTTGGTAGAAGGGGATATAAGCATAGATTATAAATTTTGAAGAGACATAAAATTTCAATTTAATAATATCACATAAAGGTAAAAAAATTCAATTTTCTTCTGTAAATAAGATATTAATTTCTATTGTATCAGGAATTATTAATTATAAAATCTCTTTTAAAAATTCTTATTTCTTACTGTAAAAAAAATGACAACTTTGTAACTATATATATATATATATATTAAAATACAATTTATCAACTTAATTGTGATCTAAAAGTATTATTTACAGTAAAAAATATATATTTCCATTCATCACTGCACTATATCACTGAAAAATTATATTAGAAGATTTCCATCTTCTTACCATAAAGAGGAGAAGTGAGTAGATGAAATTCACGTGAAAAAAATTGGTGAAAGAATATGAAAGTTTTAATTAAATATAACTATATATGGAATATATTTATTGCAACCATTTTTAGAAATTAAAAAAAACATAATTAGCTATAAATTCCCTAAGCTAATAGTGTATCAAAAAATTTTCTTAATTAAAAGAAAGGTTGCAAGGGAAGTAATTAAAACATTTAATTTCAGAATAACTTTAGGTAGAGCTAAAAATTTGATAGCCAAAATAAATTAGTTTACATTTTCCTAAATATTATTACTTCTCTTTTTATAACCAATTTGTTTATGTGTAACTAAATAAATATATATATAATAATAATAATAATATAATATTTATTTAATCAAATTCAATAAAATATATACTTTCTTACTGAAAATTGGTGGTTTTATGCAAATAACCGTTCTAAAATAAAACCAATCATGAGATGATGATTTAAATACTTGCAAGACATTAACTTTATTCCTTTTTTTTGTTATTTTAATTTTCGCAGGAGAGGTCACATAGATAAGTAGTTATTATATCTTTGCATTTATATTAACCAATATCTGTTACTTAGTAATATATAATTTTATATAAATATATATATATATATATATATATATATATATATATATATATATAATTTAAATCCAATTCAAAAATCATCATTTTAACTGAAAATGGAATTTCTTATATGAATATTCTTGAAATCCATAAATCTGTTGTAAATTTAAAGAGTATTTTATAAACAAAAATTAAAAAAAAATAGTTATAAATTTGTGAAGAAATAAAATACATACCATTCACTAAAGATATGACCTTTAACATAGAACATATTGTTTTACATAATTTAAAACATGTTACAGTACGTGTTATTATTCATATACTATCTATTATATATATTTTCTACAAAAGTTTTACATATTATATAAAATTTATTATTACCACTTCTGCATCTTCACCACATCCGTGACATAAACAAATTGATGTTGTGATTGTTTTAAGGGTAAGGTGGCATGCCAAAAGTCACCACCACCGGTCGGTCCACTATAAGGGATACATCTTCAAAGTTCACAAAAATAAATATGGTGTGAGCTCTGTCATAAAAGGTAACAGATCCTTCCACAACGTTAGTCCTCTATTCATGTACAGAAAAGAAAACTACTACATTTGCTGCGAAAAGGGTTGTAGAATTGGATGCAGTCATTCTTTTACATCATTCGTTCATATTTTTACATTATACGTTCATAATAAATCATTATATAAACAACATGGAATACAGCAGCAGTGAATAGTGAGGATAAATTAGCAATTAACATCAACCTCCCTCCAATACATAAATCATACTTGAGAACTAGTATCATGAAACATAATTTTGATAAAAACAAGAAGGTATCGTGAGGCTTGGGATACCTCACTGGAAAAATATTTTTGAGAAATAGAAGGCAAAAACGATATATCTCTTTTCCCCTTACCTTTGATGTTGAGAAAGTTAACCAAGAACTATGTGACTTTTGAAGTTTTATGTGGAATTGGTGCATAACAGGTAAGTTAAGGAAGAAGATAAACAGTGTTTGGGAAAAGAATGTTTGTGTAATATTTAACTATGTAAAGAATGTTTCTATAATATTTAATGAGTGTTTGAGAAAAAAATGTTTCTGTAATATTTAAGGGTCCACTTTCATTGTGTTTTTATAGGAATGAGATAGAACTTGATTAATTGAGGTAAATCTTAATTAACGTTATGTTAGGTGACATAACTAAGTTGATTTGACAAAGTCATTAAATGAGAAATGACTTATTCTCATCTCATTTTATCAAGGCATTAAATGGTTACAATAAATTTTTGAGTTCATCTTAAATCTTTTTGAGACTGGTTTCATATTGGGCCAAGTCTGATAGGCCCAAATTTGGTTTACTGTTGGACTCCATTTTTTTTCTTTTTTTTTAGAATGTTACAACACTCATCATCAACATGTCCATCAAAAAAATATTATAAATGGATGATGCTTATGATCAAAATAAATATTGATCTTTCTCATCAAATTTGTTAAATAACTACTCAATAGAACTATAATAACATTATCTATAATAAGATACAAACTATCTTCCATTATCTTTTTTACCATTACAAAATATATGTCTTTTAGTAACAAAGTATTAACTAGTCTTTATTCAGGTCTTCCACACACAACTCTCCACCACTATAATCCAATACCCCCACATCATTTCTCATAAACCTTTCACTATGATGCAAAATAATTTTTTTTTTTGCAAATAACACAAAATTAAAATAAACTCTTAATTTGATAAATGTATTCACCAAATCAAACTCATGGGTCATACATAATATAAAGTTTAAATCTTTAACCATACAATCAACAAAATAAAGAAAAAATGAACAATCAATTTATAAATGATATTACTCATGAAACAACTTTAAACAACAACATACAGCCATCCAAATTTACCCAAAATCATATAGATAGGATTGAAACAAATATATGATTTATCAACTCATAAATAATTAGGTTTTAAGAAAAAAAAGACATAAAAATAATTGTTTAACAAGAAACAAAAACATACTTGTATTAACCTTCACATGTAAACAAAAACGTGAAACAGTTTTGGATTCTCGTAAACATAAAACAATTTTGGATTCTCTCTTTCATATTGAAATTGATTTTTGACAAATTTCTTCAATCAAATTTTTTTTATTGAAATGTATCAACTTTCTTATTTGCTTTAAAATTATCCAATCAATAAAATCAATCATTTTTAATTTGTAAAATTTTAAAAATAAAATCATTTTATAACTAATCCAAATAAAAGGTCACGTATTGTTACTAGGTTAGAGAGAAGTAACATATGCATGTTTGTGTTCATTTAAGTGTTACTAACATTCCAATAACCAAAGGATTCACATGTAAAATGGAAATAAAATCCAAAACCTACATGCATTAAATCTATTTTAAAAAACCTTATATTCAGTACACCAATGCTCCATAAACATGGCTTGAATAAATTCACATAACTTTGGTAAAAAAATGTTTAAGTTTAAATATTTTTAAAATCATTTTGGTGTTAAAAAAATATTAAATCAATTAATGACAACTTTAAATATAAATAAAATATTATTTTATATTTTTATGTATTGATGTGTTAAAAAAAGAAAAAATATTAAATCAACTATGACAACTTTAAATATAAATAAAATATTATTTTATATTTTTATGTATTGATTTAGGGATAATATGTTTTGATAACGATTCAATCTTTTGTTTTATTTTTCATGAAACTATCAGACATCATTCTTATACTGTTCACTTAGTTAAAATTTATTATATCTTTTGTTTTTTTTTCTAACTTTAAATTAATCTTGAAAAGAATTTTAATAAATAAAATAATGGATATTTTAAAGGTATTAACAAAAATATTATTTTCTGTAAAGAAACACAAATATTGTTTAATCAGTTTTTATATGTATAAATAATGGTGATATATTTTAATAATCAATTAATCTATTACTTTTTTTTTTGCCAATTAATAAGACATATCACTCTTAACTTTTATTTATAAATTTTAAAAATTTGAATTAGATTCACTTTAGGTAGTTTTTACATGGTGTTCAGAAACATCATATTTATATTAATAACAATTTAGTTTAATAGTTTATGAAAAATTGGTTAAACATCGTTGCTAATAATATTGTTAATTATATCATGATTATTAGTAATAATGTTAGATTTCTATCAAAATTATAGCAAATGGGTTTATGCTTACACTATTGAGTTCGTTAATAATTTCTTTTACCATCGTGCTTTTACTTTGAGGAAAAAAAAAATATTTTGATTATAAATAGTATTTTCAACGAAATATTTTGTTGTAGCTCTTTCAATCAAAGACAAACTAAATAAAAATAAATAAACTTATTTTTCGTGGAAAAAAATTGGAATCATTTAGTATTTGAATTTTAAATTTAGAAAATAATCCTAAATCAAAATCATTACTACTAGTACTTTTAGAAATTCATATTTTTTTCTTAAATTTTTCTAAAGTTAAAAAATCCAACTCCACAATTGAAAACAAAATAAAAATAATAATTACATCGTTAATCTAGTTTGTGTATAATATTTAGTTTTACAACAATTATTCAAATTTAAAATTAATACCAATTAGAGAAATTCATTAAAAAATTAGTAACGAAGTTATTCAATTTTTCTAAAGCACTTATAGACTGCAACGTAAACTATAGGAATTAAATATTTAGTGAAAAAATAATTAAAAATTACTTGAGTTTTTATTAATACTTTTTAAATAAATTAAGACATGTCAATCAACTTCATACATATAACTAAACACGTTTATAGGATAGTATTTTCCCTTTTCTTCTTTTATCTTTTTTATTTATATACATATTAATAATTAATTAATTAGTCAGGTTACTAATTTCATAAAAGATGAAAATGATGATTCAAATGTTTATATACACATATAAATTAAGATTAATTATTATTCTTTTAAAAATAAATGTATTTTTTATTTAAATATTCAAAAAGACACATGTTCAATGATCGAATAATGTCATTATACATCTTTAATTGAATATAATATTTTGTTATATATATATATATATATCGTGACGATAGGTATTTTGTATATACATTTATTATTTTATTATATTTTTAAAGTGATTAACATTTTTTTATTTTCTATAATTTTACTTTTTCTCATCTTTTAATAATAAAGTGGGTTTCTTTTTTGCATGTTTTAATTTTGTATTTTTAATTAATTTGACATTTGTTTACTTTTTTTATATAATTTTTGCTAGAAGTATTATTTTTTTATTCTTTTTATTTGAGACTTTGAAGTAGATGTATAATTTAGTGTATTTGGAGTTTCATATTATTTTATAAAATTATTTTAAGTTAAGTTGGATTTATTGTATTTTTTTGGTATGAAATTAGGGTAAAGCATTTGTAATTGGACTCATAATTATAATTTTTGCTAGTAATTAAGACCCAGTGTTTACCAATAATAAAAAATTTAAAATTTTCGAATAAGACTCTGACTGGAGACACCTTTTCTAAATTTTAAAAATTGTACTCTCTCTTTTATTATTTACGTTTTGGGTTGTCTTTTTCTATTTTTTATCTTGTTCCTATGCAGAGTTCATAGAGTTTCATAGAGATTGCGTTCGAATAATTATATGAAAATACATTAAAATTGAATATGCAATGTTTGAATTGAATAAATTAAGGTTAAAAATCTAGGACGATATACAAAGTGAGTTTGTGATTTGTAGTATGTAAATTTATTATTGAAATGAGATAATTTTTTTAATTGATGTTCTAGATCACGTAGATTAAAACATAAGATATTGAGAAATTTTTTACTATTATATATATTTGGTTTTGCAAGCATATATGTAATGGACTTATCCACTCGAACTTGTAGAGATGATATCGATATATAAATCAAAAACTCTTGACTAAAATCTGAAACTTACTTAATATAAATCTTTTAGAAAGATATTTTTTTTAAAATTTATATCTATTTAAGTTAAAATTTATATACTAATAGATTTTAAAATAAATAAGATAAAGTCAAGTTCACTTATTTAATTTATTTAAATTATGATTAACTTATACACCTTTCTATATTGAACATACATTTTTATAATTAATAAGTACAAAATATTAAACATATTATAATTTTAGACAAACATATAAAAATTATATATACATATATATAATGATTTAAATACTATTTTCTAAATATTTTAGTTATTTAAACCTTTTGTTATATATATATATATATATATATATATATATATATAACTAGAATTTTGTATACATATATGATTAGTCAGTTTTTAATGTATTAATATAATTATTATATTCGTATATAGTTATTTTAAGGTGTTATAATTAGATTGTCAAAATAGGCATACCAGACCTATATTTTAAACATATTATAATTTTTTGTTTAATCTGACTTTATATTAGACCCATCCACCAACATTCATTTTTGAGCTAATTAAAAACTAAAAAAATAACATGTTATATTCTATTTATAATATATATAAATATTATTGTTTAAAGTCTAAAATTTAATATTGAACAACATCATTCATCTTAATTTAAATATTACTTGGAAAATTTTTATTAATTTTTTTTATTAACTAAAGCATAGTAAAGATTATAAAAGTATATGAAAAATTTATATCCCTGTTAAATTAAGTCTTAATTAAAATGCCATAAAATAATAACATCAAAATTAAAAATAAATAAAATTAACATAAAAAATAAACAAGTTGGTTTAACCTTTTACTTATATGAACATTGACAAAGCAAAATATATTAGCTTAAAAAAGACCAACTTCTATTTATATGGATACTTTTAAAGTCTAACCTAACTATAGATGATGAGAACCAATCATACCATCACACAACCTTTTTGCTTTTAATGATGTAAGGTTTTGAATGATGTGGTGAATAGTGCAAATGTGGCCATTACTTGTGCTATGTGTGACTTTTTAACATATAGTTACTTATATACATTGGTTTCTTCTATGCATTAATTAAGCAGAATTTCCTTTACTGTAGAAACAAAATCTGCTATTAATGGCAACAACATCCAAACTAATGTATTATACACACAATTATATAAACAAGTAACTATTAATTCACATAAATACACGCAATTATATAAATAAGTAAAGTAAAGAATAATTGTAACTATAGAAACTGCGATGTTGGTTGCTCGATCTTCTAAACTAAATATAAAAGTCCAGTATGATTCTGGTTAATTCATTTTTAAATTAAATCAATGTTTTATCTTTTAATTAGAATTAACTTTTGTAATTTTTTATTATTGCAAACTTTTAAACACTTGTTTACAAAAAAACTATTAAATTATTAAATAAAAAAATATGTTGTGATTTTTTTAAAATAATTATTATCATACTTATAATTTTAATTTATTTCATATTTATAAATAAATTATATAATCTTATCGTTAAAAACTGTAATACAAGATTTCTAAATAATTATAAATATACTGTAACTAAAATTCATTTTTGTAACATCCAAAAATTAATTGTCTACTTCTATTATAAACCTACCATATATCCTTCTTGAGTGGAATATCAACAAACGCTCTTTAAAATTAAGCTTGTTGATAGGGTAAGTTAACTTCTAACTTACAAACTAGCTTATTAAATTATATATGTTTAATAAATTTAATGTTAAATGTAAAATAATATAATTATATAATTTTTTATATAAATTAAATTTGCATTTTTTTGATAAAATTATTATTTAGTTATAATTAAATTTTTTTAAATAATTAAATTCTTATTAAACCTTTTAGTACTTCTATTTATTTTCTAAAAGTTGTATATGCTTTTTTTATTTAGACAAATAATTTTATTCAAATGAGTTAACTTAATGAGTATTAGTTAAATGTATTTTTTTATTTTTTTTATAAAATTATTTTTTATTTCTCAATTTAAATTATTCTCTTATTGATTTTTTTAATATTTTTTATTGTGTATAAATTTTACATAGCATCATATAATTAAAGATTAGTTACTTTAATTTTTAATGTTAAATATTTTTAATTTAAGGGTGGCTCAAGGCTCAAGCAAGTAAAGCAATGACTTTAGGCCTCAAAAAAACTTAATACCCTTTAGGCTTCAAGGTCTCAAAGGCCTCTAAAAAATTTAATACTCATATATTATTATAAAATAAAAAATATTTAATTTTAAAATTATACTAATAAAATTTTAATTAAAAATTTAAATATTTTAACTGACTTTAAGTTTACATTGGTGCTATAAATATTATTTATTTAATGACTTTAAATTTATATTGATACTATAAATACTATTTAATAAATAATATTATTGAAACTTTCTTATAATAAATTAATAATATTTTAAAAAATTGAAATCTTACCTATCCAAACTTTATAATTGATCTCTTTCCAGAGATTGATATCATCTTTTTGTATGTTCTATCATTGTCTGACTCTTTCACTTTTCTCCTTCTTTCTTCACTTATCTCCTTTTCTTCATCTGTCTATTTGTTCTTTCCATAATATTATTTCAACTTGTTTCCAATTTCAAATTTCTTTCATTTCATATTTCATCATTTTATACTGTGCATTGTGTGTCTTTACTTGGAGACTTGGAGCAGTAGATTAATTAAGAAAGAGTTTGTGTTCATTTTTGTTCCTTTTGAGTGCATCAATATTGTAAAAATAATATGAGATTGATCAATTGATCCCAAATTTTTTTTCATTATTGTTTAATTAATCTTAAAATAATTTGTGCATATTTAAGAAAGTTAAGTTAAAAGTTACAAATTATATTTAAAGACATACCAAAGGAGAGACTTGAGACTCTACAATCATCAAGTTTATTGTCTTGACAATTAGGTTTTATTTTTTTTAACTTAAACTTATTTTATACACTTATAAGTTTAAGTTATATTCAGTATGATATATATTATAATTTTTAATTTTATATAAAAATATACAAGTATGGCAACTTGAAAGGAGTTTTTCAAAACTTAAACTAATAA
>Ga0099825_1009114_pt1 | contig 11448 bp, 5 predicted proteins | sample SiratroredBW_FD_76838 | JGI IMG/M metagenome (GOLD analysis project Ga0099825, IMG submission 76838) | Root nodule microbial communities of legume samples collected from California, USA - Siratro red BW | ecosystem: Host-associated > Plants > Roots > Nodule | place: USA: California | collected...
AAAAAACATTCATACAATAAAAAAAAAAAAAAAAAAATAAAAATTCATACATATATTTTATATCTATAAATAATAAATATATATATATATATATATATATATATATATATATATATATATATATTTATATTTATATGTCACATTGTATTTGTATAGGTTAGATATAACAAATGGTCAGCAAGAAAGGAAGATATACAATTTACATCTTATATTAATTAGAATAAGAAAATATGATTGTTGTTTTAAATTATATAAAAAGTTAATGAAATTGGGATTGTGAAGTTATTTTGTGTATATCATAATCACAAGCTAACAAATATCTTAGTTGGTCATTCAAATCTAAGAGATTAAGAACTAATTATAAGTCAATATTTGTTGACGTGACTAAAAGTTTAATGAAATTAAAAGATATCTTATTAACTTTGAAGGAGAAAAAAAGATAATGTCATAACTAATAAGTGTACCATGTATGAATATAGAAGACCAAAAAGAAGATCATGAACTCAAATACAACAATTAATAATGTTGTTTGAGTGTGACAATCATATACATTGAAATATGTTTGATGAAATATCAAGAGTCATGACAAACGTCTTTTGGATACACCCAAATTTAGTGAAATGAAATTACAAGTTTAAATTATATAGTTGATGAACAATACATACATAATTAATAGATAAATGTTTCTTGTATGTCTATTCACTGAAATAAGGTTTAGGTTTGATAAGACATCAAGGGTTGTGACAAATGTTTTTTAGACATCCATATTCCGTGAAATTTAATGATAAATTTAACATTATTTACTTACTAGATACTACAAGCAAAACTAATAGGTAAAGATGGTTTGGACATGACATGTATATTAACTTAAATAAGCTTGATAATACCTCAAGAGTTGTGACAAACAATTTTTGGATATACCAAGGTTCAATAAAATTAATGAACATTTAACATTATTTAATTGGTGGATAATACTTACAAAAATACCATATAAATGCTACCTTTACATGAATTATTGGTATGACATCACATAATTGACTTTCTTTATGTTGTTTATGTTGTTGGGATTTGAATGAGAAAATAATTTTGTTTGGACCTTAAAAGACTTAAAAGGATTATTTCAAAGAGCAGATGCCCCCTAAAATTTCAATCACTAATATTAATTTTGTTTTAATAAATAAAATTATCATCTTTTTCTTAAAGCCTGTAGGCTTCTAAGTTAGTTTCACATAAAAAAAAATGTTAAAGAAAAAGGTAAAATGTTAATAAATGCTCGGAGAGGTGTCATGGATTTTCTCCATTGTGATATATTTAAAGATTGTTTATTTACCATTATCTCTATCATTTAAATGTCAAGAACGTATAGGTAATTACAACAACAACAACAAAAAGTTGTCATGGATGTATAAATGTATAAAGTGATGTATATAGAAAATACAAGTACTAAGTGTGTATTTTGTTTGTGTTATGATTCATTTGTAAGCCAAAATTTATGTATTTAATTTTTAGGGTGGAAGTTACTCATTGAAACCTCAAAAGGAAACCTCAAAAGGTTGCTTCAGAGTAATATAATATATGAGAGTTGTGTAATTGTCAAGATGCAATAATGTGATAATACTATAACATGGTGAAATTAAAGCATCATTCATAAAAATCTTAATATTGTGGGGCGTTACTTCAATGTCACCTTATACAAAAGACTGCATAAGTTTGTCTTAGAATATACATCAAGTCATGTTTTCGAAGAGTATAATCAGGTCAAGTATTTTCGGGTTGACAATCAACATTGTGACTGTATACTTGGATCTACTTATGGTATATATCATGTGCATGTGAATCAACTAGATATGAACTTGGTAGTATACCACTAAATACAATACACATCATGTGGACCATACTTAATTGCCTAATATCTCATCAGATGAGTCAACAATAGAGTTGTTTATACTACAAGAATTTGATGTCATTTTGAATCATATTAAGAAAATCTACACTATTGATAAAGTAACAATTAAAAGTAATATATGTAAAATTACATATTCTAATTTGACATCATTTTATACAACAATAACAAATGTTAAAATTAAAGATCACAAAAGAATTGAGCTAATAGACTTGAAAAATATACAAAGCATGATTTGTTATATATTTTGATCATGTTCATACTATTCATTTATATTGTGCATCCCAAATGTCTAAATTTTGAAGAGGAAAAGGAGATACTACATAAATTCAATCGACTTCATTCATCTAGATGATATATGGATGTGATACTAATATAAACACTTCATGTATCCAACCATACATGTAGATAAATTTGTACTCTCAATGAGATCGTTAACCCACTACAAAAAAATTTAAAATTACCAACGAGACAAATCTATCGGAAACACTCAAAATCTGTCGTATTTATTGACAGATTTTTTACGGAAACAAAATCTGTCAGTAAATTGGTTGTATGTAAATTTATCGATGGATTTTTTGAATCTGTCGGTATTACAGACGGATTTACCCATCGGTATCCGTCGATAAATTGACAAATATTAATTTTATTATAAAAATTAATATCCATAATTAGCGAAGAATTAAATTTGTTGATAAATCTATCGGTAATTAGCGATAAATGATATTTTATCGACGGATAAAATTCTGTCAATAAGGTTCCATGGACAATTTAGTTTTTTCTTAAATGGTCAGAAAAATGCAATCACTAATCATCCAACTACATAATAGATCACCCACAAGAAAACAACACATATGGAGAATGATAAATGTTTTGCACCTACTCGTACTAGTGTAACACATGTTATAGGAGATAAAGATGTCTAGAGATTCTTAGGAGGATGTACTTAAAAAATATTGTGTTATGTTCCTCATATAACCTTCATTTGATTGCATTTAAGGTCAGCCAAATACAAATAACCAACCAACCAAATATTTGTCTATATAAATAGAACACTTAACATATTTAAATTCCTTAGATTGATGTCACGAAAATATTCATATATCCATACCCATTACAATATCAAGTATCAACCAATGTATCAAAATAAATATAGTTGCATAATAATAAATAATTATAAAAGATATCAATACTAACATTACTCACATATAACATGTCATAACCAACAAATTATTCATCAAGGCAAAGTTAACCTCTATAAACAACTCTTATAAATGGAGGTAGAATGACTCTTTTTCAGGTTTTCCATCAAAACTTGATATACGATTTTGAAGATCGAAAATCTTAAATACTAAAATTTTATCTTATTGTTTTGAGAATAAAACACACACATTATTAAATTATTAAATGTTTATGACTTTAAAGTAAAGTTCGAATGTATGTGAATCATACATTTATCTTATAATAAGTTTACGTATCAGAGAGTCTTGATTTATTTAAAGGATTTTCAAAAATATTTAAAAAAGAATTTTAAAATATATTAATTTACTATTAATCTATATAATCAATTATCATTAAGTAATTGATTATTTTAAATAATAATTGATTATTTTATATTATTGTTTTTTAAAATATATATATATATATATATATTTATATATTTATATATATAATCGATTATATGATAAATAATTAAATTTATAATTAACATTTTAGTGATGAAGTGATGAAATAATATGTTGTTATTTATATTGGGTTTTCAAAATCAATAAAAAAAATCGGTTAATTTTTTCAGATTTTAAAAAAGTTGTTTCCTTAAAAAATAACTATTATTTTCGATATTATTCATTGCATTCTTTAAAAAAAAAAATATGATGTTGGAAAATTTTTAGATATTAATGATTAGATAGAATGGTTACTATTAAACAAAAAAAGGATATAAACTTACAGTAAAGATGGAATTTTTTTATTTAATAAAATAATAATTCTAACATATATGACGATTTATTTCTTATCTTACCTCTGTCACTTTTTCATAATGTTTAACGTTTGAGTTTTAACTCGCATCTCTTATATCAAAGCTTGCAACATATTTTTTAGTTTCCAATGCATATTAAAAAATTAATATATGTTATACGAACTATTTTTTATAAGAATTTTTAATGTACACTTTTGTCACTTTTTCATCTGATTTTCGTCACTTTTTCATCATGTTTAACATATGGCTTTTTGCTCGTATATCCTTGAGTCAATATATGAAAATGATTAATGTACATTAAAAAGTTAATATATCTTTTACGAATTATTTTCATAAGAATTTTTAGAAGAAAAGTAAAATAAAATATTTTTAAAAACATAAAAAAATTAAAAAAATTAACTAAAAGATATTCGGCTTCTTGTTCATATAAATTAATTTTAGTATATTAAAAAATTGATTTTTAATTTTTTAAATCTCATTTGAGAAATCCACATGCTGGGTTGAAGAAGTTTAAAGTAAATTTTATATAGTAAATTTAAATTATCGTTCAAACTTTTCTAAAAGTAATTTCAGATTAAAAAAACCCAAAAGCTTATATCAAATGTTTAAATCATCATTGAAACTTTTGTAAATCCCACCTTAAAAAATACAAAAGTATTCTTCTTAAAAGTATGGTTAACTCTCAAAAGCACTTTTTAAGCACTTTCAAAAGTTATTTTTCACCAACTCTTCATCCCATATTTGAATATAAAACAGCATATGGACTATTTTTTAAAATTTATTCTTGCTTGGTAATATTTATTAAATAGTAATATAAACGCATTTACTTAATATTATTTAAACACGTTTCATTTGATCAACGTATTTGAAAAATGTGCAAACATAACTCATATCATAATAAACTCTCATTTTTTTACGAAACTTAAGTTTAGGAGATTCATTTTTATTCAAACTTATACTCATATACTTTGGTTTATGTATGCTTATTATAATGAATTCAGCTTTTTTACGTTATCTTACGTTAAAATAAATAAAAATCCAAAAAAAGTGGAGTTTTAGGTTAACGTAAGACATGGCGTAAGCTTAACGCACATGAAATCGTCGTTATCAAACTTAAATAATAATAAACAAACGCACGCCATGACCTAAATTTTGTTCCATCTCACTGTCTAACTTTCACGTTATTGCATTGGATGAATTTTTTTTGGATAAAGTTATGATGTGATTTTTTACTTTTCATGTAACATTTAAAAAAACTAAAAACAATTGCATCTACATTTTTATATTTGTTGGACAGTTTTTCTATAGATAAATTCAAGATACTTTGATGGTCGCAGTAACTAATGGACATATTTGTAAGTATAGAAATTTATTAAGTTGAGACTCAGACAATCGTTACGTTAAATTCACGTTAATTATATTATGTCCACTAATCTAATATATTTTATTGTTAAAATAAAAAAATATATAAATAGAAAATATAAATAAAAAATTATTTATTTAAATTTTATTTTTATAAAACTATTACTTTTATTATAAATTTTTCTTTTTTTCTTTAACTTTTTTAGAATTATGGTCTTATCTGTCATCATATTGACAATGCGATGTCATTTTTAGGTTTATAACATCGAATAAAGTAATAATGTCTGATAATTAAATATTATAAATTCATTTTTACTTATTTTTTAGTCAGTTTTCTAGTATTCTTAGTTACTCTAACAGTTAAGCATGCATGTGACCTATAGTATATTATAATAGGTCTATGTTAGTTTATGATCATAGTGGTATAGTTTGATATTTGATCTCTGATGCAGGTTAAAAAATTCTGTTGAACTTTAGAATTGAGAGTTCTTTAGAAGATATAAGAGTTGAATGTATAAAATCTTTGATCACAGTGTTTAAATTTTTCTTGCAGGTCTGAATTGGTCCTTCAGTCCTTGAGGGCTTAATGAGTTTGACTATTGGATTTGTGTGATTAATTGATGTGATTGAGTAGTGGAATAATACTTAAATGTAATAGTATAATATCTATAGATTGATTTTGATATAGGTAAGATTGAATATGGGATTTTTCTCATTTTGGTGTGCTTTTCAATTTTAATTCCGAAAATGGGTAGAAAAAAATTTATTTACCAAAATAGACAAATTTTGCCAGTTAGATAAGTATAATTTCAAACTGGTCAAAATAAAAAAGTGACATGCTGACGATTTCAATTAATGACATTAATTAAAATCATTTATTGTCTGCAATCATTTTTTAATTATTTGATATTATGATTGTTAGGTTTAATAATTAATAAAAAATAATAATAATCATTATATAATAATAATTAACAAATAATTTTTTAATTATTTAGCACTATGTTTGTTACTTTAACAATTAACAAAAAATTAATAATAATAATTAACAAAACTGTAATAAAAAAAATTAAGACATACAAATTTAGTTTTATGCAGTAGTTAGTTTATTTGTAAAAATTGTTTTCTGCATATTTCTGTTCAAGTGAATCAAGTGAAAATTTGGACATGCTCTCAGGTTCATTTTTGTTCAAGCAAGAAGGTTTTCATTCAAGCAAGGGGGATTTTCACTCAAGCTAAAAAAAATGTTCTCTGTTTTGATTGTTTATTCTTTGAAATTTGTGGATTTGATAAAAATAATTTACTTATGATTGAGATTGAATAGTATTGATGATTTTGTAATTCTTGAGATGTCTGAGATTGAGATTGAAAAGTGAATGGATGAGTAGAGATATATGAATGAATATGATATGATATTGTTAAAATATTGATTGAGGTGGTCAATATCAAGACATATTACTTTCAAGAAAGAAAATACTCATTTCTAGGTCAATTAGGATGTGAATAGGAATCAAATAAATGAATATTACTAGGTGGTGAGAGTGAGAGTCCAAGGAGGTCTAAATTGAGTGACTGCAACTTGAAATATAGTTGGTCAAAAATTATTTGAGAGTTGTCTAGATTCACATGTGCAACTTGAAATATAGTTGGTCAAAAATTATTTGAGAGTTGTCTAGATTCACATTTTAGAGTTATATAATAGATAAATATCTCGGGATCTATTCAATGCACAAATCAAGTGTTTTGATATATGAGTCAATTTATGTATATAATATATTATGGTATAGAAATAAAAATAACAATGTGATGCATGAAATGATTGATGAGTGCCTAAATTATGATATTTTCCTCAACATAAAAGTTTTAAATTTTATAATTTTATATTTTAAACTCTTTAGCTTACTATTTTCTTTCGTATGTTATTTTTTTTTTAAATTCTACTATATATTATTGTGTTACACTCAAAAGTAAAGAATTTAACTGAGACTTCTCCATAAATTGAAACAACATATATTTTATTTTTACACATATTTTAATTTTATTTTATAAAATAATATAAAACTCCTAACATAATATGTGTATATTATATTTATTAATAATCTCCATGTTATAATTTTTAGAAAGTAGATTTTAAGCATGTTAAGTTATGGTATACTATACTGATTGTTAACTATGTTAATTACATATTTATTATTACAATTAGTACAACTATTTTCTTCACAATAAATGAAAATTCTTAAAATTCATATTATTACATCTCTGCATAGAAAGATTTATTAAGATCAAGATAAGAGGAGAAAATTGTTCTCCATCAGGAGTCGAACTACTATTATCCAAAAAATAATATCATAACAGTGAACAATGCCCATATCCAAGAATTGATATTTTCCTTGCCATAAAAATAGGTTGGAACAATATATTGTTAATATTTTTCCTTGTGAAAGTTTAACGGATCGTCCTGCTGCTAGTGACTTTGATTAATATGATTTACCTATTTAACTACTCCAATTATATTTCCTTTCAATAAATATTTACACTAGTCCAATATACTTAATTATTGGTAAAGATAATTATATAGTAATTTTTTATTATCATTTTTTAAGTGAGATATATTAGGTAGAATGTATTCATTGTTCTGAGTGAAGTCATTATTAAATAGTGATATTTGAAAGGTTAAATATAATAACACAACCCCTCGTACTAAGGAGTCCTAAAGTTTGAACCCATAAATTATTAATTAAAAAAAAATAAAAAATTATTATAAAAAATAAATAAAAAAAAGTATGAACACAAATTTGAAAGGAATGGGGTGGGAAAAAGATTTGCGCATGCGTATAGGAATATTCTGCAGTCTCCCCCTGCAATCAAATTCCAACCCAAATTCATGATTCTTTCTCACTGTTATGGTCCATGTTTATGTCTATCACGTTTCAACTCTTTCACACAATTTTTTTTTTCTTTTTTCTTTGTTTCTTTCAATTCACACTGTTCTCATATTTTAAAAATGTTTCGTCTTCTTATTTCAAAAAATTCATAATTTTGTGCAGTCTTTAATTAAATTAAATCTTAGACCCAACGTACTCATTTAAGATAATTTAAAAATGGTTTAATTAAAATTTATGCAACAAATATAGATAGAACTAAAAATTAAACCAAAATTAGAGATTGGACTAAAAAGAAAAAACAAAATTATCAATTATTTTCATTCAATTAGTTGTAAAAATAAAAGCAATAAAATCAATTCATTTTTACCTGTCTCAAGTCAACTGCATTTAAATTCCCCAAGGAACCTTTTGTTGCCTTCAATCTCAAGATAACAAAATATAATAATACATAATCCATGTTCTATAATTACTTGAAAATAAAGAGTGTTAAAAATGTGTTTTATTGTATTATTCAATGTGAACACGATTCCTTCAGAATCTAAGTATATACGAATATAACTTAAAACTTAGTTGCTTCTAAAGATTGTACGCAAAGATGTAATTTGTCGTAGTTATGCTAATATATTCAGAGCGTGATGATATAAAAAAATTGATATCATCAACCAATTATATGAAATGTTTTAGATGTGATTTTTTAATAACTATTACAAAAAATAATCTTATAATGTATAATGTTTCTTATCCGTATAACATGAAATCGAGATAAAAAAATAATAATTTTTTATATGCATATTTTTTTCCTTAATTCAATAGGATTTTTTCCCATATTAATAATAAAGTTTGTAAATTTCAAACCAACAATATCTTAATTACATCAATGAGCATTTAAATTAAAAGGAAAATTAAACTCTTGATTACTCGATCACATAATCATTTAGTCTAGTATCCATTTTTCAATTTTTTTTTAAACTAACTAGGTGCATATTTGTTTTGATATAATTTTAAAATTTACTATTATTATGATACCTTTCAATAGGATGTATCTGACATCGTGATAGTATGCATAAGTTACAAGTCAGTCGGTAAAATTATAAAATATGCATATAAACATACATTATTTCTTTTTTATATATATATTACACATCAATTAAGATATTCATTTTAAAAGTATATATATATATATATATATATATATATATATATATTAATGTATAATATTTTTTCTATTACTATCACTTATAGTATCATTTATTTTCATAATATATATGATTATATAACTCAACAAAAATACATATAAGAATGAACTAATTTAATTTCAATGGAGATTAATTTAGTATCAAATAAAAAATTCAATTTAACTACACCAAAAAATCGAAAGCATATAATTTTTTTTCTCTCCATTTTGTTACAGATTACAAATATGAGACAATCATGATGTTTAAATTAAATATTATTATTATGAATGACAAAATTGATTCCATAATTGCGACGGAAATCATGACGTGTTAATGAAGAATTAAGATGCAGGACATGCTTGACTGTATATATAAAGCCGTGTTAGAGACAAAAGTATAATCCATGTTTACCAAACACTATGAAAATAGTGGGAGCACAAAAACAAAACAAGTCCAAATCTTGTTAGAATCTTAATGAGGCCATCTCTTTAATATACTATTGTAATTTTATATTTCTAATCTAGAAAAGGACAGAATAATATTTTTTTTAAATTTGGATGACATATAATAAAAAATAATTATGCTTGAAGAGTTTTTTCTTCAAATATTTAATTTAATGCAATTACATATTTAAAATTTAAATATTTAAGCTAAAATAATCTTATCTTTATTATAGATCTAGAATTAACTAAACATAATATAGTAATATAATATAATATATGTATTGGATGTCTTACTTTAGAGATTTTCTGTCTAAAATGAATTTTTTTATTCTAAAGCAAGACTCTCTTGGTTTGAAACGAGATTAATCATCCTCATATTAATAACAAAATAGTAAAATATTAAAACATTATTACCGCAGACTCAGACGTCTTATTACTTTTACATTAATTATTCAAGATTGTACAAGATCATTCAGTCACATCAATATTATAATACTTTTGACTTCTATAAATTAGATCTTCAGATTACAAAAGAAGATATATTTTTTATATCCAATTTTATAACTTTATTCTAACTTTCACACACTTACCTTAATATAGGAGACTCTTTTACAGTAATTTTCCGCTTATAAAACAAAAAAAATCAAAAGGTATAAAAATATTAGCAATTATTCAAAATTAAAATATCATACATCAGCAAATAACAAAAGATCTTAAGAAAGATTATATAAGAACAATATGAATTTTAAGTATTTATAAATCAATCAATATTTTAATTGATTTGCATTTGATGACCACTGATGTTATGTTTCTCATTCAATAGTTGTTAAAGAACAAATTCTATCTTTTTCCTAACGTGCATGATTGGTTATCAACTTATTTGTTTATAGATTACCAAATTTTTTATATTTTTTTAATATTAGATGATCACGATGGCATCGATGTGATCTAAATGAATATCTTATTACAAAGAGGGAAAGTTGGCAGGAACTATGTTGTGAATTCTGATTATCTTTTGTCAACTACGTGTGATGTAGCAAGAAAAGGTAGCCAATAAAAGAAGGTTTATGAGATTGTTTATGGGGTCCAATTATGCAAATGAATAAGATTGAGACATGGAAGAAAAATAAAGTAACAACAAATAAATGCAAAGATCACCATTACCATCAATAGCCAGCTGTTTTTCACATGAAACTTGCATAGTTTATAGCTTCGGAACCTACTACACCACACTTCATCATTATATTTTATTGCAAAATTTCAGAACCTTTTATAACCTACTAGAGTTACATTATTTAGAAGATGTGGTGAAAAAAAAATTAAACACATGTTTATTTCTTAACCTTTTAAAATGTATTTTTGAAAACAAAATCGTGATGAAATTTTAAATTTCAAAACGAACAGTGCTTTAATTATTATAAATAATTTAAATAAGTTAATTTACTTTGAGTTCAGGATACCTTCTTTTTCTATTACTCTAATATATTTCTATCTATTTGATTGAATGAGCAGTGAAAAGATAAATTTTAAATAAAAGTATCATTATTATTATATAGGTGAAAGTCATAAGATTAATATATATATATATATATATATATATATATATATATATATATATATATATATATATAAAAAAAATATTTTTTCTTTTTCTATTAAAAAAATTTTTTTTTTAATAAAAAAATATATTTTTTTTAGTCTGTGT
>Ga0099825_1009115_pt1 | contig 11446 bp, 4 predicted proteins | sample SiratroredBW_FD_76838 | JGI IMG/M metagenome (GOLD analysis project Ga0099825, IMG submission 76838) | Root nodule microbial communities of legume samples collected from California, USA - Siratro red BW | ecosystem: Host-associated > Plants > Roots > Nodule | place: USA: California | collected...
ATCTCAAGGAGAAGTTAATGCTAATGCCTGCCACTTGTTAAATATCAAACTTTACTTCACTCCACTAATTTTTTAAGAGTCAAATCTGATGTATATGTATAATTTTTTAATTTTACATAGATCTTAATGTACAAGAACATTTAAATGTATAGCTAGATACAACCAGACAATAAATGAATGAAATTTTTAATCTAATAGGGACTAAGAGATAAGATTATCTAATGATAAATGATGTGACAACACAAGCTGGATCACTTTGAATAAAGACAAAGATGTAGATGCAGTTTCTCACAGTAAAAGCGAATATGAGGAGGAAGAGGGTTATTTCCTGCAACAATGCTAGTAAGAATTATAGGTGGCAGTAAATGAAGATATATCACTAGAGAAATATGTTCTTTTTTATCAGCTAAAGTATTATAAATCAAAATCGGTAGTCCTTTTATAACATATGTACATCTGAGAATTTTGAGAATTTGCTCTTTAAGCATAAATTATTTGGTGTCCCCACAAAATACAACTGATGTAAATCATGTGAGACTATTCTTATAGATAATCTATGTACCCTCCTACAACATACAGACCATGTTCTGCTATTACAGAGTATGACTTAAAAATTTGCCCTCAAAGCACTAACTCTATAGTGTCCTTCACAAAATACAGCTTGCTTAAGACAAGGGAGTTTATTCCTATATGTGCCCTCCTATTCAGACCATGCCCTGCAATTACAGGGTATGACTTTGCTATTTGTCCTGTCTATGTCTTATCTCTAATCACCAAGACCTGCAATTGCATTTCATATATCCTCAAAGAATTTGACCTTGGTGAGCATCCCTTGACAAAATAAGGGCACATCAGCAGTGCACATTTCTTCTTCCCAGTGTACGCAGAGGAACATTTACCAGGGAGATTGTCACATTAATTAGCAAGAATTATATTACATGTTGCATAAATTTGTAGAGTTTTATCTTATTTATGGGTTAGAACACTCCTAATATTCCTTATATATTTATTATATATATAAATATTTTATGTTGCTCATTATAAAAAGAAGAAGAAAAGAACAAGTTGTATCACTGATTTGTCTCAGTTATCTGGCATTTGACCATCATATTCAATACAATCAGCTAATAATTTGTTATTCAATTCTCATTTAAAAGTGGTGTCACCAGGACAAACAACATACAATATATATATATATATATATATATATATGTATATATTTATATTAATATTGAGAGCTATATCAATAATTTGTTGAAAGCAAATGCTTATGATGGAGACATGATTAATATTTTATTTGTAATCTCCAATCAATGAATGTATGAACGTTGGTGAGCAAGACAGATGCAGCACGTTAGAGTTAATATTCTATTTTTCTTGGTCAGACAGAGTTTAGAAGATAAGTAGTTTTCCAAGTAAACCGCGCAGTCCAACCAACACTTCAATTCTATCTTATAGTGGCTGCCATCTAGAAGCCCTTTTTTTTAAACTACTCACTATCATTTCAAACTTTCATCCAAGAATTTTAAATATTATAAAAATTTTTTGGTAGCTCGAATTAGTTGAGTAAACACGAGCCCTTGTAATATGTAGCTTGTTATTATGCTCACTCTTTCACACCAATCCAACTAGTCAAAGGAAAAGCCCTAGTTCAATGGATTGCTTTTTAAATGCTCCATCAATCGTACTTGCTTACGCAACAGTTATTCAATTCAAAGTCACAAGCATAGTGTGTCACATAGTACAAGGTCACACAATACTACTCATGCATGTTCAGAAACGTCAACTATATTATAATCAGAAGCAGTGTCCAAAACTCTAAATCTAGCAAACAAAACCAACCTTATAAATATCACGTATACCATACTCTTAAAAGTCTCATATCACATTCCACACCTTTCTTTTCTTTTCATTGTAACCCTTTTGCTTCATTCATCATATCCATTTTCTGACACCCCTTCAAACCATTATATTTGAAGTAGAACTCATATTTAGTGATGATGAAGAGAGAAAGAGAAGTTGATAGTGTAACCATGGCCAACTGCTTGATGTTGCTTTCTGCAGGAGGTGAATTTGAGAACACATACTCTTCAAACAGCCGTGTGTTCGAGTGCAAGACGTGTAAGAGGCAGTTTCCATCGTTTCAAGCCTTGGGAGGGCACCGTGCGAGTCACAAGAAGCCTAGGTTGATGATGGGAGAGAGTGAGCATAACCAAGTGCTTCATGGCTCACCACCAAAGCCTAAGACACATGAGTGTTCCATCTGCGGTTTGGAGTTTGCCATAGGGCAAGCTTTGGGAGGACACATGAGACGCCATAGAGCATCATCATCATCAAATGGAACCATGCACAACACTGTTGATAATACTTCACCAAACGTGAACCACAAGGCTGAGAACAAGAGGGTTCTGTTTCCTGATTTGAATTTGACGCCATTGGAGAATGATTTAGAGTTTTTGAAGATCAGACAACCAACTCCTTTGGTTCACTGCTTCAATTGAATAACACTACTTTTTGCTGCTTTTTCATTTTGCTGTATGTAAATTATATTTGTTCAGTTCTTGGTACATACATATATATAAGAAATTCGTGTTTGTTGAAAAAAAAAAAAAAACAAGTATCTGCGTTAGATTAGTTTAACTTAAGACATGTTCACTTCGAGATTCATCACAGTTTACATTAAGCTGATTAATTCTTTTGCAAGTGATCTGATCTGGGTTTTGGTTGTTTGTATCTCTTTGTTAAATCAAGAATGGTTCTTGTTAAGCTTAATTCCTTTGTTAATTCTTGTTATTCCAAAACTTAAAAAACAACTATATTCCCTGTCATCTCACCACAAAACAAACCTAAAATATGCTTGAAAGATTTCAACCTTCTCTTCTCTTGAATCCTGACATTGAAACTTTGTTTTAAGCTAACATTTCATTTATCATTATTAAGCATATTTTGTATACAACTCACAGTTTGTTTAATTTTTAGGTCATTTAGCTGTTGTCATTAAATTGGATTCGTGTGATAATAAATTCTATCTCAGAACGTGATTCATGGTGGTGGAAACAATTTTCATACAACCAAGCAAATTTAAAATTTTAAATACGAAACTAAACTTTGATTTCTCTTTGTATATTACTAAAGTCAAAGGTTGCAGACATGCATGATGCACGTTCTCAAGGGAAAATAAACACAAAACGGGTTTCTTAATAGGGAATAGAAAGATCTATCTGTCTGACTGCTTCTAATTATTCTAAATAACCTTTTTTATATATAATCATTCCAAAAAAAAATTTGCCCTAATGCTAGTTGGTGATATGGTGATGAACATTGAATTACATGCAAGTATTTTACTTGTCACTAATTCACTTCTATAACTTTTAGTGATTCTGTCACTTAATGCAGAACAGATTCTTATCACAATCACGAAATTTATTTTCATAAAATATGAAAAACAATACGTTGGACTATTATTGTTGGATTGCTTTTGTATATCCAATTTCCGTGGACGTCATGCAATCTAGAAGAAGGGAACAATTTTCCAAATACCAGTGCCGTGCAGTTGGCTGCAATAAAACCTTATCCTACAACAACCTTCATCCATCTAGAAACTCGTTTCGTTTTCCCCTCTCTTATTTCAAACTTTGTGTTCAACGATTTTAACCATATTGTAATGTTCGTGGCTACTACTAGCTAGAGTAAGGCTAGGGTTTTATGCTATAATGAATATGACAGTTCTTATGTTAGAAGGAATATACAGTACAATGATTTTATAGGTGAATTAATATATGAACACATGCTTTCATTTAAACATGCTTGGTTAACAAAAATATATGAACAATTAATATATGAACACATGCTTCAATTTGTTATATAAACAAAAATATTCTTTTTACAATTTTCCATGTAGACTTCCTTGTCGAGTATATTGTTTCATTGAGACGTTAGGGTATCGATAGGTAAAATAAATAAATCCAAAATATTATTCAAATGATTATAAAAATGAACATAAAACTATAACAAAGAGAGATAGAGAATTAACAGGGAAGGAAGAGGAGATGATGGACAAAATAGAGCATAAAAAAATTCTCCTAATTTATACATAATAATAACTTTCAAGAGAATATCCGCACCTATGTTAAATAATTGGTTCAATATTTTTTTTACTGATTAGTTCAAATTAATAAAAAAAAAGTTAAATGAAAAACTTTCTTTATTTTTTCTTGTTTTTCTTTCTTTTTATTTAAGTCTAGTTTAACATAATAGTATATTTTAAATGTTTTCTATAATTATTTTAATAATAATACAAACAATCATTGCTGATTAGTTAAGTTCTATATATAATTTATTTTATTATAGAACATAGTAGATGCAAAAGGTATGATATGTAAAACATCCATAAAAAAACTATAATTTGACATTTTGTAATTTTATGATTTCATGGTACATCACATGAATGATATACTAATTTACTACAACTTACGATAGGTACGTGCACCAAGTTATATGTATCTAGAAAGTGTATTATCAATCTTAAACATGGAAGCAAGACACATAAGCAAGTTGAGATTGCCAAGTCATAGTGTGGCAAAATTTTCCTTGGTTAACAAGATATTCAACTATGTGCTTATGTACACCATACATACTAATCACAATAGACTTTAGTTTGAAGTTACCATTATCCTTGGTCATAATAATTTTCGTTTTTTTTTTTTTCTAAGTTTCTTAGTAGCAATTTCCTTCATTTTTCTTAGTTATGTTCCATCAGAGATTTTGGGAGATTTTATACAAAAAATTATTTCTATTATAGTTCCTCAACCAAAGGAAAAGTCTTTGCAGGTGGTTTCATCAAAGTAAATTATCAGGAAAATTCTTCCAAAATATATATTTGCAACAATGTCTTTTTGGATATTATTAGGAACCTCATGCTTTTTGTTTTTAAAAAATCTCTCGATGGATTTAGTAGGAAAGTTAGAAACTATCTTTGTTTTCTATTTTTAAGTGATGTGTACTTTTTTTTTCTTGAGATTAAAAAATTATGATATATAAAAAGAATATTATATTTATTAAATAATATCTGAACAAATTCACATTTGATAATAAGACTTTTCTTTAATATTAATATTGTGTGTTTATTTTAGACTTTTATTAGCTGATTTTGTCATCTAGCTAGTCCAATTAAAAAAAATCTTACTTTGCCACAGTACGTGTGTTGTTAATTGTTTAATCAGAGGTTGATTAGTACATGAAATTTATTTATAGCTTTTTAAGATGATATTCATAGTTAGCTTTGTTCTAGAAAGGCTGGTTTTCAGCATGACATGGATCATGTTTGACAAAGAAGCATAATCAAAAAGTAAAATGACTTGAACAGTTTTCTCACTCACGAGGTAAAGGTTTCTACAAATACTAGTATGAGAGACAACATGTGTACAAGAGAAAAATGGTGGTTGATCCAGTTGTAGTTTGGTCTTAATTTTCATTGTTGTTTTTTTGGACCTTTCTTGGTCAAAAGTATTACAAGTTAATCTCTTACCTGTGATTAACAGAAGCCACTATAAATATTTTATGATCTGGCAAAGTCTTCAAATTGAATACAACCAATTTAAGAATAATAATGCCACTCGTAAGCAATTCCAGGTTGCTCTATGTTTTTTTGTTCAAGTTTGGTGCTTATCCAAGTTTCGTACGTTGTCAATTGTGAAAGAGATTGTGATAATCTATTTTTCTTTTTATATTCTAAATTTGTATATTATGAATATCTAATTAGGAATTTAAATTAAGTACCTTTTTTTTTAAGAAATTATATAGAAAAGAAGATTGTTATTTGTGTGATCAAGAGATAAACCGCATAATTATATATTAGAAACTCAATAATATGAAGTTTAAAATATTTATTATAAAAATCAATAATTTTATCGTAATTAAAACTATAACCACATAATAAATTAGTATATTCTAATCAAATTCATTTTTAAATTGTTTTTTTCAGATATTATTATTATTATTTGGTTTGATTGTCATTCTTGTATCCTTCATTTCTTGTTTGAGAAATATGTTTTCGTATCTCATAAGTTTTTCTTAATCAGCATTTCGTATCTTATAAGTAAACCATTAGAAAAATGTGAACCCTAGGGTTGAGCTGAAGTTTTAGCAACAAACTAAATAGTGGTAGTTTAGCACTAGTTACTCAGTAACTTTTTTTCTTTTTTTATAAATTTAACAGTTGAATTAAAAAGATATTGAATCCATGAATTTTATAAGGTTTTTAATAAAATTTTAAAATTATTTGATACTTCATTATATAAATACAATTTAACAATAAAAAAAATATGGATCTCCGCAACTACAAATATGATCTATCTAAAATGTAATGTGTAAACATGATTGCAGAGTCAATATTAAATTATTTAACTGTTGCTGCAATAACTTTTTTTTTTGTAAAATGTCCCATTTATCTAAAATGTCTTGTCTACCATTTTTTAATAATTTATTTACGCAACTCTTGGATTATACATATACAAAATAGCCACAGAAATTTAATTTAACAAAGGTCAAACTCCACCTTTTTCAGAAGCTATAGCCTTGGTTGGTACAGAGCCACAGGCCGGAAAGAAGAAAAAAAAAAACCACAAAAATCACAAAGACTTTTTTAGTTTGACGCAAACAGTCAACCACAAAAAGTTAGCTTCTTTTAGTTAATAGTTCTTAATTTCACAAAATTAGTAATTTCATTCCATCAATTTCATAAACTGGTCGAAGCAATTGACTATTTAATTTTTCTTCAATTTTTTATACCTTATTTGTCACATAAATTAAGTATTATAAGAACATGGTCAATCCACTCATGTGCTTATCTATAATATCTTTGATGAGTAAATTTAATATATATTGTTAACTAAAGTATTTTTATATTTGAAAAAGTAATATTAAATATAATAAATTTTATAAATATCACACGGTGATGTGATCAAAGATATATATCAATTATTTCAGACATTATAATACTATCAATTATTTCAGACATTATAATACTATCAATTATTTTTAGCTGTGCCATTCCTTTATAGTTAATTTTTATTTATTTCTACAATTTACTAAACAAAAGAATCTATAAAATTCAGTAATGCATCATTAAGTAAAATATTATTTTAATTTTAAATATGTTGATGATAAATGTCTATACCATATGAAATATCATATAATTACTATAACCGTATAATACATATACAAATAATTTAATTCCTTATAATGTGGGTTGTAATGTTTTCACACGAGCTTAGATGTGCCAAGAACAATTTCTACGATTCACATTGAATGAGTTTTATTTCATGCTAAAACAAACACACAACTAGACAAATAGGAGACTGATTGGATACTAAATTATTAATATGTGACATCTTTTTAAGTGGCACAATTTTATGCAACATAAATGCAAAAGTAATTTCATACAAGCAAAACTCAATTAGTTTTGAAGATAAATCAAGTTATACAGAAGTAGATTTTACCTACTAATATACTATTTAATAAATACAAATTAATTAGAATTTCTTTAAAACTTATAATTATATTAAAAATATTTTCAAATAAACCATATGAAATTTTATATTAATTTAAAATTACTTAAATTTTAATTCATACAAATTAATATAGGCGTAATATACATTTTAAAATATAAAAGTATGAATTATTTAATCGTTTTATTATTCTTTAATTTTTAGAAAATTTAATACAAATAATCATAATTTTATTCTGATCACCTTTATTAATGTGTAAAATTGATTTTAAGAAAAATGGAAAATAAATGTTTTTGACAAAAAATAATTCTTGGATAGAAGCACACAAAATATAATTATATTTACATCAAGCAAAATTAATTTTCTTATTTTCCTTTAAAATAGAGTTTCTAATAAACTTAATTGTGTTTAACATTTTCAATTCTCTTAACATCAGTTAGATCAAAATTTGAAAGAAATGAACTTTTTGAACATCCAAACATCAAATCCTTTAAAAGATATTTTTAAACAATTTTTATTTACTTTAATTATTTTAAAATCGTAAATAATCTCTTAAGTATTAATTTTAACAAATTCTAAACTCAATTGGGTGTGTTTGTAGCTGATGTGCTCTATGCTATGCAGCGAAAGCTTGAACCTATGTTAGTAAAGTAAATACCAATTTTCATCTCTTAAAATATAAGAAGTGGAACATATTATTTAGATTTCTAAAAATTTCTGTCATTGAACAAGTTAATCCTTTTATTAGGACCAGTTACTAATTGTATTAGTAAGTTGAACATTAGGTTCCGCGCTCTCTGGGAACCAGCTTTGTTCAGTCTTATTAAGAACCAAAATAGTTAAATTTGGAAAGATACCATGTGCAACTGTCACTTTCTTCTATACTGGTTTACTCTGACTGTCACTTTTTTTCATGTTTTTTAATTCTGGTTCCGTGGTTTAGGAACATAGATCCTATGACCCACACATTTTTTTTGACTTCCAAGGTTAATAAGAGATTAAAAAGAATTAATTAAAGAGGAGAGGTTCAATTATTGAGTTATCCAACGATATTACTAAAAGATATTTTTTAATCCCTGAAATGATAGATACATAAAATGATTATATTGTTTATAGAAAAAAAAATGGTCATAGTGCGTGATAATTGAATTGGCAAAAACAAATTGAAGATGATGATAGTCATTCTCTCTCTATGTGTGTGATTGGACCTGTATTTTTGCATGTAAATTAGGAAGTGGATATTCATCGTCCACGACATGTTATAAGCCTCATTTCATCAATGCTATAGTGCAATTTTCAAACATCTACTTCTCAAAATCTCAACTTTCGCCTAACCCAATATCCCCAATCAATGGAACAATCAAAATTCTACTTACTACCCACAACCCTACCACTCAGAGGTCCCCAAACCCTAAACCGGTTCAAAATCCTAATAACCTAAATATGTGACGAAATCCTAATAAAATCCTAATAACCTAAAATCCTAAATAAAAGACAAGTATGTGACAGAAATGTATGGGACATAAAAGGGTGTCATTTCAGTCCTCCAATCATGTTATTAAATTTAAATTAGAAAGAAAATTTCATTAATGACATTAAAGTGTGTTGACCTAGCATGTCTCATTAAGAGAGAAAAAGAGTGTCAATTAATCGTTTAACATGTCACTCCTCATATGACTAAAAAAATTTCCTAATTAACTTTAATAGAAGGACCAACAAGTTAAACGACTAAAATTTATAGAACCTAAATGCCACCAAAAATTCTTCTAACCTCCTATCAATATCCTCTACACGTTTCAGGGACTAACAGAGATTTTCTTCTTATACTCCATACTTTTCTTCCAACAATTCATAAATATATTTAATGAACAAAATATCCTTTTAAAACCATTTAAAATTCAAAAAAAAAAATCCAAAATATATTTATTTTTTTTTTGAATTACATATTTCAGATAACAAATAAAGGGAAGAGAGGTGTTCTAAAATGTATAATCTAGAACAGTATCCATATTCCTAATTATTCATTCCAAAATAAGGTCACATATATTCGATAAACCATTATAGAATAGTAATAAAAGGCATTATGGAACTATCATTTTAAAATTACGTAGAATAAACACCATTTACTTAATTCTGGATAAGAAACTGTAGAAAAAATACACTTGATAACGTGTAATCCATAACTTAATTTTTACTATTATGGATATATTACGAAATAAAATAAAATTAGAATTTTAAACGAGGGTAAGTAGCATAATTCTTGAATTGTAATTTAATTCACCCTCAAACTTGATCACATTTAGGATACCTTGAATTTTATTCTAATTAATCCTTAAAACTCATCAATCTTTTATAATTTTTTTTTCTAGTAAGGTTTGATTTTAAACATTTACACTAAATGTCAATAATTTTAATTTTTCTTTTCTTGCTATAATTTATTTTTCACATGTAAAATATGATAAAAATAAGAATTCAGAAGTAAAGAAAACAAAAAAATACAATTAAAATGTCTATTCGATTTTTACATATAATTTTCAACTGTTTATGTAAAATTCTACAATTTTGTAAAATGTATTACTTTGATTCAATTTGTTGATTAACTGACAATGTTATCTTCCAAAAAAAAAATTTTATAAGTTTGAAGAACGAAATTTCGAAGCTACTGATCCTGAATTAAAAAAAAAAATCAACATTATTCAAATTTGAAAATTTTCTCAAAAACAACAAATTTTATTTAATTTAAATAAATCAATTTATTAATAATACAAAATTTTATATAATGATTCAGTTTAAGTAATATTTTTCTGGAAATTATTTATAAAAAAATTGGTAAGCTTTAAGGATTAATTAGAATAAAATCAAAATTTTAGGTTTTTATTTAAAAAAAGAACAATTAAAGTTTAAGGATCAAATTGGAACAAAATTAAAATTCAAAATATCTAGTTATAAATAAGATCAATTAAAATAAAATTAGAGTTTAACAAAATTAGATTTTAGGACGTTAGTTAATTTTTTTTTCCTCCAAAAGAATATGGAAATGCGAATAGGTAAGATTACGAGAGCTAAATACCTTTCCTTAAACTCTAAAAAATACATTTTTTCTTCCTAAAAAATGTGGACATGCTAAGAGAAAACAAGGGTACAAGAAGAAAAAGCCTTTTATTTCCTTTGGATTTTCATATTCACTTCAATGTTTTTAACCATATATGAGAGAAACCTAAACACAGGAAGTGTTTAGACTAGCTAGTCCTAAAAGATAGAAGAAGAAAACCTAATATACCTTTCCTTGTTAAAAAGTAGAAGAAGAAAACCTAATGTGTAATTTGCTAAGTGTGGATATTAACTCTTGGAAAATAATCCACATTATCTTCTTCCTTAGGATCGAAGGACCCCCCACTTAGAGGGTTGTTTGTGATCCATCCAACCATGGGACCCCTTGACCACCATGAACGAAATATACTAGGCTATTTTTTTGTCTCACCGCTTCATGTTGTTAGACTCACTTTGATAGTTGTAGAACATGGCAACCCACTACGATTGTTGTCATGTCAAAGGAGAGAAACAAACATGAAGGGACTAATCATAAACCTCTGGCTTAATCAGCAATTTTTTTTCCGGATCTATAAGAAGGGGAGCTGAGGAGTCACCCGTTCTGGTTCACAACAGATGGGACTGGGGAGAATACATGTGAGGCCCCTGAACTAATAGGATTACCCTACAATCTCTCACTAAAATTCTCCCACGAGAACAACTTCCTTCCTCTGCACCATAATGTGAGAACGAGTCTGGGTCACTAGGGAGAAGCATTTGGAAGTAACATTGGCGAGAAATTGGTGACATGGATGAGAATTTTCATTGGAAAGCCCTAACGGGATTGATAAGTCATAATCTATTGATAGGGATGCACAAAAAACAACTAGTTTGAATTTATCAACACG
>Ga0099825_1009119_pt1 | contig 11444 bp, 7 predicted proteins | sample SiratroredBW_FD_76838 | JGI IMG/M metagenome (GOLD analysis project Ga0099825, IMG submission 76838) | Root nodule microbial communities of legume samples collected from California, USA - Siratro red BW | ecosystem: Host-associated > Plants > Roots > Nodule | place: USA: California | collected...
AATATTAATAATACTATTATAATAATAATATATTAAAAATAATAATATAAATATTTGTATATGAATTTATATACGAATTTAATTTTTATGTAATAAGTCTGGATACAAATTCGTATATAATTTTGTATAATGTTGATTTTTAATATGAATTATATTATATATGAATTTACATACGGATTAAATCAATATGTAATACCTTGGACAAAAAATCCGTATGTAATGTTGATTTTTAATATAGATTATATTACATATGAATTTACATACAAATTAAATCCGTATGTAATATTCTGGATGCAAATCCGTATGTAATATTAATTTTATATAAGGATTTGAATCCGTAGATAATTTCGTATGTAATACAGATTTTACATACGAATATAAATCCGTAGATAAAATTCTGTATATAATACAAATTTTATATACGAATTTTCATCTATATGTAAGTTCCGTAAATAATTTGAGTTTTTTTTATAGTGAAAATTATTTCCACTTTCATCCCAACCAAATAATTACTAATGTTTGTTTAGCAAAAAGGAAAAAGAAAAATAAGTTAAAAGAAAGTTTCTTTCTTTTTCTTTTTAATTGAAGGTAAACATATCAGAAATAGAATAAAAATGGAATTTATTGGATTAAAATAAGTAAAATATAAATAAAATAAAAGTTAATTTAAAATTATTTAATTAAAAAATATTACTATATTTATTCATTTTAATTTTTTATTTATGGTATTTATTAATTATTTGACTACTAATATTACTTTTTATTTAAAATATTATTTTAATTATTTTATTATTATTATTATAAGATTTTAAAAGAAAGAAGCATAAAAAAAATACAAAACTCTGCTAGGGAAATAAGCACGGAGAAAGATTTGGGAGCATAACCCATTACGTTTTCTAGCAAAGTAGATTTTGCATTGTAAATCAAATTTTCACATTTTTCTTACAAAACAACTAAAAAATTTTGGTAATATTTCTTTTTCCCTTTTTCTTTTAGAAAACTATACCTTTCCCTTCCCTTTCTACCAGACGATTGTATATGTAAAAGAAAAGTTAACATGAAAAAATATATCCATGCATAATATACCACCAAAATTTCAAAATAAAATTGTTTTTTTATAATAATTTAAACAGTTTAGCACCCATTTGTAATAATAACTTTTTTTTTTTACAATTAAACATATTTTTTATTAACATCTTATTAAAGATTTATCGGTGCAGTCCATCGCTCTAAACAATTGATTCATTCTAAATCATTCTGCAATGCAACAAATGAAGTGTCAACACACATAGTCCAATCAACAACCAAACAAACAGCACACAAACAAAGCACCAAATGTCAAACGAATCAATCTGCTGACTCTTAAACCACTTCCATCCATTTTCAGAACACAAATTCCTCGTATAGAACAATCCTTAACTCCACCAATCACAACCATAAAACCAGACATTCCGACACACAAAAATCTTATCACCACAACCACCATGACAAAACCAGCACCAACACTCCTTTTGCTTCTTCCCTTCCTCTTCTCATGCTCATGTTTCACACTCAACAATGCACACTCAACCACCATCCTCAACGTGTGGCCCAAGCCAAGAAACCTCACCTGGAACCCACCATATCAAGCCACCCTCATTGCCTCTAACTTCACCATCACCACCACCACTCCCCACCACAACAAACACCTCTCCGCCGCCATCACCCGCTACCAAAACCTCGTAAGATCCGAACACCACCACCCACTTGTCCCCCTAGAGGTGAACATCTCCACAAACCTCCCACCATTGAAGCTTCTCACCCTCATCATCCAAGACCCAGATGCAGGACTCGTTCATGGTGTTGACGAGTCTTACACACTCTCCATCCTCCCTTCTTCGGCCATCCTCACTGCTAAGACTACGTGGGGCGCCATGCGTGGACTTGAGACGTTCTCCCAGCTTGCATGGGGTCGCCCCACGTGTGTTGCAGTGGGAGTGCATGCGTGGGATTCCCCACTCTATGCCCACCGTGGGATCACGTTGGACACGTCGAGGAACTACTACCCCGTGAAGGACTTGTTGAGGACATTGGAAGCCATGAGCATGAACAAGCTCAACGTGTTCCACTGGCATCTCACGGACTCCCAATCTTTTCCGTTGGTGCTTCCTTCGGAGTCGTCTTTGGCTGAAAAGGGTGCTTATGCTTCTCACATGGTGTACACACCAGAGGATGTTGAGACGATTGTGGAGTTTGGTCTCGATCACGGGGTTCGTGTTCTGCCTGAGATTGACGCACCTGGTTAGTTCAATTTCCTTTTGCTTTTGAAGTGTGTTTTGGACTTGTTCTTTTTTTGGAGCTCACGTTGCATTAGAAAGATTTCAGCTTCAAGAACAATAAATTATTGAACTACGTGTGTTTGATTCCTCTGTCTGTTTCTTTCTGTATATATTGACACTTTAAGGAATTATGATCACTTAATTAATCAAAATCTCCGGGTAAAGTTTGCATAAGATACTATAAGATAGTCTACTGCCTGCTCAATTTTAATATATTCATACTTAATAGGTTATTTTTCCATTGAGAACCTTGTTCCACCATATTTTTTAAAGGGTTATCATAATTTTGACAGAGAGAATTCAGAGTGAGATATTTTGATACTAAATTCTGTCTAACAAAGATTGAAATCTTACTGCATGCTGAAAGGGGGGTCTCTCTCTACTGTGAATTTGTGATGTTTAACCTGTTAGTAGTTAGTGTTTTATTTTTCTTTTTATACAAAAATAAGAAAGACTTCAAGTGCACCACCCCCTTTTCCTGTTTGGTTAGCATCAACATAATCAAGCACTAAAAAATGATAGCTCTAGGAATGATGATTAAAATTAAGATTGGCAAAACTTGAGCTTTGTCTGGCTGCAGCTTACCATGGAATTTTAAATTCTCAGTCAAACTGATATTTTGGAAATTAGGCTGATTGGTGACTAAATTGAAGCCTATATTGGACAAGCACAAAGGATCACGAATTGCAGCTTACCACAAGAATGTCAAATTCTTTCAATTTTGAACTTCACACACATAGACACAGAAACTAAATCTTGTAATCATATGGCCAATTAATAAATTAATTAGGCTTTTGTATGTGTCCAAGTTTGAGACATTGTTTTTGAGGTAGAGATACTATATTTTTTATTTTCCTCTTTCATGAGATACTAGTTCTGAGAATTATGTCACTGACGGGTATGAACTACTTTTTTTGCAGGGCACACAGGATCTTGGGCTTTAGCCTACCCTGAGATTGTAACATGTGCAAACATGTTCTGGTGGCCAGCTAACGGTGATGTCCTTGCTGCAGAACCAGGAACAGGTCATTTGAACCCTCTAAACCCCAAGACATACCAAGTCCTAAAGAATGTCATACGTGACGTGACCACATTGTTCCCAGAACCATTTTACCACTCAGGTGCTGATGAGATCATACCAGGTTGCTGGAAAACTGATCCCACAATTCAGAAATATCTATCAAATGGTGGAACTCTCAGCCAAGTTCTTGAGAAGTTTATCAACAACACTCTCCCTTTCATTCTCTCCCTCAACCGCACCGTTGTCTATTGGGAAGATGTTTTACTAGATGAAACAGTCCATGTTTCATCCACAATTCTTCCCAAGGAGCATGTGATTTTGCAGACATGGAGCAACGGACACAACAACACTAAAAGGATAGTTTCTATGGGATACCGCACCATTGTGTCATCGTCGGACTTCTATTACCTGGATTGTGGCCATGGTGACTTTGTGGGGAACAACAGTATCTATGATCAGCAAAATGGGGACGACAAAGACAACGGTGGCTCTTGGTGTGGACCTTTTAAGACATGGCAAACTATATACAATTATGATATAGCATATGGGTTGAATGAGGAAGAAGCAAAATTGGTTTTGGGTGGGGAAGTAGCACTGTGGTCAGAACAAGCTGACGCAACTGTTTTGGATGCAAGAATTTGGCCAAGAAGTTCTGCAATGGCTGAGTCATTGTGGTCAGGAAATAGGGATGAAAAGGGTATGAAAAGATATGCAGAGGCCACAGATAGACTGAATGAATGGAGAAGCAGAATGGTAAGTAGAGGGATAGGGGCTGAGCCAATTCAGCCACTTTGGTGTGTTAGGAACCCTGGTATGTGCAACACAGTTCATTAAGCCTAGTTGTATTCTTCCTCTGTCATGAAATTATTAGGTAGTCTTGGACTACCACCCATTCTATGGTTCCGATTAATCTTTGAGTAGTAGTAAACCACAATTACCTTATAATTTGTCATAAACCATAATGAAGGATCACATTTCACCAATTAATGAGAATTTTCTAACTGCTTTTCTGAGCTTCTTTGGACAATCTTGTAAAACAACATATCTTAACATGAAGATATATAACCATTATAGTTGAAGTGCATTCAAGTCAAGAGGAATCCTTGACAGCATTCCTTAGTATAATCTTTCCAACACATTTTTTTTTTCATAATTGGGTGAATTTTATTTGACATCATTACATAAAAAGTGGGCAGAGCAGCTCGTTGAATTCAAAAAAAAATAAAAATAAAAATCGCCTATTAATTTATGTCAGAAAACAAGAAAATGTCAGCATTTTTCATTCAATTTAAAGGCAAAGTGATACTTCATGGTATTCACTTCTGCTGTCATATAACTTCCTTGGTGATACCTACAATCCAAGTATCAGAATCAAATTATCTAACAATTTGGTAAAATGGAATTATCATTCACATAAACTAAATACAAAATCAGGAATATGCATAAGAAAGGGTAGAGGCAGAACAAGATGTATCATCTATGGAGCGAATCCAAAATTTGAGTCAAGCACAATCAACAAAAGCAAATCCATACACAACTGAAACATTATCCAAGCCATTGCTTTCAAGCAGAAACATTTAATTCACCATCATAAAGCACACGAAAAATGAATAAATAACAGTATAACAGTAAGAAATAAGAACCTTTTTTCATTGTGTGGAGGTGAACAACCTCAGCAGCAATAGTTTAATCTAAAGAAAAGGAACATTTTCAAGTGATAGTAGTGTTTAGCTTACAGACCCCAATATCATTTACAAACGTCACAGAAGTTCCTTGCATCATATTGGATAAAATAAGCTCAATTCAAGAAAGTATTAATTTCTAAATTTTTCCATTTCATAACTATCAAAATTCAATTTTGAAACTTTGTCTTCTACACTTGTTCCTCTCCCTCTTTCATGACGCTCACCCTTCTGCACTATCCACCCACCAACCATAAATATGTCTTAAATAAAATAGCAAAGTAGTCCCATCAATATGATATAAGCACTACATACTAAACCCTCAGACAAAAAACAGCTCAACACCACTCCCAATAACACACCGTCCACCACGCAGACAAAGTACAAATCCTATATCGCAAAACCTTACGAGAAAGAAGATCACAAGTTAAGAAAAATGAAAGCTTACTGTCTTCGACGACAACCCATTTCCTATCCATATCACATTTTTACATTTTGTTACCTGTGAAAAATTGCCACCTCGCAGCAACATATCCTATCTTGGCCATCCTATGCTCATGGAATTTGGACAAACCCAAATGAGTCTAAAACTATTCTCTCTATCTCTATTAATTGCCTATAGAATGCTTCAACTTCAAATAAACAAGTTATTCTATTTCAAACACACAAGAACTTACAATCCAAAATTTAAAAAATCAGCTAGATACCAAAATCAAACAAAATAGTGAGCTTAATGGCAAACAAAATTAGATTTTGATAAATTGGGGAAAACGTACAAAAATTAAATATATAGTACAGACCCTTCATTGAAAACAAAATGTGAAAGAACCGTAAATGACACAATAATTGCTCTATCAAGCAAATGATAAACAACGCCCGCACGAGCCACCAACACCCAAATGCCATGAACGCAGAACCAACTACTGCACCAACATAGAATGTCACACTAGTGCAGACAAGCAAAAACCCAGGAAAAATGAGCCAAAACGGATCAAAAACAACAAAAAACGGACCAAAATAGGAGGGAACGCGGGAAGGAGAAGAGAACACTAGAGAGAAGCGCCCAAATAACCTATTCCAACCTCGGAAATCAAATATAGACCCCACACAATATTAAAAATTATTATTTTTGACACGTCGGCGCTAGAGCGAGATGGGGTTGTGAAAAATGGAGTGTCAAATATCGGGACCCTTTCGAAAATAAAAATCTTAAGATAAACCCTGATGGGTTCTTCTTCCACAAACGAGAACAAAGAGCCCTGAAGCTGTGAAGTTCTGCCATGGCCAAAATCCTCAATCAGGACAGCAATTTTCCTAATTCAGGTGCTTGCTAGCTACTTCATGGTCATTGCTTCACATTGTGGAGATAGTAGCAACTAGTTTCTCACATCTTGGAACATTGAGTACCAAAAAGGTTTCATCTTTTCACCACCCTTGTCTCGAAGTTTGAATTTATTTTTGGTGGCGGTTTTTCTCGCTCTTATCAGTAGCAGATTTTAAGGTTTGTTGAACGGGTTTTAGCAGCCATTAATATTTGTGTTGTCCCATTTGGAGGACGAACAGGACATACGAGGTTGTTCTTTTTCCTTGTTTAAAAGATGCCAACTTTGATTTCATCTAGGTTTCTTTTGCTTGTTGGGGAGTCCCTCCACTTGAGGAGGTCTTTGGCCACTTCTAGGTCTGTTTTATTGCACACTAGTGTGAAGTGTATGAGCCAGGTGGAACCTAATCATGGTTCCCTCACCCTCTCTAGCATAGGTTTCCGAACTGAAACTGAAGCTGGGAATAGAAGCACATCTAATAAGGTTAAGCCATTTGGTTCACCCTCTGAGAATCTCAAGAGCAAAGGAAAGCCCTTTGACATTAACGAGAAGAAGAAAGCAGTTAAGGTTGTAGAAAAACAGCAAATAGAGTTCGCCCCTTTTGCTGCAAAGTCATTTCCAGAACTTGGCCTCCCACATGTGTTGATTGAGAGACTAGAGAAGGAGGGTTTTACTGTTCCGACTGAAGTTCAGTCTGCTGCAGTTCCCACCATTCTAAACAACCGCGATGTCATAATTCAGTCTTACACGGGTTCAGGGAAGACACTGGCTTATCTGCTTCCTATTCTCTCGGTTGTTGGACCGCTGAGAGGAAAAGGTGGTAGTGATGAGAATGGGAAGAAGTTGGGAATTGAAGCAGTGATTGTTGCTCCTTCTAGAGAGCTTGGAATGCAGATAGTGAGGGAGTTTGAGAAGGTGCTAGGAATGGATAACAAGAGAGTGGTTCAGCAGCTTGTGGGGGGTGCCAACCGAACCAGGCAGGAAGAAGCTCTCAAGAAAAATAAACCTGCAATTGTTGTTGGCACACCTGGTAGGATAGCAGAGCTAAGTGCATCAGGGAAACTTCGCACTCATGGATGTCGATATTTGGTATTAGATGAAGTTGATGAACTGTTGTCGTTCAATTTCCGGGAAGACATGCACCGGATATTGGAGCATGTGGGGAGGAGATCAAGAGCAGACCCAACAAACTCAAATACTGGAAAGACTGAGCGTCAGTTAATCATGGTTTCTGCAACTGTGCCCTTTTCTGTTGTAAGGGCAGCTAGAAGCTGGGGTTCTGACCCTCTTCTTGTTCAGGCTAAGAAAATTGTCCCCCTTGAAACTGTCTCTCCCTCTGAGCCTGTCAGTTTATCCCGGTCTTCTTCGCCTAGCTCAGCTATGCCATCTCAAGCAGCAGTAGAGAGTCTGCCTCCTGCACTGAAACACTATTACTGTGTAACAAGGTTGCAGCACAAAGTTGATGTGTTGAGAAGGTGTATTCATGCACTGGATGCCAAGTTTGTAATAGCTTTCATGAACCACACTAAACAGCTAAAGGATGTTGTCTTCAAGCTGGAGGCGCGTGGGATGAAAGCTGTGGAGTTACATGGGGATCTAGGGAAGCTTGCAAGGTCAACAACCCTGAAGAAATTCAAGAACGGTGAGGTGAGAGTTCTGGTGACAAATGAATTGGCAGCAAGGGGTTTGGATGTGGCAGAATGTGATCTTGTGGTTAATCTGGACTTACCAACAGATTCAATTCATTATGCGCACCGGGCTGGCCGAACTGGTCGGCTTGGTAGGAATGGTACAGTGCTAACCGTATGTGAAGAGTCTGAAGTGTTTGTTATGAGGAAATTGCAGAAGCAGCTGGGAATACCGATTGCATCCTGTGATTTTTCAGAGGGGAAACTACTTGTCACTGAAGAAGAGAAAACAGTTAGCAGTTCTAGAAGTTGAGGTGTTATATTTTACAACTTATTTGGTCAAAGATGCAGTTTCCATTTTCCATGTTTAATTCTTCATATTGCTTCTTACCTATTGTACTTATTGACAACTTATACATGAGTGCACAATTAAAAGCTTCTAGCTGATATTTTACATTTGAAGTTGAGTAGACTGATAAGTGATAAGGGTAGCTGATATTTGTTTCACATAACCACTTATTGATTCAATTAGTTATCACTCTACTGGATATTGAGTTTTTTCCTTAATGTTTATAAACAACTTAGACACAAATTACTTAGGAACATGTGCCAATTGAGACCAAACACACTACGTTGGTGGTTCTGAATTGGGGGTGTATTCTTCCTGCACAATCGGGTTTCGCAGAGGAAGCTTTCGGGGTCACTTCACTGATATGGTTGAGTTGAAACAGCATGGTGGTAAGGTAAGGTATCAGTTATAATATCAATGTGCTAATTTGCTCAGATATATACTTGCAATGTTGGATTTAGTTTATTTGGCTGTTAGTGGCAAACAACTATTTTAGTATATATTCTTTTGTTTTTTCTATAGCATGTGATTTGGTTTGGTGGAATGTGTTGAAGCTTGTTCATGCGAGATCAGTATAGATTTTCTCCTGTTTAATTCTGGTTTCTATGTTCAAGGTGACACATCATATCCATAAACTAAAACTAACTTCCAAACTCCATATCTCTCAGTTCTGTCTAAACATTTAGATTTCCCTTTCAACAAGAGTACTAAACCAATGTAATATCTTAAACAAGTAAACTTATGCATAATTATCAGTAATCATAATCTACTTTTGACTTGCACTAAAAATTTACAAAAGAATGACATTTCAATAAGATTTGTCTAAGATTTTAGTTATAAAACTAGTTTTAAAAGTAAGTACTACTATAAATATGATAAGAATGATGAAACATATTGAGATTGAACTTGACTTATTTCATTTTGTTGCACTCCCCTCATTTTATTTATATATATAATTATTAATATATTTTTGATCTTTTTAATCGGGGTGCAGTTATTAATCATGGGGTGCAGGAAGAAAACCTTGATTGTGAACCAATTTTATATGGGCTATTCCAGATCAGATAACTAATAAAATCTTTACTCACACCCTCCTTAATCTTCACCACTCCCCTGTTTTGAACTTTTTGAAATATCCAAACTAGTTGTGCTCATTCTTACATTCACCCTCCCCACTCTAGTTTTTTTTCTCTAAAATTTGTCTTGGTCTTTTTTATTTTCTTCATTTTTTACCTATCCTAAAAAACTAGTTATGTATTATAATTAACTTTTATTGAATATGAAAAATTAGTCTTTTAATGTATTTGTATTTAGAGAAATTGATTTTCAAAATATATTTAACAGCACATTTATCTAAAAATTCAATATAGAAATTAGCTTTCAAAAAATATATTGTTTTACAAATTGCAAAAATGGTTGGAAGAGTAAAGATAGCATGAACCAATTATTGACATCTAGGATCCTTTATTGATAGGGTTTTCTTAAATAGTAAGCTTTATATGATTCATATAGCTGCATATAGAAATATTCAAAAGTGATCGGATTCAAAAATAATAATTGAAAGCCAATATAAACTATGATAATTAATCAAGATAAATTTGTTTTGGATTCTTTTGATTCTTTTCCCTAGGCCAAGCTATTCAGATCAATTTATAATTTTAAACCAAACCAAATTGAAAAGTTTTTCCTAGGGAACATATCACAAACATAGTATATGAAATTGGATAATTGCAATAACAACTTAGTTTCCCAAGTATAACATATTTATTATCAATAAGTAAAACATATACTTTTCTTAGATTATTTACATTATATTTCAATATGTAGAAGCATAATTTTGGAGAAAGATGACAAGAAATTTACAAAATATTGAAGCCATACATGCATGAATCCCCCATTTCATATTTGCATACCAATATTATTCTCATCCTTGTAGAAAGTATTTGAAGATGAAGAATAATGTTTGAGAAAATTGAAATTTCTATTAGCATGCAAAGGTAGTTGCTTTGAGTTGGTAGATCAATTTATGACTTGGAAGAATTGTTGTTGCAGAAGAGGGTTTTGACCAGTTATAACTCAGATTATTATGACATGGGATCATGTTCATGCCTCCACGCACCCATGTGCTGTCACCATTTTTTCCTCCCAACTTTCTTTTATTTATGTATCATTCATACCCTCTCATTTTCAACTTCAATTCATAAAACAAAAAACATTCTTCTTTCTTAAATAAACAATTAAATAGGTTACTATCATGTTTCCCAGATTCAACCTCAACTAGAAATATCACTAAATTATAATATAGTAGTAGATGTAAATCTTATTTTACTAACTAGTATTTTAAGATAAGTTAAATTTAAAACTCATTTTTTAAAACAACATTATATTTTAATCATATCCATTTGATTTTACAAATGATAAAATAAATTTGGTTGATCACCTTTAATTGATCGACATTATTTTTTTATCTATAAGATTTGCCTAAGAAATCTTGTTTGGAGAGTTTTGAGTCCAGTTTTCCTTCAATGCACGTTTCTTAAATTATGTAACCTTGGTCATAGTTGTGCTTTTTTTAAAAGAAAAAATAAAGTCAAATGACACAATTTTGATTTTAATTTTTTACTGGGCCCAAACCCAAACAGCCTGCACATGACCCACAATCTATTGTAACATGTTCAGAGTTTTTCTTCATTCGTGGCACATGGACTGCTTAAGCTACACGAATAAACTAAAATTTCAATATGAAAATGCAATCACATACAAGCAACTGAATGGATTAACTTAACTTACAACCCTACAAAAAGAATTCATATTTTATAGAAATTTTCTCACAAATATTTCGTAAAAATTTATAAAATCCACTGAAAAATATATACGAAACTCATTTTTTCAAAATTTTAATGAAAATATTATAAAGTATGAAAAAATTCTATTAGTGGAAGTTGATTTGACAAACCATTAGAAGAGAACACAACGCTCCCTTTAACCTAATGTATAAAGGTTATCAGATTTGTGAGTCTTTTCTATTGTTCATTTTATTTATTTTTATTTAATATAAGATTTTAATTCACAATTAATTTCACCAAATGTTGAAAGAATGTTTCTAAAATAAATGTAAAAAAAA
>Ga0099825_1009120_pt1 | contig 11444 bp, 7 predicted proteins | sample SiratroredBW_FD_76838 | JGI IMG/M metagenome (GOLD analysis project Ga0099825, IMG submission 76838) | Root nodule microbial communities of legume samples collected from California, USA - Siratro red BW | ecosystem: Host-associated > Plants > Roots > Nodule | place: USA: California | collected...
ATATATATATATATATATATATATATATATATATATATATATATATATATATATATATATATATATATATATATATATATATATATATATATATATATATATTTTATCATATTACATGATTGAGTTGTGTACAATTATAAGCAAATTAAGTTAACCAATTTTTTAAATTTGTATAAAATGATTGATCATATTGTATGTCCTAAAAGATAAACAAATTTGAAATAAATAGCTAAATAAATTTATAAGTGGATCTCATATATGAGATTATTTATTTTAAAAAATATATTTGAACAAAAAATAGAAAACTATCCTTGAAAGATCCGGTTCAAGTTTGTTTGTTGCCCCAATTTTAGCTGGCTTTTTACCAATTCTGTTCTTCCTTTTACATTCTTTTGTTCTCTGTGACTTTTGACTATTGATTATAAATATATACTTTATTTTGGCTAATTGTTTCCTTTGAGTATTTATATATGGGCTGTAAAAATTATATAATTTGTATCTCAGAATTTGAGCGAGAGTCTATCTTGCTATAGCAGTTTTGGGGTTGATTGCTACATACTTCCATTTAAGATTGATAACTATGAAATGAAGTTTGTTATTGTTGAATATTCGTAGCATTATTTTTCTGGCTTGTGGTTGGATGTTTATCACTGTGACCCTTTTCTGCATATGTTGTGTCAACATTTTGAATCTATTAAATTGTATACTTTAGTATTTAAGTTATTCATACGAATTCCTAATTTTATTCATTTTCTGGTTCTTTCTATATTACAAGAAATGAACCTCCAGCATTACCTATCCAGCAAGCAAAGAAAAGGCGCCGAAAAGATATATCAAAGAATCCTCGAGAAAAAATTGATGGTCATGTATCAAATAAACATGTGAGAGTGGGCAAGACTGTTACTGGGAAAAATATGCTCAGTTCCTCACATAATCTTGGCGTACCTGGTGAACATTATGAAGACATGAAATTTGAGAAGCAATTGGATGCCCCTGGAATTAGTTTGGAAAAGAAAACTGCTGACACTAGACCATTGTCGGACCCCCCTGTGTGTATAAAATTATCAAATAATGATCCTCCTGCTGCAGAAGGTGCTTATAAACAGAAGACTGGAGTGCTTCAATCTAAGGACACAAGTAATCAATTTAAAGATACAAGTGGATTGCTTGATACTTCTCATCACATGTACCCTGAAAAAAATTCATCTGCACTTTCAAAATCCCAACCTGGAAAATCCTCAAGTAGTCTTGACAATTTAGAAAACACTGGTCGGTCAAAAGATAAAAGTTGCATCCATGAACTTCCAGATCTAAACTTGTCTGTGGGAAAAATTTCTATACGTGCATCAGTAAGTTTACCTAACTGCTTTTCTGTGGTCTTTTTTTAATTTGCAGTATGATAAATATAATTTTAGGAAACATTTAATACCAATAAAAAGGTTCTCTGCTGCACTTATAGCAATCCATTTTTTTCTATTCGGCTTTAAATTAAAGGCTTCTCCATTCTAAGGGATATTTATGGTAAGAAGCACGACACTACTCCACCCACCATATAAGCACTTTTTTTTACTTGAGAAAAATAAAAAGTGAGAAAAAAATATTTTAGAGAGCTTGTTCAAGTCTCTCTTAGGTTCTCAATATTTGGATCCTAATATGACACTAGACTCTGCAGCCTGTTGCTCATGCAGGTTGGCTACGCACTAGTCCTGTGACTAGTCTTGAGCTAACACTGCATTGTTTTCATTACCGTCCACATCACTCATTTGTTACTAAGACACAATAAAAATATTGGATATAAATTCTTGAGAATTTGAAGGAAACCACACCACAAAGGAAACCACACCACAAAGGAAACTATAGTAGTAGAAGAGCATGGGGTTTCTCAACTTTTGATTTTTAGGAGGGATTGGGTGTTGGACTTGCACCCCCTCTATCGGACCACACTCCACGCTAGATAGTCCCACAATTGGGGAGGTCACTTTTGTTGTTTCTTTTATAATTAATCATATATTATAAAACTATGGAGTATTCATACTATTTAAGAACATTTAAAAATATAGAAAAATGTTAATACATAGCTATATTATATTTATATATATATATAATAGAAAGAGCTATATTAAAGATATGATATGAGAATAATGAAAACGTTCCTAATAAATACATGTATAATGTCTTATTTTTATAATTATAACAATCCTTAAGCTAGAGCATATAAGTTGTATGTGCTCAACTTTCTCCAAATATGATTCATCCTTAATCTTCTTAGGGACTTTGTGAATATATTGGCCTACTTTTGGCTAGAGTTAACAAATCTAGTGATGTCTTTAGACTCCAACTTTTCTCTTATGAAATGACAATCTACCTTAATATGTTTGGTCCTTTCATGAAATAAGGATTAGAGGCAATGTTGTTTTTCATGAAATAAGGTGTATTTGGAAATTTTTTCTTCCAATGTAAGCACTTTGAGGAATTGCTTTAGCCATATAAGCTCACAAGTAGCTAGTCTCACCTTGTATTTTGAGTTTGTCACTGATCTTGCCATAACATTTTATTTCATAATTTTGCATGATATTAAGTTACCTCCAACAAGAACATAGTATGATTGCATACTTAATATTAAAGATCTTGATAAGGAGAGTTTAAAATTTGACTTACTACGCTCATAAATCAGGCATTTTCTAGGAGCATTCTTAATATAATGTAGAATTCGTATGACTACATCACAATGATCTTGCCTCGAAGAATTAAAAATTGATCTAATGTGCTCACTTCATATGCAATGTCAAGACAAGTCACACTGAGGTAATTTACCTTACTAATTGTTTGTATCTCTTGTGGTTAGAATATGATTCTTCTTGGTTAGGTATAAGTTTGAGAAATGGATCCATTGGTGTGTCTATAGGCTTAACATTTGTTGTCCCTATCTTTTCTAGAATCTCCAAAGCATATTTTTTGAGAAATGACCATTGGTAGTGAAAGTGATCACGTGTCTTTAGAGGGAACATATGTATAATATGTGACTAACTCAAAGAAAGAGACATTAGCAAAAGAAAAACGTCAATACTCTTTTTGAGAATGATGATATCCCAAGATGACGCATTTGAATGACTAAGGAGAAAGTTTATCTCGACCTAGTGTGAGGTAATATGCACAAAACAAATGGTGCCAAAAATGTGTAGGAAGACTGTATAAAGGGGAATGGGGAAAAGGGATAGAGTGGGGGTACTTGATAATTAAGGATAGATGACGACATCCAATTAATGGGATAACATGCTATATTAGGGCAACATCCCACCAGAACGGTGACAAAGATGATTGTGAAGAAGTGTCCGAGTAGTTTCAAAAAATAATTTGTTTGTGTTCTACTACATTTTGTAGAAGAGTTTGAGACACAATTTGATAAAAGTACCATTGGAGTCCATGAACTACTGGAGTTGGTGAGACAAATATTCGTGGGCATTGTCACATTGAAAGCACATGGATAAGTAAAATTGTGTTTTGATTTTAGAAAAAATTTAAAATATAGAAAACACTTCCAACCATGCTTATTTTACCAAATCCCAATACATATACAATAATTATAAATAAAGGTTAGAAAATATTTAAAACCAAAAGGAGTAATAGTATGTGATTGACCCCACTATTAGAGTGAACTAATGAAAAAGCATACAAAACTTATTTAACTACATGACTTACACTTCAAACTAGACAAATGATTTAAACTCTGCACCATCTACAATTTTGTCAACCCAGGATGTCCTAAATTGTTCATGAACCATCATTAGAGAAATTGTAGATGCATTCGATGCCAATTGTCTTGCAAGGTAATATTATTTATAGTGAAGATGAAGATAATGTCATGGGATTCGATCAATCAAGTGACAAAACTAACTTAAAAGGACAACTAGGGACTTAAAGAATAAACTAAACAATAAGAGATGGGAGGTGTTGGGTAGTATCAATGCCACAAGCTTGTGTTTGTAAACAATTGGCACCAATGATAAAATGCAATTGTAAGTAGTAGTAAAAGAAGAGAAAAGTGAATGAATACTAGATACTTGATTGGTTGCACCAAAGTCAATGACCCAAGGACAAGAGAAAGAGATTGAGAGAGACAAGTAGATGAAATACTAGTGTGTGCCACTGAGGCATGTTACTAGTAGATTTGTAAATCTCATACCATTTGATAAAGTTTTCATATGTTGTTAGAATCATATGAGGCTGATTAGATGGTATTGTAGGAGCAACAAGTAACTCAAGGTAAATACTTGAGCAATATTGGGTGAACGAGGTGGTTTCCCATGTAGCTTCCAATACTTATCAATAGTATTTCCAATGCAGTAGCAATGTTTGCATTTTGGATGTTTTTTAGAATGATGTGTGCAAAAAATGTCTAGAACTATTAATCTGTGATTGAAGGCACCATGCAAACAAAGTATGTGTCTCCTTATTTAATTTTAGAAGATTGTGGTTCATGTAGAAGTCATAGTAGGGTTTATCAATGATCACAAAATCTAATTAAATATGTCGGAGATGTCACATCGACTAGAGATAAGGCCTTCTAATAGTATATAAGTGAGTGCAGACTTCACCTTACAAGTCAATTTTGTAAGGTTAAGTTAGGCTTGAAATCCACTTCTTGAGATGGCATCAGAGTCTATCTTAGCAAGGTTGTTGGGCCTTTCGGGCCAACCCGTTATCGGACCAACCCGCTATTGGATCATCCTTAAATATATAGTCTCATGCACAAGTTGAGCAGGCTCGGTGTGATGGGTTGTGTTGGAGATCCCACATCGACTAGAGATAAGGCTTTTCAATAGTATATAAGTGAGTACAAATCTCATCTTACAAGCCGGTTTTGTAAAGTTGAATTAGACTTAAAGTCTACTTAAAAATAAGTAAACAATGTATTCTTGTGGCAATCCACATGAACATAGGGTCATAAAAAGATGTGGTTCTCAAGTTTCTTGACTTTGTTGATAGTGGAAGGACCTCATTAAAATCATGTAAGACAACATGAAGCTGCCCAAGATAAGTGGAGACGTGGCCTCTCAAATTGTTGTGGAGCAAGAAGTGTCAAAAGATCTTAGCACATGTTGTACATGCATATTGGTATGAAGGAGATGAATCTCACTCCAAACCGATGCACATGGATCATGGGGACAGAAAATAGGTTTGAGAGAGGTGTGGATAGTGGTTTCAAATCATCTTTATTCATGCTCTATTGTAGGAAGAGAAAATAGGTTTGAGATGGCACTTTTAGCCCAACCCACTCAACTATCCCAATTTCAGAAGCCCACCTTGAATAATTAGACACATCTTCTCTATACTAACACTATGGTTAGAAAAGATGGGAGAATCTGTTCTGGATGTTTATTGGGTGTTGGAAGACATTTATCTTTTTCTGGAAAAAATAAAAATAAAATAATATCAGGAGATAGAAACTCAGATCATACTACCGAACAAGGTTTGACAAACTCAGATCTTACTATTTTGTGGGGTGGCCCCTGGGTGCTATCTGCTATTGACTATTATTGTTACTGTGGGATTCAAGTTTTTCACCATGCAATCAGATCTAAACAGTGCCACATTTCATAGCACGTGACAATTAATAAGTAGAAATGCATTACTGATTCCCCTCCATTTTTTTGTGTTCTGTCAAGTTCAAAACTCCCCATTACTTTTTAGTTTTGTAGCATTATTGCTTGAATAGTACACTTAAGAGGTTACCTTGGCTGTTGGAGGCCATCCTTTTTCATTTAAAAATAATTTCTATTTGAGGGATATTGGTATATATGGTTGGTTTATCTTTAAGAGAGATTTAAATTGAAGCTTTGGCGAACTATACTACCCTTGTAGCATGCACTTGGTGAAATAGCATGTTCCTATTACTATGACTTCTGAATACAAAATTTGTGAAAGTGGACTGTTTTTTCTGTAACATACTGTTTTAGTTGTGTGCTTGATTGAAGCTTTTATGCAGAAATCTGAACATGTGCTCAAGAAAGATGGTTCTAGTGCCAGGCCAAAAATTACAACGCTTGAGAAAGCTATTAGAGAGTTGGAGAAGATTGTCACAGAATGTAAGTTCAGAAAATTTTTTTATCCTTCATTTCTCATATTGGCAGTGCTGGAAGTTTCTTGCTGATGCGGAGTTCTTATGAATAATATTACAGCAAGACCACCAACCAATGAAAACCAGGAGGGTGATAACACACCTCAGGCTGTCAAACGGAGAATGCCTAGAGAAATAAAGATGAAACTTGATAAAGTGGCTAGATTAGCGGTATTGGCAAATTTATTTTTGTGATGTCATGCTTAGTGTTTCCAGATATGCACAGTTTAGTACTTTTTTTTCTAAAAGTCTTGTAAGTTTGAACTTTCTATTAGAATAGACAGAGAGGGAGCGAGAGCACTAAGAAAGAATTATTTCAACCTCACTGTATCTAATAGAGTAGAGCATGTTTGTCATATTGTAATATTGACTATATGTTTTTGATGCAGCAGGCAAGCCAAGGGAAAGTATCAAAGGATTTAATTAACCGTCTTATGAGTATTCTCGGTCATCTGATTCAGCTTAGAACATTAAAGGTATTTCAGCTTGATACACATGACTGATAATTTTTTAGTGTATTGTTTCAGTTTCTGGTCATAATACCCCCAATGCGTACCAGGAGCTTTATAGATGGCTGACTTCTTTTTCATTATTGGTTGTTGAACCCCAACATTATAGTAAATATGAAAAATTAAAACTAAAGATTGTATCTCTCAAATCACGTATCTTGCTGTTGAGTCCACTATACTGAACTTCTATACAATTGTAGTTCATTTATTTTTTGGGATGTGATTATGCATTACCATATTTAGGCTTTAAATACATTCGTCACCTATCCCATTCTGACCTTATGAAAGATTGGTTTTTTTCTTGCTGATATGGTGTACTTCCATGTCAATGTCTGTGTCTATGAAATTCTTATTTATAATTGATAGTTTGCCAACTTTCATTTTAGTTAATCTGGTTTTCTTCAGGAATAAAGGACTTGTTAGCTTAAGACTTTTTTGCTTACTCCAGAGTGACAGAAGGTCTTCCTGAAGGGATTTTAAGTTCAATATAGGAATAGATTATTTTTGGAGCAATACTAGTGTATTTCTAAAAATTCTCATGATTTGTTCAAAAATATGTAATTATCCCTTCAAAATAAAGTGAACTAAGCACACACTAATTGTAATTGATCATGTTTGTGAAGTTTTTCAAGTTCACTATTTTTTATGCGTTGAAACAAATTCAGGAAGAGTAAAGTTGTACTGCCTCGGTGAGAAAGAACTTATTTGAGCGTGAGGAAAATTTGTAGAATGTTCTGCACCTGCAAATGCTCTTCATTTATAATCTCATAAATGTTCCTTTTAAACACTAACAGTAAAAACCGAGCTGGTGATTTTTCACAAAGAAAAATATCTATTCCCATCGCTACAAAATTAATCTTTTAGCAATTCTGGACTCTAATTTTCAAGTGGTTTCTATAACTACAGTTATCCTTCTGTATTAAACAAACTCAACTTTGAACTCCATTCTTTTACACTCCAATCCAGATAATAGTAATTTGCCACCTGTTATTTATTGTATGTCAATGTGGTCATCATATTGCAACTCTTATTCTCTTTGTTTATATGTTATATCTATAAGTATCAATATATAGGTAGTTTTAGTTTCCAATATTGCTTGAATTGAAACTTATCTTCTCATGTAATGTCTTCCTGATACAGAGAAACTTAAAGGTTATGATCAGTATGGGTTTGTCTGCGAAGAAGGAGAAAGATGATAGGTTTCAACAGATAAAGAAGGAAGTTGTTGAGATGATTAAGATGCAGGCCCCATCCATGGAATCTAAGGTTTATTATAGTTACCATTGCTATTTATTCCGTATCAAAATCAAATATTTGTATACTGGCTTTACGTGTCCTATTTTCAGTTTTCCACACAGTAGTTACTTTTTTAGCTGGTTCATGTAGCTCCTTTTTGGTTCCCCCCTATTACAGTGATATTTTCACCCTTGTGGATCTATATATTGGTTTAATTCAATTTAGTTTTATATGAAAATTTTTATTTTGGCATGAGTAACTTTTACCTGGAAAGGGATTGCATTGATTGTAATTTGTAATTCTGACACAATGTATTTTTCTTGCTAAATTCTTGATGTTTGCATTCTTAGCTGATTATGGTACTTTTGATTGATTAATAATTATTTGGCTATTTTATTCAACACTCGATCTATTTTTCTTGTAATGTTTCTTGATGTTTTGATAGGACCCGAATTGAATTAAGAACTGGAAAGGAACTTATATAATTTTGATGGTAGAATTAATCACCGGGCTGAGGCTATTCCATAGAAAAGTAAACATAGGATCCCAGGGATATTGAAATGAATGCAGGGTGGAATGGAGCACAGCTCCTTAGTAATAAACTAAAATTAAAGAAAACCTTTCCTGAGGAAGAACCAACTCCTTCACTCAGCCTGGCCACAATAATGTCCAATAGAAAATTTCCCCCCTCCTCCAAATACCCCATCTCTCTCCTCAAAATGTGAGATTCCTATATCTTCACTCCTCTCACCTGCTGGCGTTCATTCTATTACTCTGAATCCTTTTTCCTCTTTTCCCCATTTCTCCACGGGCTAGGTCTTTCAAGCCCACTACACGCTTCCTCACTTTCCACACCCCTTCTTTTTTCTCCTTTATACACTTGTCTTATTGGCCTATCATGTTTGCATTGTATCTTGATTGCAATTTTTCAGGAACTAATGTACTTTTTATTGATAAGTAAATATTTTGGTTATTTCATATGGGATGCTTTTTCATGTTTTCTCTGCATCGCAGCTACAGCAGCAAGCTGGAGCATCTGGGGAAAAAGAATTAGGTCCTGATGGAAAGGCAATAACTAAAAGGATTTTTAGTATGGACACTGCATTGGAAGACAGGATTTGTGATCTCTATGACCTTTTTGTTGATGTACGGAAGTTTGAGCTTTATATATTTAATTTGTTGACCCAGGTTTTTTTATTATTATAGGAGGGAAAGATCCTGTTTGGTTTGTTGATGTTTGTTCTTAATGAATCTTATTTGCAATTGTTCCAGGGTTTAGATGAAAATGCTGGTCCGAAAATCAGAAAGTTGTATGCTGAGGTGGTTCAAATTTTCTGTCTTCCTCTCAATATTGTTCTAGCAGAGTTATGGCTATGTTTATCTATAGTTGAGTTATGGATTTATGCAGCAGAGGCACACAAACTTATTTTTGTTGTCTTTAGTTTCAGTACCTACTTTCTCTAGGTTTGGTTTGGTTTATTTTACTTTCAATATATTCTTGTTTATGTTAAAATTACTAAATTAGTACTATTTAAAATATCTTTTTCCCCTTCTTTTCAAGTTTTAGAGACCATAGTGCACAATCGCAGTACAATTGTGGAGAGGCTGAAAAGCAGGTTTTCACTGCACTATGGCACCACTGCAGTCTGCAGTGAAACCAGTGAATCCCTTTTTGCCCAAAAGCTACACACTCTTTAGGGTTTTTTTAACCATTTTCAGGCAACATATATTACCATAACCCCTATTTTTCCTACGTTTCCACTTCTCTCTGTGAACAACCCCTTTCTTCTCTCGGTCTTTGTTCTGCTGTGCTACCAAACCTGTGAAACATTCTAAGGCACTTTTTTTAGCAACACCCATATCTCTGTTCTTGTCTCTATTCTCCGACAATAGAAATTTTGCTTCCTTCATTTTTTTTTATTTACTCTGTGATTGATTGTTTATTAATAGTAGTGAATATGCCAAGAAATATCAAATACAATTATTTGTTTAGCATTATATATGTAGTTATGTACATAATGATGAATAAAACTATATTTGTCTGATAAATTTAAAATAGCAATGATCTTGCTATGCTCTATCCTGCTACAAATTGAGGTTTGACTGCTAAGCATCACTATCTAGATTGATAACTATGCTTAAGGCATTGAAAAGAAAAGGATTCTCAATTGTATTTTCATGCATGGAAATTTTCTTGATTGCCATTTTTTTCCCATTCTTCCGTAATAAATGGTTCTCTTATTTCTGAAGCTTGTGTTACTCTATGTGTGACTGTGTATATATATCTTTGTTTTTTATAAAAAAAGATTTCTCACTTTCGAGATTGTCTTCAGCTTGCAGAATTATGGTCAACTGGTTACATGGACAACCATGGGATCAAGCGTGCAATTTGCAGGTCAAAAGAGAGGCGCCAAGCACTGCACATCAGACATAAGGTATGCCTATGTAATGAAATAAGTTTTAATATTGTATAGTAATATTCTAAAATATCTTTAAAAAGAACCTTTTCCTTGTCAGTTTTGGAAATTTAGTGGAGTTTCTTCACGACCATAATTTACTGTTTGATCTGCAAAGGCCTATGTAGCATAACTATTTTGGAACAGTAGTCTTTTAATTTTTCTTATCCATACTTAATTATGGCTATAATAACTATGAATTATGAACCGGTGAAAATATTGTTAAAATATTAAGTTATTGAACTATTATATCCTGGATTATGTCTCATCTTTTACCATGGCCAAAAATGGAGATTCTCATTTCTCAATTTCTGGATTCTTGGTCAGAAACGGTTGTTTCCATCAAGAATAAGAATAAAAAATCTGACACGGGGTTTATTTTTTCTTGATTTAAATGCTATTAATACATTTGGGCCATTGCCATCTGAAGCATTGGCTTTCTGTACTTTGTATGTAATGATGACAATGATATTTGTATGTAATGATGACAACGGCGATGATGTTTTTAGTTTATTTTTATCTCACTAGTTGCTCATATGATTAGGATCGGGAGAAAATTAAGAAGATAAAGTTATTTCCACGTCAAGATGAGAATAATCTATTCAATGCTAATCCAATTACTTCGCAACAGCCCATGCAAGAGAGATTAGCTACAGACACTAGCAGTCTTAATCATGCTTCAGTAAACAAGGCAGTTTCTAATACAGTTGCCGCTCCACGGGTTTACAATCCTTCTTTGAATGGTTCAAAACAAGAAAAAGCAAAGGGAACTTCTAGTGGTTCTCTGGATGATGTCATGGGTGCAGATCGTATTGTAATAAAGAAGAGACTAAAGAGAAACCTTGAACAGGGTTTAGAAGGAACCCATTTGGATGATGTCATGGATGCAGATCGTATTGTACTAAAGAAGAGAGTAAAGAGAAACCCTGAACAGGGTTTAGAAGGAACTCATTTGGATGATTTCATGGGTTCAGATCGTATTGTACTAAAGAAGAGAGTTCAGAGAAAGCCTGAACAGGGTTTAGAAGGAACTCATTTGGATGATGTCATGGGTGCAGATCGTATTGTACTAAAAAAGAGAGTTAAGATAAAGCCTGAACAGGGTTTAGAAGGAACTCATTTGGA
>Ga0099825_1009121_pt1 | contig 11442 bp, 6 predicted proteins | sample SiratroredBW_FD_76838 | JGI IMG/M metagenome (GOLD analysis project Ga0099825, IMG submission 76838) | Root nodule microbial communities of legume samples collected from California, USA - Siratro red BW | ecosystem: Host-associated > Plants > Roots > Nodule | place: USA: California | collected...
GTGCCAGGTTTAAAGCCTGGGCTTTGAGGAACAGTGCCAGGTTTAAAGCCTGGGCTTTGAGGAACAGTGCCAGGTTTAAAGCCTGGACTTTAGGATTGGGGTATATATCAAATTTGGTGTTGGAAAATAACATGCGACAGTTATACGCAATATAGAATTGACATTTTAATTTTAATGAAATCATGCATGCAAACTCAACTTGGGTTAAGGGCATTTTGGTAATTGTGGAGAGTGTGGGTGTGGAACTTAATTCATGGGGGTGTAGGAAGTAACGCTACTATCAACTTGGGTTAAGGGCATTTTGGTAATTGTGGAGAGTGTGGGTGCAGAACTTAATTAATGGGGGTGCAGGAAGTAACGCCACTAATAAGAAACTCAACTTGGGCTAAGGGCATTTTGGTAATTGTGGAGAATGTGGGTGCGGAACTTAATTAATGTGGGTGCACGAAGTAACGTCACTAATAAGAAATCCAACTAGTGGCTAGGGGCATTTTGGTAATTGTGAAGAGCCAGAGTGTAGATCCTAATTAAAGGAGGTGCAGGAAGGACGACCCAACTCCTAAACCCTAAGCCACCATCACCTTTCTTCACCCATGATGAACCAAAAGCGGCAACAACGACGAGGAAGGAGCGGCGGTGGCGGCGACGCTACAGTGTGGCGGCAGCGGCACGGGGCGGCGGAGACGGCGGCGGCCGCCGTCGACGATGGCGGTGGCGTTGACGGAGCGTTTTTTGCACCGTTTTTGTGGCGTTTCATGGTTGTTTCGATACTGTTTTGACAGTAAAGTGGTGTCGTTTTGGAGATAAAACTGGTGCTATTTTTGGGGTAAAATTGTGCTGTTTTGAGTATTGTTTGGCTGTTGTTTTTGGTGCATCTTGTTGAGATTAACGGGATTACATGGTGGCAATTTTTGGAGGTAAATGGTGGCTGTTGGTGGCGCGGAAAAATGGCAGTGTCGGCGGAAGTCATTTTGGGACTGTTTTGAGAGCACATAATACAGAGACTAATGTATTTAAGATGGAATATGATGAATTTTTATTATTTAAGAAATAAGAAAAAAAAAACAAAATGCCATAAAAAGCTAAAGGTCCTCCCTTTTCTTATTTTTTTTATCTTTATATGAAAATGAAATGATGGAGAAATAATGGAAAAAAAACATTAGAAGAAGATAAGAACACATAATTTACAAATTTCAGACTTCAAGATCCATATGAAAATCTAAAGCTTACAAATCATACTTGTGAGCGTTCTTCAAAAATGATTATCTCCTTTTCAAAAGTTCCTTGCTTCTCAGTTTGTGATAGAAAGACAGGAGAATCAATCTTCTCTTCTTCTTTATCTCTCTCTATTTTTTTCTTTGTTCCTCCCCACGTGTGTTTTTTTCTTTGACTAAAAAAATGATCCCCCGTGTGTTTTTTTCTCCCTTTTTTATTTGCATTATTATTATTTTTATTTTTTTTGAAATCAAGGTGGTTCAGAAAAGTTATCACTCTTTGACCCATTCTCTTTATTTATTATTTTTTTTAAATTAATCTTCAAAATGAATCTACCTAAGAATTAGATTAAGCCATTTTCTAACAGTAACAATTTATTAGTTATTATTAATTTTATTTTTATGGAGTAGAGAACGTGGGTTGTTTTGAACAGTTTCACGATTCTTTTTTTTTTATTATTTTTTTAAGAAAATATTACGTGGAATTAGGAGAGTGAGAAGTTAGAGAGTGAACTCTTTCTTCATTGTTTTATTTATTATTATTATTATTTATTTATTTATTTATTTTTTAAAACTTGGAAACAATTATTTTTATTGTTATATTTGTTTTTATTATTATTTATTTTATTATTTTTTTTTAAATTTTTAGATTCTCTTGTTTTAATTTAGATATTTTTGTTATTTTCTTGTTATTTTCGTTTTTTATTAATTATTTATTTATTTTATTTTTTAAAATCACCACCTTTTCCTTTTTAATTTTTTTTTTGTGATGGAAAAATTCAAATTTTATTTATTTTTTATTGTTATTATTATTTCAAAAAAACTTAAACTAATAAATATATATTTTTATATTATTATTTATTTTTTCTTTATTCATTTTTATTACCCGAACAAAATCGGGTGTTAGACACCATATACAAATTTTTAAAATTTTATAAGAGTGGTTTAAATGTTTTACAAAATGAATTTATAATATTATTTATATTTATTTTTTATATTAAATTCCTAAAGTTCACATGGACAATTATTGACATATTTTAAGTTATATAAATTTATTCCTCCTTATTAATTATCATCAATAAAAATACGAATGCTTATCTTTACTCTCAGCACTATTTTAGCATAGTCATTGATATTAGCTTCCTAAATTGGCACTTATCTTTGAAGTCTCAGGTTTTATACCCACACTTTAGCACCAAATACAATTCAGAAGTTGCACTCTTTTCTCCACAAAGATTACAAGTAAAGAGATAATTCTCGATCTAATTGTATTTGTATTATATGAAATTTTACAAAACAATGAACAGTCTTATTTATAATGTTTTAACACCCAATCTAGTTTGAGCTTCCATGGGTTTGATCTCAATGAAGAAATGAGGACATCCTGATTGACGCTACTACCTTGATTCTGAAGGTACTTTCTTCTCCTTGTTTCAGTGATTACTGAGCAAATACAGTTGCCTAAATTTAAACTGAATCTGAAGTCCTCAATTGAGTGTTTTGTGTTGTGGATCCAGGTGCTCATTACGTCCAAAAACGAGATTGTTGCATTCCGTGTTTAATCTGATTTTTCATCGTTTTTCTTTTATTTCCTTCTCTTGTAATCCACAAAATATAAAAGTTATGATAAATTTGTATTATAGAAAAAACATAACATTAGAGAAATTAATACTTTTGAACCAAATAAATGGTAAAACTGATATTCACATTAACCCTTCATCCCCTTTTATCCTTATCATTGAAAACAAAAATTTAGTCAACATTTATTTAAAGAGATATAATACTTTTTGCAAAGAATTCATTTTTGCAAAGAATTCATTGATATACTTTATAGGAACAATCTTGATTCACAAAGAATTCTCGGGTCTTGGGTTCAAAGATTTTATTTTAGCAAACCTCTGACAACGAATATGGTATCGAAATTGATTGATAAAGGTGGTCAAAACTTAGTATAAATGCGGGGATTTTCATACATCTTAAGAACATTCCTTCATTGAATAATATCAAACCATTAAAAAATCCTTCGAAAAACCACTAAAAAGAAATTTACGATTTTCCCACAACCTTCAAATACATAACATATAATATTAAAGATGTGAAACCAAACAAAAAACAGATTACTAAAAGCAAAGAAAATAATTGTTTTGCGAAGCCGTGTTTGGTATTTTGCCATTACACTGATGAGAATAGGTTGGAAGGAACTGTATAAGTACACATGTAAGCTCAAACCCAAACAGCGTAAAAGGGATGAAAGTTTGCCGAAAGTTGTTGAATGAAAATAGTGTATAGAGATGTGCATTCTGGTCAGAGAGAGCATATACACTCATCGAAGCATCTCGTATTTGCAGACGAATATGAGCAACTCATCATATCAGAATGCATACACCTCAAAATTAAAAACAACAAAATCTCAAATCATATCAATCGGTACGCAAATAAACCAAATACTCCAATCTGAGTAAAAAATTAAACATGCAGTAACTTAAAATGAATGCACGGCATCAGATAATAAGCGGAGTTGAAATCCACACAGTAATTTCGGTGTGTAGGATAAGATTCTTTTCATCACTTGCCAAAACAAAGAAGTACACAGACCATGGATACGACAACAACATACACACGCTTCTGATAGAAAAACAAGAAAAAAAAAAAATTCAAACGGTGTAGATAATGCGGGTCATGATAGATGGCTAAAAACCCTAATCGACAGTGTGATGAGGAAGAAGTTGCATTGCTTTGTATTTATACCTCTGAATGGTAATAATTTTGCATCTAGAATGTCCCCAAGGATACATGGGCTCAAGGTCTAACTGCATTTAGTCCAAATGATGGTCCCCAAATACATGGGCTTACCCGATCCAATCTAGGACGCATTCTTCCTGCACCTGGTAGTCACGACAAATTAACCATTATACCCTTAATGAAAAAATTAAATAAATTCTATACTTTTTTATTTATTTTAAATTACACAATTTAAAATACAAAAATTAATTCAGAATAGAATTTTTTTATTCTTGAATTATACTATTCGAAATACAAAAATGTAATTCAGATTATACCATCCGGAATAAAAAAAATTATGTCGATTTATAACATAAGATACCCATAAGACAGATCCAATGTCGAATTAGCTTTTTTCAAAGGTGAAAATAGCAAGAAGCCACGAAGAAAAAGAGATTGAATACTAGTGTTGACGAGCTATAAGGTGGATGATTCTAAATCGATTAATAGCTCTTAAAATCACGTTTTGGTTACACCGCTAACATAAGCTAGCTGAAGACCGTGAGACGGTTCCCTTGTTTATTTTTAAGAGAATCAATCCTTTTCTTTTTGTTACACATCAATTTTGTTTTTGACTCGTTGAGTTTTATCTTCCCAGAGTTGCCAAAAAGACAATAAAATTCCTGCTTAAGATTTTTGTCGATATTCGGATTTGACCATTTGGAATATGGGTGTGTTCAGAGAGGTAAAACCAACTCAAGCATAAGTTCCTATTTATGTTCCTAAGAAATATGGACTCACCCAGTATTTACAATTGACAGTAGTCGAGGCAAAATCTTTACCTGTAATATTTAAATGTTCACAGTATTTCATTCTATTAAATGCAACATTGGAAGTCACTATAACAAGCTTCCTCCATTTTCTGGAGAATGATTTGCGTGCACATTTTCTGTCTGATACTTTTATTCATCTTGCGAAATTGCATTTTACTACTTGATTCATGTACTACGAAACATCCTAGAACAAAAATGTTCAGGCGCAAAATGCCTATGACACAGCTATCTCTGCCACTAGATCATCAAGTAGCAAGCTCTCAACTTCGCTACCTATTCCATCAATTTCATCTCTTAAGTTCAACCACTGTAATTCGCTAACCAACACCTTCCCCAGTGCAGTATCCTTTACTTTTCCCTGGCTGCACAGCATCCTGTACAGACAATCTTGGAGTCCATTTTTAATCAATTTAGAATTAGAACGAAGATTTGTGGATATTGAAGGGATTACCCATGATTGTGCACTAAGGAATTGCTCGAATATATCGATAATTCCCCAATTTATACGATCAAAAAGCAATCTCCTTTCTGAACTTGGGCAAGTATTCCAATCAGAGTACTTCTTTTCAAGCTCCTCAAACACTGAAAGACTAACAGGGCATTCAGGAGAATGCCAAACTTCCAAAAATGCATCAGGTTGATATCTATCAATACCAGATTCAGACAAGACATCAATCATGTAGGAAGACTCCCAGCCATCTCCAGTCTTAAGTAATCCATTGTCTTCTGAAATTCCTGAATATTCTTCCCTACCATCTTCATCACTTTGAACTAGCACGGATCCTTCCCCAAATTCTTCAGATTCTAGCTTCAGCAACTGAAGTTGCATTCGAAGCCCTGAATACAAGAAACGCATATGAAACCAAGGAGTCAAAAAAGAGGTAAAAGCTTCACAGACACAAATATGTTTAGGAGGACGCCAATCAATCGTTAATCATGTCTTCTGTTAAGCTCAACAATTGAGAAAAGGTTGAAAACAAACATAAATGCAAATACGAGGGACAAATTCATTCATGTTCATCATTTATCATTTCTTACCTATACACGCTCTAATTCACATCATGTAAAACAGGAAATAGGCAATTATGATGTCAAATTACAGTTCGCCCAAAATCTATTATTTAATAGCAGCTATCAAGTCAGAATGCATAAAAATTACTGGTAAACCATCAATTCCAATTTTAATACATTATATGATAAACTCAAAAATTTAAAGGACACTAATGCCATCACATGAAAAAAAAAAATATAATCACAACATCTTCTTATTTACTTTTATAAAACATGCCATGCTAAATATTTAAGCGCACTTAAACTAGAAAGGAATTAAGATATGCATGAAACTACATTTGGTCTCCAGTTTCTTCATTTTGATCAAGTGCAATCCAAATCACAAAGCCAAAGCACCAAAAGCATATTTTCAGTTAATAGTTCAATGTCTCAAGGTTCTATCAGTTAGCAAGAGCTAATCCTATTTTCTTCTTGATTTGTATTACGGATAAAGTTTATGTACAAAAAACCATCATACTAACTACTCCTGTAATTAGTATGGAAAAATGTGAAGGAATACAGGACAAATAGGATCAAGAGAGTAAAAAGGAATAGATCAAGAACTATACAAAGGATGGTATAATGAAACTAAACATTGCACATATATAGTAATCCAAATAAATGCCTAAGGGAGTTACCTTGTATGTCAACACTGAGACTTTCAAAACAATCAGAAGATGATGACAGATCATCGGTAAAAGAAGGTTCTAGCACTGAGACTGGACTGGGTTGATCCGTATCTTTACAGCATGAAGATTCAAGTCCAGATACAGGTGTTTGCAAAGGGACAGAATTTTTTCCGGAAGACCCAACTGACAACTCCTGAAATATTTCAACATGTCAAGTAAGATTAACATACTTAATGGGCTTTTAAAGTTTGTTTAACAATTACTAGCCTAATTGGACTCGCTGAGACAAAAGAACCACCCTCTCACATAAGCCTATATGTCTTAGAAGTTTACTCACTAGACTATTACAGCATCTAAACAATTTTGCAAAGACTAATAGTTTCTAAGTAGATTTAGATGTTTTCAAAAACTCTATGCATTTCATTTAAGCACCGAAAGTGTATGAAGAACAGTGAAAATCTACAGAAAATCAATATGATATGACAGATGGAAGAACTAAGACAATAGACACGAAGGAATTTTCCACAAATACACGTAAAGAAGAATTAACCAAACCATATACATTAATGTAAAATAGCTGGTACAGAACTGTCATTTTTTCACTGCCAGTGAATTATAAAGACATCTCATGTGATCCCATCCCGTTTTCAGCTACACGCTCATAACCAGTTTCAAGTCGATTAAAACATGAGGTTTTCAGTTGATAAAAACCTTAGGAGAACCATACTACAAACACTAGTTGTTATAGTTGGAGATCCCAAGGGCTTATAAAACCAGCACCATTATCCCATACTTCTAACGTAATACTCAAGTCTCAATCTAGCAAATGGATCCAAAAAGATTTCTCCAATATTATTTATAACCTGTGACAAGTGAATTAATTGATTACTTAATTTAACGTGATACAATATCAACGTCAACTGAGACGAGATAGATAAGTTCGTTACTGTTTACTGCGAGTTGACCTGTTCAGTAAAATAAGTATGATTATGATATTACATTCATATATGTCAATAAGCATATAATCAGAATACCAATGAAAATGCTAAAAGCTGCATTAGTGTCACTTTTGAGTAAAATAAAATAACTTTGGATACCTTAATATAAGATTCAGATGAACCAACTGCATTTTCATCTCCCACATCTACAACAGCTTCAGTAACTGCAATAGTTTCTCTGACAATCTCAGCTATTGATTCGGCGGCCAACATTTCTTGCTTCGGCGAATCCTCTTCAATCCTCACTTTATTTTGAATTGTATTCAAGTCTGGGGATGACTCTTTACCTTCTAGGTTCGATGGATAAGAACACCGAGACTTCTTGTTTTTTAGGTTTCTAGTATTCAGACACTGTCTCTGATCAAGACATTTCACCACTTTCTTCCTTTCCCGTTTACAGGCTACCTTTGGCATCATAAATCGATCATCGTGAAGAGCTTCATGGCGCAAAATTGTTCTAGGACTTCCGAAGAAAGTAGTAGATGAAGCAGGAAGAGACTTAGACCTTGGTAAACTTCCAATAGATCCATCCTTCCATCCATCCCTACTGCTAATACCCAATGGTTCAACCCACCCAGCAGGTTTACCATTGGTAGAAAGTTTATTACGTAAAACTTCCCCACTAGGGATGTTGTCAAAATTAGCTTTTTTCGTTTCTTTGTCAGGGATCGCAAGCATTTCAGCCAGAGTCCCACTCCTGGATACAGAATGGCCCTGCTGAGACTTGAGTGACATTTTCCACCTCTCGGACAATCTCTTCTTTGCCTCTTTACTGACAAATGATTCACTAAAACAGGATGATGGGCTGATAGCATTACTTAGGTAAAATGAGCTTCCCAAAGTTGCAGGTGTCACCTCTGATTCCCCAAGAGATTCATTCTCAGAAAAACTACATGAGCTATTGTCCCAAGTATTTCCTCTAAATCTAGAAGATGATAATGACATGGAGCCATTACTAAAATTATTTTTCATTTGGCTTGTGATTTCTTTCGCAATTTGTCTTGATTCCAAAGAATTTTGCCTTGAATGCCAGGCATTATCATGCAAATTTTTCCTTTGATTCAGTTCAGTGTCCCTAAATCTGCTATCTGAAAGTTCAGGACACTTTCCATGCTCTAACAGAAAAGTATGTGAAGAACAAGGTGATGAACCAATTTTGGTAGCTTTCTGCACTTTTCCAAGATTAGGTTTTAGGATAACAATCCTTGTTGGGACTGCATCAGGCTTATTTCCTCCCTTAAACTGAAGTTTTGATGATTTTGGAGAACTATGAATATCCTGTCTTCTGACTGCATGGCAAGAATAACCATCAAGATGCTTCTGATGAGATCTATTGTAACTCAACCCTTTCATCTCCCTATCCGGCTTCTGGCTTAAGTCACCATGTCCATAGTTCTCTATATCCGATGATTTGTTACCTTCGATGTGACCAAAACGTGTTTCGGAAACGGAACCTTGTAGATCATCTAGATGCCTTTTAAACAAAGAATCTGGCCGCTTAAAGTATTTTTGCAAAATATCATTGTTAGAGTCTAGAATCTCGAGTGTATCGTGGGAATCCTGGGAAGACTGTAAATCCTGATAAGTTGCACGGAGTTTGGCATCCATGAATTTCTGTTCAACAAATGACATTTCATCATCAGTGATCTTCAACTTTACAGACCCCTGGGATGAATACCTACAGCTCTCTATGTTTGAGATCTCAGAGACCTCAAACACATCCTTAAACTCTTGTTGATTCTTCGAACTTCTTCTAGATGCTCGACCGCCGTATGATTTACCACTGCTTCGAGTTTTCACTGCCGGTGTTGTCCCTTTCATGTTATTTTCTGACACATGCTTGTGATGCTTATTAGCAGGCAATTGCAACGGAAATCCATCAAGGCCCATTAATCTGCCTATGACACCGGGAGCTCTTCTTTTGGGTTCGGTTTCTCGGGACAGTTCTTCAGCTAATAACTTCTTCATGGGAGTTCCAAGTTGTTTAGAAGAACCCCACCCCAACTGAAATGAACCCTGCAAAAATCAATGCATTTTCTCACGATAGTCAGTTTCTCTGATTTTTCTTTACTAGGAAACGCACCCCCTAACCACACATAACGTGTACGTAATGCAATGTGTTAATTTCAACATAACAATACGTTCAACTAAGAAAACATGGTTCCTGAGACTGAAATGCGGCGCAGTAAATCGTGACCAAGCGCCTTGAGACGAAAGCTGAAAGTAAAAAAAAAAAAAAAAAAAAAAAGAACTCACTGAATCTTCATCTGCAACCCCATCACTGCAAGAACCAGAATCAGAAGGAAAACTCTGAGGTTTTCTATGTCTACGAACCTGCCTGCTTCCTGAAAACGAATTAAACAACAAAATTAGGATGGAAGATTCAAGAGCGCGTACGACAGAGGGTTTAATTAAGAAGTGATTACTAAAATTCTTCCAAAAATACTAAAAAGACACACACACACACTACTTGTCACGGTCTATGGTAAAAGTAGTAACTGAAAGAGTGTGAAAAGAAACGCTTCCACTCAATCACACAGGAGATAAAGAGAATGACAGAAAACGCTTTGGAAATAATGATCAAAGGCGAAGCAGCGTAACTAACAAGACACCACAACACAAGAAATTCATGATGAAAACAGAACAGCATTATTACACCTACAGCACTAAGCAAAAGCTAGAAAGCAGTTCAAAAGCGCATATACAAAAAAGAAAAAAAAAATCAAAACAAGAGAGTTGAGGAGGAACTTGATCCGCCACCTTTAGGCCTCTGCATTTGAAAACACTAAATCGGTTGAAGAAGCACGAGAGTCGGAGAGAGAATGTGACTGGAAAGCGCGATGTAAGACAGCGGTGAAAGAAACGTGAAATGGAAGAAATAGTTTGCGAAATGAGAATAGTATCGTGAAAAAGGCTGAAAGAGGATGATAAACCCTAAGATGTTATGCTCATGATACCAAAAACAGAAGGAAAAAAAAAATGAAGCGAGGAAAAAAAATGTGAAGATGCAGAGATCTTAAATTGTGCGAGGTGATTGATTTTAGTTAATAAGCCAAAACTGAAACTGTGTGAGAAAAAACGTGAAGAGAGAGAGAGAGAGAGAGAGAGAGGTGATGGGAATGCGATGGGATAGTGTTAATTTTTTGAAGTTTCAATTCAAATACCGATACACTGACACCGGAGAGGCCTCACTCTCTGCGCGGGGAACCACTACTGAGTAGAGTAAGAGTGTGATGCTCCGTCCATGCTACACGACACGTGGCCACTCCTGGTTGCACCACGTCGGTTCCCAAGCCTTCACATGTGGCACTGGATTCTCTGCTTGGTAAATTTTTAGATGAATTTAACAGCGCCCAATCATGGGTTTGGTTTCATTCTTTTTTTCACTTTTTTGTAAATTTTGAAAAATGAAATTTGTAGCTCACATTAAAGTTTTTCAGTTCAACGTTTGACCTGAAATTTTCCACTGTCTACAAAGCAAACTATAATAATTGTAAAATTTATTAGGACAGAGGCGATTTTACTTGAGAACAGGGCAACTCGTGAGGAACATTGCCTCTCCACAATGTCATTGACGGTCAAACATAAGCCATAATTGTGTGTGTACAAAAATTTCTCAATTCAAATGCCATCATTTACTTGGCTTAACTCCTACCACTATGTAAACACAAGGTTTATTTTATGTGCAATTATCTATGGCTTATTAATAGTGTATTTGTGTGTGTAATGTTGGAGGGACAAGAAACTACTAGCAGATAGGGAGCATAGACGTAATGATCCATGAATATTTGAATTCTAAGCAGACAAGTCAAAAAGGCAAACAAGTGCATGCTTCTATCCCTTTATTCTTTTGCTTTTTTTTTTTTTTTTTTCTCTCTCTCTTCATTTTTTTTTTTTTTTTGTTTTTTGTTATTTTTTTTTATTTCATTTTTATGCCAAAGGGTTATAAGCATGTTTTATTCTAATCAATCAGAAACATTTCAATAAAAAATTTTTA
>Ga0099825_1009123_pt1 | contig 11440 bp, 10 predicted proteins | sample SiratroredBW_FD_76838 | JGI IMG/M metagenome (GOLD analysis project Ga0099825, IMG submission 76838) | Root nodule microbial communities of legume samples collected from California, USA - Siratro red BW | ecosystem: Host-associated > Plants > Roots > Nodule | place: USA: California | collected...
TATATATATATATATATATATATATATATATATATATATATATATATCATTCTTCTTATATTATTTCTAATGAGAATTTGCTATTGCTTTTATGTAACACCAAGCTCATTATAATTAAAAAAATAAAACAACCATAAATGCAAATTAATGTTTTAAAATCTTATATATACATATTAAATCATATATTTATAATTTATAGAAGTCATTCAAATCTCACCCATGCTTAAGGATACACATTTTATAAATTTATTAAATATATATGAAAATTAAGTGTGTAACTCTCAATTGATTAATTTCCTCTTATGATATACATCATAAACATTATTGTTAGAGACATTTGACTTTATTTTCAAATAACACACATAATTCTTGTATACACTTGACTCTATTTTTAAAAGATATAAACGATAAATTACACTTAGAAAATTACATATGTTATACTATTTTTATTAAGTTGTCATCACAACAAAACTAAGTGATAGAAACACAATCTACACAAATGCACATGTATTCATATGTACATACACACCCATATATATATAATCAATATTCTATTTATATTTATATTTAACCATTCTCATTTAATCCATTAAAAAAACCGTTGAATTTATACCCCCGAGAATAAAAAACTGATTTCATACTTTATTAACAAAAATATAATCAAAAATAAAATTGATTTTATGTTATATTTTCACTTGAGCAAAATTTATTGCTTGGCTTGAGTGAAAATAACAAAAAGATCAATTTTAAGATAATGTTTTAACTAATGTCCCTTCATCAATATACCGAGTTGTCTCAAGAACATTTAGTATTTCTCCCTGTTTGCTTTGATGAAATTCGCACGGAGCCGGATTGGTTTCCTATATTTTTATCTGTCCGGATATCCTTGAAACATTGAAATGGACCTTGAAGTGCTGAGACAGCGTGCACATTGTTTAAGTACTTAATTAATTTTCTTTTCAGAATCTACTAGGTTTTTACTTTCAATGAATTACCCCTTCATGCTTTATCATCTGCAGAGCTTTGCCACAGAAGTATGCCTCCAATAATATGAATCTGAAGGAGGATGGATTTAAAGCTCTGAACTGTTACTGTTGTAAATCCCAAGTTGCAGTATCTATAACTTACATGATACAGTAACTAAAATAGTAAGGTTGTAGTTTTGTTGGTCTTGTGTTTTACTACTTAATGTGAAATAGAAAGTCATTCCTAAGATTGTTCTACCATATTTGTGTACATGTTAAAATCATTAACAGATCAGTAGCGTGATTAGCGTCGTGGGCTAATGGATCTTGGAGCCCATGTCTATCTCGTGGTGTACTAAGTAACAAAAGGCATTGATTCGTGAAATAAAAATATAATTACGTGAATAATCTAACACCTGGTAAAATATCAAACTATTCAGTTTTCGGGTCCCATTGATTATATAATTATCAAATTCGTGTTGAAATGACAAGAAACTCATGGGTATGCACCAATCAACTTTTGTCCGGAATTTGAAAAAGGGAATCAAATAAGATGAGAGATACTATGATTATCATATAATAGATGATTTGGAAAAAAGTTGTTCTTACTTGACCCGAGGCGCAGTTCTTCCTGGTAGCGGCACTGGTTGTGGAATTCGAGGAGTTGACATCACAAAAGACACTCTGACGCTTAAATCAGTAAGAGTGTTTTAGGTGTCTTACTAAAGTAAATAAAAGTGTATGGTAAAGAAGATTTTTTCTCCTTTTTTCTTGTCTTTGATCTTTTTCTTTATAGGCTCCTTCTAGAGTCTGTTTCCCTACCTCCCGCTGGGGAGAGACTTTGTGAATCCCGAATTAACATCTGGATCCGTAACGGTCACCAGTCATAATGTCGAGAGGTCAGGTGAAACCGCGCAAGTCCGGGCGAACCTGGCCCTACTACGGGGTAGGTACACAAGCCCCTCTAATTCAGGATTCCAGTCGCTGGTTTACCACAACGACCGAGTTGTTATCGGTTTGACGCATGCCAAGCAAGACAACCGGCTAGGGGCAATTACATTTTGATCCCCTTTCCCGCCTGGGTGAGGTCGAACTTTCCCCCTCTTTTTGCCGGGTTCCGTGCCGAACGGCTGAGCCATCACTTCTTCATTAAATGAAGTCCAGAGAAAAAGGGGTGAAGCGACTTCTGAAAGACACTTCTCTTTTCCCGCTAGATGACGCCACATGGACCCTGCAGAGCATGGCTCGTCCCCGTCCGTTCGATTCGGCCTTTGGCTTTTGAGCTGGAGCCTGTATTGATTGGAGGGTAGGCTCCTCGACTTCTCACTCGACTCTTCGCCTTCCTTCAGCAACCACCTCTCCAGCTCCCCGACCTTCCAGGTTCTTAACCTCCCAGCTTCCTTTCTCGATTCCAGGCTTGTATTGCGCTCCTTCTTCCTTCATCCAGTAGCATCATCCGTAGGTACGCTTATGGCATCCTCTTCTTACTCTGCTTCTTCTGGCGTTCGTAAAAATTTATTAGATAGGAAAGTAACTCCCATGGGTGAAGCGAGTTCCTCTGAGCGCACTGCCTCTACGCCAGGTGATCGTGAGTCCACCTCACCACCGACCAACTGGTGCTATTCCAGTGGCTTCAACTATGCCTGATTTTTCCAGTAAAAGGAAAAACCCTAACCCCTTCACCACGAACCCAGGGCCCTCAAGGGCTTTGAAGAAAGTTAGGAGGGTTCTGCAACACCCTCCCATTGCCGACCCCGAGAACTCTTGGGTACATAACTCTGTAGATAGGCACACTTCCAAATTCGATACTAGGAACAAAGTGGACCAATTTGTCTCTGTATACCCCCTTGTTAGGATTCGGTTGCTGAGCACGCCTTAGCTAGGCCTTGCAGAGCGCACGAGCGGGTGTACATGAAGCCTCGCCTCAATAGCCATGACTTCGTCTACGTGTACGACTATCTGTTCAAAGAATACAACATTACTTTTCCCCTGAACGACTTCGAGGCGGGTATGCTGAATTTGATGAATATTGCCCCGAGCCAACTACACTCCAACAGCTGGGCTTTCCTACGATGCTCTGAGTTGCTATGCGACCAGCTCGGGTTGGTGCCCTCTGTGAACGCCTTTACCTACTTCTACGAAATGAAGTTTGGAAAACTCGTTGGCTGGGTTTCTCTAAGCTTTAGCCACGGCAACCCTCTCTTTACTTTGTACAACTCATCCTACAAGCACTTTAAGACAAAATTCTTCAAGTTGCGCTGCCACCCCGAGGACGTGGAAAGTCGACTCTTGTTCCACCCCGATCATACTTCGCGGCACCCCTTGTACTGGCAGAAACCTACTCGGTTTCCGCCACGACCTGATTATCAGCTTACTCTCGAGGAGAAAGTGGTTATAGATACCATTAGGCAGCTCCCTTGCCCCCTCAAAACCCGGGCGCTCCTCTGTCTTCCACTCGTAGACGATCCCGACTCTTTATTCCTAGGTATAGCTTTCTCATCAAACCCATGGTAATTACTTATGTTGCTCACCCTTGTTTTTATCTTGCAGAGATCATGGGCAACAATGTGGATATGAAGAAACTCCGAGCCAAACTCGGAGGGCGTCGCGACTTCATGGCCGACCTTAGGCTGCTAAGAGGCAAAAAAGTGATGCCTCTAATTCCCCTAGCGCTGCTCCCGCCAAACATGAATCGAGTGCCCCTTCCCATTCTGCTGCCGGTATGTCGCCTCATCCTGCCGAGGCCACGAAGCTAATCGGGGTTTCCAACTTGTCTGCTATGACAGGTGTCACCCCTTCTGAACCTACTCTAGAAGTTATCAACTTAGAAGGCTTTCTCGAAGGGGGTGCGGGCTCACCCCACCCTTTTACCGAGCCTTCCCCTGCAATCAACATACAACCCTCCATGACTGACGTGGCTACCAGCTCGCGTCCCCAGGCCTCTGGTCTGACTTCTCGTGGTCCGGGGCCAGCCATCCGCCTTGACCACCTTAGCATCAACTATCCCGGGGTCTAATCCAACTGGCACGTTGCTCGCCAGGCCAAAGATGTAAGCTACTTCTACCCTAATGATGCAGAGTTGATGAACAAGGTGGGCGAGGTCGGTTGCCTCGAGACCGGGGCCGTTATGCTGGCAAGATGCCTGTCGATCGTGCAGCACCAACGTCGGGCGGCCGAGGGACGTCCTGGCCTTCGCGAGTGCGTTTCCGACCTCGAGAGGCAAGTGGCGGACCAGACTCAAGCCGGGAAGGTGCTGGAGGCCGAGTTGGAGGATGCCAAGAAGGTGATGGCCAAGAAAAAACGTGCTCTCTACTAGAAGGAAGGCCAAGTTACCCACCTTCAGGAGTTGTACGATCAACGTGAGGCCGAGCTGATTGATTGCCAGAAGGAGCTGTCTCGGGTGGAGACCCTGGTGACCGAGTTGTAGGAGATGGCCCGCAAAAGTGCTGCTTGGGGCGCTGAAAAGCTCATACTTGAAAAGGCTTGTGTTGATGTTTATGAGAATGGCGTTTTCAAGACCATGAAGCAAGCTCTTTCTTTGGCCCCCCAGATTGATCCTACCCGTTTTGATATTGACGAGGATGATGACCAACCCGAGAAGGATCCATCCCCCACCTCTTCTACTTGATTTATTCTAAGTTCTAATATTTTAAGGATGACTGTATAACCGTTGTATGCACATATATTTGGACCTTGCCTATCTAAATATCTTTTCTCTCGTTACAACTCTCGAAATGTTAACGCATTCCGAATCGCACCCTCTTAATCAAACATTGCATGTTAACACGTTCTCGGGTATGTGCTTATTGCTTATACCCCTGTAGCTTTCAGGGTACCTCACGTCGAACAGTTTTTGGGTACGGTATAAACTCGTTAACCCATTTTTGTTTTAGTTCGTAGGGTGCCCTTCGCTGAATTGTTACCGGGTACGGTACATGCACATTAACCCGTATTATTTTAGCTGCTAGGGTGTCTCGTGCCTCGGGTACAGTACATACTCTTTAACCCGATATTATATTAGCTGCAAGGGTGCCCCGTGCCTCGGGTATGGTACATACTCGTTAACCCGGTATTATTTTGGTTTCAGGGGCCTCTGCGCTGACTTACCTTCGGGTACGGTACATACTTGTGAACCCGCTTGCGCTAAATACTTACTTCTAGGTGTATCGAACGATTGCTAATATAAAGCTATGCATAAAAGAAAAAGCACTTTATCATAATTTTATTCTCATTGACACCGGTCACGGGCCTCGCTAAAACCTTGTTTGTCAAAACTCTCCTTAGGGAAAAATCCAAGTCAAGGAAAGAGTACTCCGTACCTATATTCATCAATCAACTGTAATACATTTTGAGGTGAGTGGCATTCCATGTTCGTGGTATGAGTTTGCCACTCAACTCTTCTAACTTTTATGCCCCATTGTGAAAGGTATCTATCACTCTAAAGGGTCCATCCCAATTTGGGGCCAGTTTGCCCTCTTGCTTTTTTCTGCTAGCTTCTCCTCTCTTCCTCCATACCAAGTCACCTTTCCGGAAGCTTCTTTCCCGCAGTCGGGTATTGTATCGCCGAGCTGCCCTTAGCTTGGCAGCCTTCTCCCTGACTTAGGCCTCTTCTCTTACCTCTTGGACCAAATCCAAATTTACTCGAAGGCTGTTTGTGTTGCCTTCTTCGTCGAAGTTTGCTCTTCTCCATGATACTTCCCTGAGTTCTACCGATATCATGGCGTCGAACCCGTATGTGAGTCGGTAAGGGGTTTCTTTGGTTGAAGATTGGGGGGTGCAATGGTACCCCCACAGTAACCCTGGTATTTCCTCAGCCCATAGGCCCTTTAGCTGCCCTAACTTCTTCTTTAGCTCATTCAGAATGACCTTATTGGTCGCTTCTACCTGTCCATTAGTTTGGAGATGTTCTACGCTTGACACGAGATGCTTCACCCCGAGTTGTTTCAAGAATAATTCCAACCTGCTGTCCGTGAACTGCCTGCCGTTGTCAATCACTACGCTGTGCGGCAAACCGTGCCTGCAAATGATATGTTTTCATAGAAAGTTTTACACTCGACGAGCTATTATCGTGGCGACGGGTTCAGCTTCTATCCACTTGGTGAAGTAATCAATCGCGACTATGAGAAATTTCACCTGACCCTTGGCCAATGGGAATGGTCCCAGGATAACTATGCCCCATCTGCTAAAAGGCCATGGGGTTCCCATCCGATACAACTCTTCCAGGGGCGCGTTGAAGACGGGCCCGTATTGTTGACATTCACGACATTTGCTGGTGAAGGCTCAGGCATCCTGCCTGATCGTCGGCCAGTAGTACCCAGCCTTGAGAACTCGCACCGCCATGGACCTGGCACCCGAGTGCATTTCGCATATACCCCTATGGAGCTTAGTTAAGACATAGTCGGCCTGTGTACGATCTAGACATTTCAACAGAGGGGAAGAAAATCCCCTTTTGAAAAGTTCACCGTTGATTATCGTAAAAGAAGCGGCTTGCCTTCTAATCTTCTGAGCCTCCGCATTGGTTGTAGGTAACACGTCGTTAACCAGGAAATCCAAGATGGGCGTCATCCAGCTTGTCACTCCGGGCTGAATTTGAAATGTACTTTCATGGTCCCAACTGGGGGTATTCAAGACTTCTTGGATTAACATTCTATGTTGTCCTGGTTTTTTGGTGCTTCCTGGTTTTTTGGTGCTGGCCAACTTAGACAAAATGTCAGCCTTGTCATTGCTAGTACGTGGAACATGCACGACGACAACGTCTTCAAATAGAAGGATCAAGTTTCGGGCCATGTTGTAATACTTTTGTAGCAAAGGTTCTCTAGCTTGGTACTCACCATTCATCTGCCCTGCTACCAACTGGGAATCTGTTTGACACCTAAGATTTCTGACTCCTAAATCCTTTGCCAACTTTAACCCTGCAATTAAGGCTTCATACTCAGCTTGGTTGTTGGAAGTTGTAAACCCGAACCTGATGGACTGCTCTATGGCGATCTGGCCAGGACCCTCCAAGATAACTCCGGCTCTGCTAACCTTCCTATTGGATGATCCGTCAACACTGAGCAACCACGCCGTCTTTTCCTCGGTTACCGGAGGTAACTAGTCAAGAACTCGGCCAGAAATTGTGCCTTCATTGGTCCCCTCGATTCATAGTGAAGGTCGAACTTTGACAGCTCTACTGCCCAAGCCGTCATTCTTCCTGCTAACTCAGGCCTTTGTAACACCTGCTTCAGGGGGAAATTGATTTTTACCGTCATACTATGAATGCGAAAATAATGCCGCAGTCTTCTGGCTGAAAATATCAGGGCTAACACCAACTTTTCAATCACTTGATAACGCTCTTCAACTGGCTGGAGAGTTCTGCTTGTAAAGTACACGGGGCTCTGCTTTCGGCCTTCTTCGTACACCAACACGGAGCTGATTGTCGACTGTGCAACGGCTAAGTACACCAATAGCGGGCCCCGAGAGGCGGGCTGATCAATATTGGCAACGCAGACAGGTCTCTCTTAATGTTGGTGAACATGTCCTCACAAGCTTCATCCCACGTGAAGGCCTTGGCTCCCTTTAGCAGTCTGAAGAATGGTTTCGCCTTCTCGGCCAGTCTTGGCAGGAAGCGAGAGAGAGCTACTAACTTCCCGTTCAGCTACTGAACCTCCTTCAAGCATGCGGGGCTCCACCCATTTAGAGACATATTCCACTGCCAGTAGGATATACTCATTTGAAAGTGAAGATGGTAGTGGGCCTATGAAGTCAATCCCCTAGCAGTCAAAGACTTCTACCTCCTGAATGTTGTTCAAAGGCATTTCATTCTTTTTGGAGATGCTCCCAGTTCTCTGACAATTGTCACACCTCTTGACATACTCATTTGCATCCTTGAAGAGGGAGGGTTAAAAGAATCCAGCTTGCAAGGCTTTAGCAGCTGTTCTTTATCAGCCCCGATCTTAAATAAGTGAGGGTCATCCCAGACATACTGATTGGCCTCTTTGAAGAGCTTTTTTCTTTGACACCAATCATAGTCTTCTAGGACAACTCCAGCAGCCTTGAAATTTGTCATGTCTGCGAACCATGGCCTTTTTGTACAGCCAGGAGCTTCTCATCAGGGAACTCAGTCAGCACCTCTGGCTTAAGAGTTGTCACCTCCTCATTAGCAAGACGTGACAAGTGATCAACTACATTGTTTTTACAGCCCTTTTTGTCCTTGATCTCCAGATCAAATTCCTACAATAATAAAATCCATCTTATAAGTCTTGGTTTGGAATCTGATTTATTCAGCAAGTACTTAATAGCAGCATGATTAGTAAAAACAACAACTTTAGAACCTATCAAATAGGACCTAAATTTTTCTAATGCATATACTATGGCAAGCAACTCCTTTTCAGTAGTAGTGTAGTTACTTTGAGCATCATTTAAAATTTTACTTGCATAGTGTATTACATAGAAAACTTTTTCCTTTCTCTGTCCTAATACTGCTCCTATAGCATAGTCACTTGCATCACACATAAGTTCAAAATTAAGATTCCAATTAGGAGCAGTAATGATAGGTGCAGAAATAAGTTTTTCTTTCAAACATTTAAAAGCAATCATGCAATCATTATCAAAATGGAAAGAAGTGTCCTTATTCAGTAAGTTACAAAGAGGCTTGGCGATCTTTGAGAAATCCTTGATGAATCTTCTATAGAAATCGGCATGCCCCAAAAAGCTTCTGACACCCTTAATGTTGGTCGGTGGCGGCAGCTTCTCAATCACTTCTACTTTGGCTTTATCAACTTCAATTCCCTTGCCAGATATTCTGTGGCCCAGGACAATCCCTTCCTTCACCATAAAATGACACTTCTCCCAATTTAACACCAGGTTGGTCTCTACATACCGCTTCAGTACAGTGTCTAAGTTTTCCAAGCAATCTTCAAAGGTAGCTCCGAACACAAAAAAGTCATCCATGAACACTTCAATACATTTTTTAATCACTTCAATACATTTTTCTATCAAGTCTAAGAAAATGGCAAGCATACACCTCTGAAATGTGGCGGGGGCATTGCACAACCCAAATGGCATCTTCCTATAAGCAAACACTCCAAAGGGGCAAGTGAAGGCTGTCTTCTCTTGATCTTCTGGATCTACCACAATTTGGTTGTACCCAGAGTACCCATCCAAAAAGCAGTAGTAGGCCTTTCCAGCAAGCCTCTCCAACATTTGGTCCATGAAGGGCAGTGGGAAGTGATCCTTCCGAGTAGCTTGATTTAACTTCCGATAGTCTATGCACATCCTCTATCCTGTGACAGTCCTGGTGGGAATCAACTCATTTTTCTCATTATGAATCACTATCATTCCACCTTTCTTTGGTACCACTTGTACTGGACTAACCCAGGCACTATCAGAGATAGGGAAGATCATTCCTGCCTCCAGTAATTTCTGCACCTCCTTCTTCACAACCTCTTTCATAGTGGGATTTAAGCGTCTCTGAGGTTGTGCCACTGGTATGAAATCTTGCTCCATGTGGATCTTGTGCATACAGTACGAAGGACTGATACCCTTTAGATCAGATATAGTCCATCCAATTGCTCCCTTGTTCGCTCTCAAGACTTCAACCACTTTCTCCTCATCATTTGCTGTCAATGAGCTACTCAAGATAACCGGTTGTTCCCCATTTTCAGCAAGGAAAACATATTTCAAGTGAGGTGGCAACTGTTTTAACTCTATCTTCTACGGTTTAGAGCTCTTTTCCTCCATCTCCTCTGGCTTTTGGGCACTGCTTTTAGGAATCTCCTTTGCCTTCCCCAATTCTTCCCAGCACTCCTTCACCTCTTCTTCTTCTCATTCATTCAACTCTTCAAGGTTATTGGTGAGACCTTTCATCAAAGGCTCAGAGGTACATAGCCTTGTTTGTTGTTTAGTATAGATCTCATCCAAAATATCTGCTCTGAAGCACTCTCTTGCACCACTTGAATGTTTCATGGCTTCGAATACGTCAAAGCTCACTTCTTCATCCTGCACACACACCTTCAATTTCCCTTTATCAACATCAATGATGATCTTTGCAGTCTTCATGAATGGTCTTTCTGGGATCAGAGGAACTTCAGCATCCTCCCCAATATCCACAACCACAAAGTTAACGGGGAATAGGAATTTTTCCACCTTCACTATCATGTCTTTAACAATTCCATAGGGGTGCTTTATTGACCTGTCAGCCAGTTGTAGTGTCATCCTTGTGGGTCTCACTTCAACTTCTCCAATTTTCTTTAGCATAGAGAGGGGTATGAGGTTGATGCTAGCTTCAAGATCTAATAGAGCTCTTTCCACGGTCAGATTTCCTATGGTAACAGGTAGGGTGAAGCTTCCTGGATCTCCGGATCTCTGTGGCAAGGATTTTTTAATGATGACACTGCACCCAGCTTCTAGTTCAACTGTTTCCTAATCAGGGATCTTTCTTTTCTTTGTCAATAACTCTTTCATAAACCTGGCATAAGTTGGCATTTGCTCCAGGGCTTCAGTGAATGGAATATTAATCTGCAGCCTTTTTAGAACATCCATAAATCTTACAAATTGTCTATCCCTATCCTTCCTTGAGGGAGCATGTGAGTAAGGAATATCCCTCACAGAGGGACTTCTCATCTGACTTTCACTCTTGTCATTTTTCTCACTCTTGTCATTTTTCTCACTCTTCCCACTTTCTTCTCTACTCTTTTCTTTTTCTCCCTCACTCTCATTTTTTTCTTCTTCCACTCCACTCTCTTCAACATTTAGCTTATCACCAATACCTTCTCCCACAACCTTTCCACTCCTTGTTGTAATTGCCTTGCAATGCTTCTTGGGGTTGGTTTGGGTGTTGGCTGAGAATTGGCTTCCTTGTTGATCTGCTAACTGTTTGGCTAGTTGGCCAACTTGTGTCTCAAGATTTCTGATGGAGGCCTCTGTATTCTTCTGATGCCATAGAGGCTTGCATGAATTTTTTCAAAGTATCTTCCAACTTGGTTGTTTTATCTTGAGTTGAAGAGAATTGTTGTTGCTGCTGAAAAGGGGGTTGCCTATTAGATGGACCAGCATCCTGTTTTCACCCAAAACCTTGACTTTGATTGTTTCTTCACCCTTGAGATGCATTATTATGATAATTTCCAGAAAAACCACCTTGTCTACCTTGACTTCCTATATATTGAACCTCTTCTTGTGAAGGATTGACTTGATAAGAGCATTGTCCATTTGGGTGGTCACCTCCACAAAATTCGCACTTCATAGTTTGGCCTTGATTGGTCGAGGACTGCACAGCCTGTAGCTGCTGAGGCAATTTTGATAATTGCTTTGTGATTGCCTCTATCTGCTAGGTCAAGATCTTATTCTGAGCTAAGAGTGCATCAGAGGTACTGAGATCAAGCATTCCCTTCTTTTGAACAACTTGCCTGTCATGTTGGGCCTGATAGTCTGTAGAAGCTAGAGCATCAATGATTCTTGTTGCTTGCTCTACATCCACATCCATCATGGTACCTCCA
>Ga0099825_1009124_pt1 | contig 11439 bp, 4 predicted proteins | sample SiratroredBW_FD_76838 | JGI IMG/M metagenome (GOLD analysis project Ga0099825, IMG submission 76838) | Root nodule microbial communities of legume samples collected from California, USA - Siratro red BW | ecosystem: Host-associated > Plants > Roots > Nodule | place: USA: California | collected...
ATAAATACTTATGAATTTAAATTCATAGGTAACCTACATATTTAGATTTTGTAAGTAATCCTAAATATACTTATGAATTTTTATCCGTATGTAGTAATTTATAAATAACTTGGAAGTTTCTTATAGTGGAAGGAACTCCCACTTTCACCACCACGAGAGGAGTTACACTAATTTTGTAAACTCCTACTATTATATTTACATGATGAAGACTGGTACCCAAACATTGATAATAAAACAAATTCTTCAACAAAAAAGAAGAAGGACACACTCCAAACAAAGAAACAACATGATCTAGCCAACTACATAAAAGGAGAAAATCTCACTGTAGTGGTTATACCATTATATAGGTATTCTAAATGAGATTTAATGTATAACACTTTATTTGCGAAGTCATCACCCACTTAACGATGTCAAAAAATCTAACAAAATAGACTGTATTGAGTTATTTTAAAAAAGATTGGAACCACATTAAATAAATTAAAAAGTGAGGGATAAAATTAATTTTTGACTTTTTATATAAAGACTAAAAGTGAAATTAATGTATATATATATATATATAACTGGTATTTCGTTAAATCATCCCATTTCATTTTTTGAACAGAAATAATCATCATGAAATTATGTATTTAAACCAAATATTCTGCCCTATCAACTAATAAAGGGTGCATTTTATGAGTTATTTTTATTTAAGAAAAATTTAAAAGCTTTAATAAGATAAAAGTCTAAAATTATAATTACATATATGAAAAACTGTCCAATTATATCGGTACGAAATTTCTCAAATATCAGAATTTTAATAACTTTAGAGAGAAAACAAAAAGATAAATACTACAAACCATTTAAGTTTAAAGATACAAAGAAAAAATTTAAAATACAAAAGTTGGTATTTCATAAAATATTAACATTTCAATAAAGTTTATAATTTAAAGGAATTAAAATTAAAATTTTAAAGAAATATAAAAGTAAGTCCAAGTAATAAAAAATGTCTATTTAAAGAATAAAGGAATACAATAAGATAAGTTCTCTCGCTTTTAAGATTGGAAACCCACATTCACAATATTAAAATCAATAATAGCTAGAAAGGTCTAGTCATACAATTTTCCATTATATTATATTGGAAGAGAAAAATTAAAATTAATTTTTTTTGTAAGATATATATATTTAGTTTAAGTATAAACTAACTTATAAAAACGTTCTCATAATTTTTACTTTTTGATACAAGTAAAAGAGCCCAATATGTGAGATACACACAATTATTCATGCTGTGTAAGTTGAAAAGTGAAAACAGGGTTGTAAAAAACATGGGCATGCTTAGAATTTGAATGATGCAAATCAATGTTGAGAGGCATGAGTGATGCTTGGCCATAAATGTACAACCATCCGTATTTTACATCCACCTGAATATATTTTCTATTTCTTTCGTTTTCTGTTTTCCACTCTCCTTAATGAGAATCAGAATTTCACACCTCACACTTACTTCACCAGAAAAAAAAAAAATAAAAAATCATGGCCATCACTCTCGTTCATGTGTTGACTTGGCTTTGGTCCCCCACTGCATTACCCTTTTATTCTTCCCCTGTGTACTTGTTATAGCTAGCCCATTAGCACCAGTTATGAGTTCCACACGCACAAGTGTGCACAACATATATACTGTTTGTTTCTTCTAAAGGCCCTTTTTCTTGTGTTCTCCAAAACAATAATGTGTAGGACAGTTGTGAAGAATTTCATATGATATGAATAGACAAAAGTTTTGTAGTAGTGCTAGAGAATTCTTGTTGCTAAAGAATGATAGTGCATACAGCTGCATGGTTGATAAGATAAGAGGAATAATATAAATCAATATCTGATTCAAGAGCATGGAAGGTGATGTTGGTCCCCAAGGTTTGGCAACCCATGAATAAAGTCTTAAATCATAGACTTGTTTTCACGGCACACTTTTGTGTCATATATATGTTTTTCCTTAAACTCTTAGTTTTTTTTTTTTTTAACCTACATGTACTTAACCTAATTTCTTCAAATTTTAGTTTAAGAGATTGAATGTTTTAATATATATTTTCTCATTCACATGAAGTTAAAATTTAAGTGGGAATAACATTTTTTTTAAAAAAAAGAGAAATTGTGTATCAAACATAAGTTTTGTGGCATATATGTTGGATTCGGGAAATACAGAAAAACTAGTATTAGTACTAGCTTTTTTTTCTTTTTCTTTGATTTGTGGCTTGTCGTTTTTGCTACCACTTTTCATCGGATATTTACGGGTAAGAAACAGACAGAGGTATTAGATTCTCTTAAATTTCACACACATAAGTCTAATAGAAAGCTGACTTGTTTTTTGTAAAGATCATACCCGAGCCAAGTTGAGTTTCAGAATCCATTAGGGTTATTGTCTTTTAAACTTCTGATATGTTTAATTAATTTTCATTTAATATAAAAATTCATACATATAGTTAATACTTCCCTGCTTCTTCTTTTACAGTCTTTTTTGGAAGTTAGTCACCATGAGTGGCTCTTATTTTCCTTGTATTATGTTATGTTAATTTAACCGAATAAATGTTTCAATGTACTTTTGTTTTTTCAGGTAGTTCATACTTAGAGTTTGTAACATCTTGAAATGTTCAAGAGTAGCATTGTTTGAAGAAAAAGATTGGAATTTTTCACTCATGTTTTTCTTTCCCATGTAGCACACAGTAGAAAAGAATTAACAGGTAGCATGATTTCCTCTTTACACAAATATCGAGATAGTCAAATTTTGGCTGTTATCTTACGGAAGTTTTTCAAAAACCAAATTTCTGTCTAGAATTTTGTTTCCTTTTAAATCGTAAATATAAATATAATAAATATGATAATTATAAATAAATGTAACAATTATTTTAAAAATATAATTCTTTAGTTTTGTGTTGAATTAAATTATTTAATATGAATATTGATTCTATTTCTAATTAAAGAAAAACAGAAAATGAAGTAAAGTTAGAAATAAATAAATTTATTATTTGAAATTAAAAAATAAAAACGATATTTAAAAAATGTATTGAATAATAAAATTAATTTTTTACTTCACAAACAAAAAAAAATTGATTAATGAATTTTTTATTGTGTGGTTATATTTTTGACATATGAAAATGTAGATAATTAAAATTTGTGTTTAATAAATATGATGGAAGAGATTAGAAGATTCATTGTTATTTTTTCAAAAAACTTGTAAATATATAATTTTAACAATAAATTTATTTTTAATTTAAATTCATAATGTTAATACTAATTTATATAGAATTAAATGAAATTGAAATGGAAGAAATGTAAAAAGCATATAACAAAAATATTCGTTGGTTTGATAAAGTCGTGTTTGAATTCAAATTATGAGTATAAGTAAATGATTTACTGTTTTGTTTGAGTTTAATGACATATTACAAAAATAAGACATAATTATTAATGGGAAGTCTCAACGTTTAGGATTGTTGAATCAAAGATTTCTTGTGTGTCCAGTCCTTTGTAATAGAAATATTGCTTTGGGCAACCTTGTTTTCTAGTGTCCATTTCAGTCCTAATTCATGAGAATTTTTGACAACCTTTAGAACTTCTTCGAGGATTGAGGTAGATTTATTGATCGTCATGTGTTGACTAGTAAGCTTTCCAAATAAAATTTTGCAGACTTTGTTTACTTCATCTAGCTTATAAATAGGATTGATGTTTATGCCAAAATCATAGTGGGGGTATTTGTACGTAGCAAGGACATGAAAATAGGATAGATGAAGTTTCTAGAACTTTTCACAATTGCACCACCTTTCTTCTAGTTTATGACAATTTTTTTAGTTGAACGAACCTATCTAGGGTTGATTATCTCCTTCACCAAGAACATTATGATACTTTTGTCAAATTCAAACACTTTGTGAGTGCTTTATTTTGAATGAACACTTTCCAATGCCTTTGGAGCAACTTCTAAATAGATATGACCGACATTAATCGTTTTGATCACTTTACTCCTTTTTGTGTTCAAAATTTGTTAAGCATGAAAGATATCAAAAGATTCCTTGTTGTTTTCTGGACAAAAATTAAGGGGTTATGATAGGTTGGTAGTCAATTATCACCTTTGTCTACCTTCATCCCATGTAAATGCCCACTTATTTCTAGGAAATTTGTCAATTCAAATTGTAGTTTTTGGATTGACTTCCCTTATTATGTTGCAATAGTAATTATCGCGAGACTAAATTTTTGAGTGTGCCACATATGCAATAAAATAAGTTAAGTTAGAAAGTTACACACTTAATTTCAAAATGTTTTTATGTGCTTACCCATACTGAGAAGATCCTTCTTAAGTGCGACATTTCTAAAACACCTTGTGAAGTTTTATGTAATGTGTCGATTGCAATATGCATACACAAAGTTACCTTAATTTCACCCACTCCCTTCTCTTGTGCATGTGTTATGGATGAAGTTGTGATGACCCAAAATTAAGCATAATCCATCCTAAGGTGTTAGGTACCTTCTTAAGTTTCTTACAAAAAGAAAAAATAAGCCCTAACAATCTCACCTTCAAACACATCAAAGGAGATCGGGAGTATGTTATTTCTCCCATTTTGTGCAATTGCCACTAGGAGGGTTCCTTTGTAGTTTTCATACATAAATGTCTCGTTAACTTTTGCTAATGGCTTGTAGAATCCTAACCCATCAATACATGACTTGAAGGTGCAAAATAATCTTTTAATTTAGTCTTTGTTCTGCACTAACTCCTTGCCATAATATGTGGGTTATATGGTTATTTAGTACTTTAACCAAAAACAAACTCTAACATGTCTTGCGATAGAATGAGTAATTTGTGGAATGATACTTCCCAATTCTTATAAACATTCTCAATATCATAGTGTACTCAAGACAGGACTTCATATGTGAAATTTTTGTTGTAATTGGAGTTGATGGGTAAGTATCTATAATTTCTCAAATGTTTTGTGCAATGATGCATGATCCTAACTTATTGTGATCCAATGAAATACAAAGGATTGCTCAGTTGTGAATTCCTTCCAACTTTTGAATCTCCCATCCCTAGTACGCAATATTGCTTAACACCTCTAATTGTAATAATCTTGTATAGTTTGAATGTGTGGTTGTGAAAGTGCAATGATTATATGCAACCTATTGAGTGAGTCCAATAGTTTTTATTTGTTGTGGAATCACATTCCCTCAAATAATGTTCCCAGTTGATGTTCCACAGACTCATGATCTAAAGTATGCAAAAACTCAACATGTAATTCTTTATTAAGGGTTAAGTATGTTGTGAGTTTTGAGGATGAATATAAGACTATGGTAAATACGGACGAAGTTGTTAATTCTATAGAAGGATATTTGTGTTGTCATCATCATTTTCATGTTATGAGAGGATTTCATCCTCATCATCGCTAAAAGGTTGTAAGGATGTTGATGAAATTCAAACAAGTTACTTTTTTGGTGGTGATTAAGATAATGGTGATGTTTTGGCTTTGGCTGTGATAATCAGAGGTGGGGGGAAAGATAATAATTGAAGTGAATTGACTAGTAAGAAATTGAATGTATTACTTTATATAAACTTCCCAATCTCCAAAATATGTTGGTTCAAATCAAAGGTTGTTAGGATAATTTGTTTCTGTAAGGGTTGTATCTGCTGACTAAGAAGTTGTTCTAGTGGAATTTTGACATTTCAATGTAAACAATTGAAGAATTGCCTTGTTGGAAAGTTGGACATAACTCAGTGGCATAAAAATTTGAATTTTTGATTTGGATGTCAACTACAACACATAAATCTTCCTTATCTTGTAGTTGCGTCATTGTGTAGTTGACATTCCCAATATTGATTCAATCAAGGTATCAATACATGATATTCAAAACCTATTCACCTGGTCCACATCCACGTCTCTGCAACACACTATTATGAAAGAATTTGAGACTAAAGTAAACTAAGATGTGGTGAATTGGCTTTTAAAACTTTCTTAAAAAGATTAATTGCTTCTTAAGTTCTTTTAAAAACAAGTCTAATAAAAAAACATTTTACTCACAGAAAAACTTTTAAAGATTTGGTTAGCATATTTTTGCTCATATTTAGAACATATAATCTTAGGTTTCTTAGTGTTGGGTAATTTGAGGGGGCAAAATCGGGGAGATCTCACAAGAATGAGAACTGAGCCAAACCCACACAAGAGAATGACACCACCTTCAACCCAAAACCTCAGGGTGGGTTGTTTCTCTCCTTGTGAGGCCCAAACCCATTATGTTTTGATGTGTCTATGACACATGACAGGCCCAATATAATGCATCATTATAATTAGGGTAAAAGGATAACCCTGAGAGTGTGTAACCGTGAGAGCAACCACTTTGAAGAAAAGACGGAGAGGTAATTCGCAGCTACTTCCTATAGCAACCTATGCTAGTTGTTTTGAAGATCCAACGGTGAAACCTTGTCTGATTGAGCTGCAATTTTTATTGAAGATTCCTCACTCAAATTTCTTCAATTTGGACGGTGTGATTGTCTACTGAAGGTCTTTAGAATTGTCAAGAATTTTATGAAGAGCTGTTGTCTGCAGCAAGTTCCTATTACCGTCAGTCTTGGTTGTTTCAGAAATCCAACGGTTAAATCTTCTCCAATTGCTCTGAAATTTTGACTGGCGTTTTATCACTCATAGTATGTTGTTTTGGACGGTCGGATTTGAGATCGGAGCTGTAATTTGTTTCCAGAAAATTCATGAACGTTGTCTATTTTTCTGGTGGCGAGATTCTTGAACTCTTCCTTATTAATTTCAATTTGTTGATATTTTGGGCCATTGTTGGTGACCGTTTTGAGGATTAGGAAGAGTTGTATTGATATGCTCTGTGATTAATTTTGTGAGGCTCATTATACCTTTGTTTTGGTATTAGTGGAGTATTTACCGTCCTGTGGGTTTTTTTATCTCTATTGAGAGGTTTTTCCCACGTTAATTATTGGTGTTGATTTATTCTTCTGTTTTGACTGCATATTGGTTTTGTTTGGATTGATTGATTGCGTTCAGGGTGTTTCCATATTGTTTTGATAAAAGTGAATCTTATTACTTCCGCTGCTTGACTCCCATCACTTAGACGATAATTGAGAATATATCAAGTATTTTAATTGGAGCTTACCCAATTGGTTTTAATTGAACCTTAACTGAGATTACTGATTAAATTCATATTTTTAACCTTATTAACCTACTTGTCTTGCTTTGATGATATCTTGATATATAATTGGTTAATTTTTGTGATTCCAATGCATTTAAAAGCTAGGATTTTGAGCTTGATAAACGAATAAAATTTGAAGACTAAAAATTGAAGGTAATGAATACAATAAATTGTCTGGTTATTCAAGGCCTGTTGGAAAGATAAGTGGATACAAAAATTTGAGAAATAAATCTACAAAATTTGGAAAAGAGGAAACAAAATACGAGAAAGAGCATAAAATCTACACAATCTCAAACAAAATCTAAGAAAAAGAATATTGAAAAGAAAATTCTAAAACAAAACTTGAATATGAAATCTACAGGGAAAGAAAGCCTATAAGAAGACACAACACACTGCACATTGGGGGAGGCTTGAGACCTAATTGCACCATTTTCGTACTCTTTTATTTTATTCTTTGTAATTCTTTTGTTTTACCTTCACATGGATGACTAAACATTTCTAGTTTGATTTTATTATGATTTAACATTGAATTTTGAGGTTGTGCAATTTAATATCGTTCTTCAATTTTTAAACAGACTATGTTAGATAGTTTGATCTATTCAAATTTTGTAGGAATTGTTTTTGAAAAAACTTGTTGAAAATTCGATTATACTTTGTAATTGAAATTCTTGTTTAGTTTGTTTTATTATGAATAATCTCTTGTTTGCTTAAGTAAAGAGGTAAAATACTAAAATTCTCACATCTATATCCATGGACATGGGTGAGGAACTTAATCAATTGATCGATACTTGTTTAATTAATTTGCGAATTGATTGACACTGGTTTAGTTAATTCACCTTCGCTTGGAAATGGGATGAATGATATATGTATGTCAATTGATTACGGATTGAATAATGAATGAAATCGAGAATTAATTTGCTTTAGTCTTGGCTTTTTAATTTTTTGTCTTCAACAACAAACAAACCCCTTTTTAGTTAGATGTTCTTACTAACTCAAACTACTACCACTAAAAGATTTTTCAACTCTATTTTATTGAATTTGTAATTGAATTCTTTGGGAGACGAATTAGGGTTAACTAACCTTATCTGTACTCTAGTTCTATTGAATTTTCATGCAGTAAATGGTTTATGCTAGGCATTAGACAATCCAATACATTGCATTAGACGGTTTACAACTGATTGGAAATGATAACGATCAAAGATGTTGAAGTTCAACATGTCATACGAAAGCTTATAAAGTTTAACATCTAAAATCGTTAGTAAAGATGAAAATGGTAAGAAAGTAGATCAGACGATTTGCAGAGGTATGATTGGATCTCTACTCTATCTTACTTCCATTAAGCCCAAAATTATGTGTAGAGTGTGTCTGTGAACAAGATTTTAGTCAGATCTTAAAAAGTCTCATCTTAAAGTTGGTAAACGGATATTTTGATATCTTGTGGGAATCACTAACCTATGTATATGTTACAAGAAAGATTTAGCTTCAAATTAGAAGGGTTCTACTACACATACTATGCTAAAGATTGTGTTAAGAGTAAGTGCATGAAAGTTGTCAAATCCTTAGAGTTTATCTCATATCTTGGTCAAGCAAGAAACAAATATCAATCGCTTTGCCCACCACTGAATTATATATGTCAATTGTAGGGTGTGGTTCTCAACTTGTATAGGTTAAGTCTCAAGTTGAAGATTATTCTAGTTTTCAAAACAATATACTTGTATACTGTGATAACAAAAATGGAATCAACTTATCTAAGAATCCAATCCAACAATAAAAGGCCAAGCATATAGAAGAGTGGTATCATTTCATTTATGATTATATCTAGAAAATCTATTTTGATTTACATTTTGTTAAAATTGATCACCAATGGGTTGATATTTTCACCAAAGTACTACCTATTGAAATATATTTTCACCAAAGTACTACTTATTGAAAATCTATTTGTTTAACTCACGTTCGGAAAAATCAAGCAAAGGAATTAAAGAAGTAAATGGAATTCAAAGGAAAAATGGTGGCTTGCATGAAGAAAGGAAATTTTTGAACAAAACATCACAATCCATAGGCTGAAAAGGCTAAAGCCAACGCCTTCTCAAGCATATCCAAGACTGAGATAGACTATAGTGTTAAACATTGCTCTCTTATCAAGCTTAGCCGCCTTGGTGTTCCAAGGTGTCTTTTGAAGAAGATGTTGGAATATAAGCACAAGCTCTTGTCGCATACATCAATGGAGAGGCATGTTTCAGTACATGGTCATCTCATTCCAACATTCCTGAGTCATAAAAATCTCATTACGGTGTACTCAACCTCAAACCAAATTATGTTTCTAAAATGGGTTGTTGTATGGGAACAATGAACCATGCCCTCATCAGATCTTCCATTCAATACTTCTTTAAGCTTGATTGAGATAATCACTTTATCCCACTCCATAGAAATCATCACATCGTGGATCAAACAGACAAAGCTTCGACTTGTTCCATGGTTCGTTTCCATTAATCCTCAAAACCTTTCAGCAGGTGAGGATTTTTATGAATGGGAAGAATATGAAGACATGTACATGATACAACCAATGGGACATCAAATGTATGAACAAGGGATTAAATGATAACAAGTCTTCAGAAGAATCAATATCTTCTGAAAAGCAAGTGTTTTGCTTGCAGATCTGTGCATCATTGTCTCAATCCTTCCATCTCTTACAAGCTTGCAGTAGATCATTCTCAGACACGAGGACCATTTGACTTCTACAAGCGTAAAGAGGTATTGTCAAATGAAGAAAAAGATGAATGACCTTATCATCTGAACAAGAAGTATCTATGTTGTCATTTCTCGTGGAGAAATATGTAGATCTTTGCCAGTCTCATCACATGTATGTGTTCGACAGATACAAGTTTTGTGCAGACTATTCAAGCAGTCTTGAACGAGAAGAGAAACCTCCTTAAATATGTCAACTCCCTTTCATCCATACCTTTTTGTTGACATTATGTTCTTGCCATCGAGTGCTCAGATATGACTAAGGAAGACAGAATATTACCATCCTCTTCTCACAGCAAAAACCTTCTAATATAATAAAGCATATGCCATATTTCATGTTCTTCTTCAATGATGTTTTGCTTTTCTGTTTTCTTTGAACGAGTGTGTGGAACTTCACGAAAGCATGTAGGTTACAAAAGGAAACACACAATTTTGGTTGGAGATGGAATATGAGGTTTAATTCTAGGTGAGGTTGGGCCAACATGTTAGGAGGATTCTAGAAGTTTTCAAGAAAGGAGAATGTTTTAAAAAGAACCTTGAAAAGTAGAATTAGCTTTATGAATTGGCAGCATTTTATCACTCTCATCAAAGTTTTGTTAGTATAGCCATTATTTGAAATTTTGTTATCATATTACAGTGGCCTCCCAAGTATAATATGCCTAGTTTTCGTAGGAACAATATCAAATAAAACATAGTCAAAATATTTGCCTATGGAAATAGGTATATTTACTTGTTTTTTTAACTACTATACTACCATCACCGTTAATCCACTCAAGCTTGTAAGATTTAGGATGGGGTTTAGTAAGAAAGGCTAACTTCTTCACCAATCTAGCACTACAATAATTACAACTAGAACCACTATCCACAATGACACAACAAGTATAATAAAAAACTTTACATCTTATGTGGAATAGATTCTCTCATTGTGACTCTAGTTCAATCAGATGATTTTGAAGAAGCCTTCTTGATAATAATAACTCTCTTTCATAGGGAATGGTTTCCTATTCAAACTCTAAAACTTCTTCTTCATTAGGTGAAGAAGGAATGTTATACATGTTCTTTGTGTCTTCATCTTTTAAAACCAAACTTCTTTTGTGAGGATACTCAGAATAGTAAAGTCCTCTTTCAAGACACTTAAAGCATTGGACAACTCTTGTTTTATTGTCCTTAGAATAATCCCTATACTTATTTTTATCATTTGATTTTCTTTTTATTTTTCTTTTTCTCTTTCCTTTTCCTATGGCCTCTCATAAATAGATTTAGAGAAGTCACTCTCCATCTTGAATTCCCTCCTAGAATAGGAAGTATTTAGTAATCTCTAGCTTTTCTCTGTAGAATGTTCTACTCTAATACACAGTTGAACCAAATAATTTAAGTCATTATAAGGAAGCAGTTCAAACCTATCCCAAATTTCATATTGGTGGCCACTCTAGAACCTAACCATTACTATTTGTGGTTCCTCTCTAATCATCGCCATCATTAATAACAACTTCATTTTCTTCTATACTCAGCACTCATATCTCTTTGTTGGAATCTTTA
>Ga0099825_1009127_pt1 | contig 11434 bp, 8 predicted proteins | sample SiratroredBW_FD_76838 | JGI IMG/M metagenome (GOLD analysis project Ga0099825, IMG submission 76838) | Root nodule microbial communities of legume samples collected from California, USA - Siratro red BW | ecosystem: Host-associated > Plants > Roots > Nodule | place: USA: California | collected...
GCATAAATTATTTACTTGAACGATTGAAGAAAACAAATCGAAGAATGGAACAATCGGGATGAAGACGATGTTAACCGGATGAAGAAAAATCTGAACCGGATGAGAAGCAGGAGGCAACGTTTGTGTGATACAGAAAGCTCACATTGAATGTCAAAGGTTGAACGGCGGCAGCTTCCTGGCGGCGGGATGCACTTAGGATTCACAATGGGGAATGGAGAAACTGACCCGGATAAAGATATTAGGGTACAGGGTAATTTCGTATTCTGCACTGCATTAATTGAGAACAAAATTGGCATCTAAAAACTTTTATTAGGGTGGAGGAAACACCTATTAGGGTGCAGGAAGAACCCGTCCGTACATATGGGCTCACGAACCCCACTCAAAGCCCAAAATATCATGGATCAAGTTAAGACGTAAAACAATAAAAAAAAAGGTCCTTCTACTAGTCACATATAAAAGCACTCATCATAATTAACAATTTTTTATTGTACGTATGGTGAAAGAAACGATGTTTTTCGTTGCACAGCTTCGTTAATAGTTTTTTTTTTTTTCTCCACAACATATATTTTCTTATTATTAATAACACATTTAAAAAAGGGATTACTTTGTGTCAAAGTTAAGCTTATTTAACTTCGAATAAACCAACATTTTGCATCTTTTTGTTTTATTGAATGAGAATCCATTGGCAACAATGAGATTGGGTACCAATGTTAATATAAAAGAAAATACATGGATTTTATTTCTCCAAGTACAAAAGTGAAGGAACAAAATTGGAAGCAATATATATGCTCCATCTCCATTTCCTTTATTTATTTATTCATTTATTATCATCTATTTTTCATATTACTTATTTATTCTCAGATTCTTTTATACTCAAATTAACAAATGGAAAACAAAAAAAAAAACTCTACTTCTTTCCTTTATATTCTTATTCATGTCAAACAATAGAAAGTTTCTATTTAATCTCTCTGGAATTTCTGTATATTTACTAATTTATTCATTTTTATTTACTACTAATTTAAACAAAGTGTAAATGAGAGGGGAATACCGTAAATCCATTATGCTACAGATTTTCATTATAAAATATTATTACATGTTACACCAGATAAACATGCAAGACTTGAAATTTTATTAACAAACTTAAATAGATAAAGAATAAAATACATATAAATAAGTTACACATGTTTTTCTTATTTTATTATAATTTTTATATCTCTAAAACTAAATTATTTCTAAATCTCTTTACAAAATTTTAAAATTTAAAGTTATTTGTTTTTATAATAAAATATAAGTCCAGTAAGTCACATGAGAATTAATAAACTGATCAAATTCTTGATTTCGGCAATTCTTTGAATCATTCCAACCAGACACACTATAGACTTTTGACCGATTAATTTCAGTTAAATTGATGGGTGGAATAGTACATGTGATTAATTTCCAGATAAATAATAAATAAAACGCTAAATTGTCATTTTCTGTGGTGTTTTCTTTTGTCTTCATTCCCTTGATTTGTGGAAGATTCCAAGCATTAGGTAAGACCAAGTCAGGATTTTCCACCTTTAATGGCTTTATTTAAACACAAATACAGAGGTTAAGATGGATCCTTGTGTCGATTTTTTGGGGAGATGGAGAAAGAAAGGGACATTATAAATTTTAATCATATTTAAAATTTTATTTTTTATAATATGTAATATTTAATGAAATATAGATTAGAAGAAAACTTAAATACAATATCACAGCAATTGGATGTGTTACTTTCTAATCATATTTAGAGTTTCATCTCAGTAATATCCAATATATTTAACAAAATATAAATAATCAAAATACAATTTCATATTTAATTGGAGAAGAATATTTATAATACCAACAATTCGTACATATTTTTTTGTCTTATGAAAGTAATATTTTGTATTGTAGATTAAGGTGTATATTATATTATAAAAAAATTGAATTTATTTACGTATTATTATTCACATATCAGTATTTTTAAGTAAATTTAGCATTATTTATGAATTATTACCTATGAATTTGTATCGATATGTAAATTTAACATTACATATAAAATATTACCTACGGATTTATATCCGTAGGTAAATTTAACATTAGAATATTATCTAAAAAATTGTATTTTTAATAATATGACTTATATTTAAATTAATAATATTAATATTATTGTTATTGTCATTATTCACATTAATATTATTATTAATTTTATTAATATTATGAGAATATTATTGATATTTTAATATGTTATTGAAATTATTATTAATATTAATATTAATATTATTATTTTTAATATTATTATTATAATTATTATTATTATTACCCTCAAATATTATTATTTTTATTAATATTAATATTATTATTGATATTAATAATAATAATGATAATAAATATTAATAATATTAATATTATTTATATTAATATTATTATAATTAATAATATTAATATTATTTACATTAATATTATTATAATTAATATTTTAATATTACCCATGAACATATATATTTAGTTATTATTTACGAATATAAGTCTTTAGATATTGTCTATTAATAAAACTACTAGTAATAATAATATTATGTGTTGTTAATAATATTTATATTAATTATAATGTTGATTATCAAAGTATAATTATAATAAAAATAAAATAATCATAATATTAATACATAATTTGTCTTAAAATAATCATAATATTAATAGATAGTTTGTGGTGTTGTAGTTTGATACCTGAAATCATAAATAATAATTTGCAGTTTCGTGTTAGACACATAAGAATAATGAGGTAATTAATTTTGAAAGGGCATGATTTTGTATGTGGTTCATTATTGGTAGATTGACATTTTGGGACCACTCTTCAACTCAGTTATGATTTTGTATGGATCTTTTCTTCTGCTGCAGTTTCAAGTAGTAGTTGTTCAATTGGAATGTTGTTTTTTAAGAGTGTCTGTAGCTTGATTTGGTTCAGTTTAATATTGAAAAGTCATTTGAATCAAACATTAAATATATAATTTAGGTTGATTCGGTTTTAATTTAATATAAAATCTGATCAAATCACATCAATTTTTTTAAAGTACACTTTATTTTGGTTTTAGTGGTTGATATTATTTTAAAATCGTTATACATTTTAGAACGAGGAAGTATATCATGAAGAGACATTTTTTAATTATTGTCCTATTTATAATTTCAATTGTTTTTTCATGTTCTTAGCTAAATTACATTGAAATTTTTGCTAGATTGTTTTTTACCAGTAAAGAATTAATAAAATAAAAGAAACACTTAAGGGGTGTTTCAACTTTGTACAATATATTTTAGTTAGGATTAAGCGCCACATTTACCAAAACATAAATCTATACAAAATGACCTTATACTAAATAGATAAAAATCCAGGACACCTAAAACAAAGCATAACCAGTAATCAAGAAGAAGACTACACAATAAAACAGACACATACAAACCACGGACAAACAAGAAAAGAAAGAAATAATTAACCATAAAACTATATGTAAGACGATCCTTGATTTTTAATCTGAATTAACTGCATATTTAAGAAAAAAAAAAGATAAAAACATGGAACAGAAATTGGTTTTCATCAATTTTAATGATTTTTTTTGTTTTTTTTATTGGTTTAGTTTTTAATACCCTACCATATACGGTAGAGAGAGTTATGAATATTAATGGTGGAAAATGATATAGGGCACACGTAATTATTGTCCATACCAGAAATGCAAGTTGGAAATGAATGCCAATTGCAAACTACGATCTTAAATGTAATTCATTGGCTCAGGCATTCAAAGAACGACACATGACATGACAGTTTCAGTCGAACAGAACAAACATTTCACTGTGATCTTCACAAACCTCAGGTTTTTCAAATTTTGTATTTACTACCTTATTTGATCACCACCAATTTGCATAATGATGATTTTTAGAGATCTTATTAAACTACGTGAAAAATGAACTTTTCTTCCATAAAAAAACAAACATACGATTTCTTTCTTTTAATCGTGTACGCTTTGTTTAAGCACATGTCACAATCCAAATATAAAGATGAATGAGTCATATTGAATGACACTCTAATTCTAAAGCGAAACTTTATATACGACAACAAAACAAAATATATAACAGCAAAAACAAAAAATATATATATAGGAATTAAAAGTTTTAGATACTTAATAAAATCAAATTCTTTTTAGAAGAAACTTAACTAAAAATTTAGATAATGACAAAATCAAATAATAAAGATTTAAATAATAAAAGCAATATCACAAACTATAACAAAGAGTTATATAATACCTAACACTGTATCTTTCCCTTCACCAAGACAAAACAACTCGAGAGAGAGAAAGAGAATGAGAGAAGAAGGTGTGAGAGAAGATGAGTCTCATGTTAGTTTGTTTGAGACAAAGGAAGCAAGATTCCAAGGATTGTACAAGGTATTTGCATCAACAATATTTGCAGCTATTTGTTTGATGTGGGTTTACAGAGTGGTAAACATGAGCAGTGTTGGAAGAGGAAGGTGGTGTTGGATAAGTGTTACGGTGTCAGAGTTTGGTTTCGGATTCTACTGGATCATCACTCAGTCTGTTCGTTGGAGAATAGTGTATCAAACACCTTTCAAACACAGGCTCTTACAGAGGTTAGCTACTTTTCTTCTTCATCTTCTCTCACGCCACTTCTAAGAGATTCACCAGACAAAACTGAAGCTCAGTTAACATATTTTTCACCTCACTTTTACTAAATATTTTTTCTTATTATTTTTCATTTTTCTAAATTTATTTATATTTTTGTTTTTCAAACTTGAAGTGAATATGACCGTGGTCTTCCAAATCAAAAAAAATGAAAAGATAGGTTTAAAGCCTCTAAACCCTAAATTTGAAAGATTAGAACAGTTTTCTAAAATCACTTGAACAGTAAAAAAAAGCTAAAACCTCATTTTTTCAATTTAGCAGACTAATAAAAAATATATATATATATATATATATATATTTTAAATGAATAGGCAAAACCGGATTAACTATAACTTTAAAAGAATAAAAATATAATTAAACTCTTTTGTATTACATCATATTTTCATATTTACCAAGTTCCTCCATTTTCTTTAATTTTTTTCAGTCACGCATTTTAAAATTGATATGTATATCGTGAGAATACATAAAAAATGTAGGGACAATATTTGTTTTATGTATCGGATTTAATAATGCAATTCATAGTATGTGAACTATTTGTAATTATACGTGTATATTTTATTTTAAAAAATTAAAATTTTGAATGGACAACTACCCGAAAGTCTATCAAGTAGATCTGCAGTGATGATCCAAATAAAAGTTGAAAAATATATTTAAAAAGCATATCTTCTAGGAGAGGATCTACCTTTTCATCCTGAACGTGAAATCTACCTTTTCAATTTTAAATTCTATGGACAAAGAGACACAAACAAACTGCTGAATTTTAAAAGTAATGACCATCATCACTTATTTATGGACTGTTACGAGTAAAATAGTAAAAAAAAAAAATGAACTTTTTAGGCAATTTTTTTCACAGATATGATGAGGAGAATTTACCAGCAGTGGACATTTTTGTATGCACGGCTGATCCAAAGCTGGAGCCTCCATGCATGGTGATTAACACGGTGTTATCAGCAATGGCATACAATTATCCTGCAAATAAATTGAACGTGTATCTCTCTGACGATGGAGGGTCTCAGTTAACATTCTATGCTCTCTTAAAGGCCTGCACTTTCTCCAAACATTGGTTACCCTTTTGCAGAAGATTCAACGTTGAACCGAGGTCCCCAGAGGTCTTCTTTGCTCAAGATCAAAATTGCAGCACTAGCATTGAGTATGACAAAACATGCTTACACATCAAGGTAACCAAGTTTTTTTTTTTTTTTTCATTAAGCACAATGTCCATATAATTAATGAGACTATATTATGTGTTAGAAATTATACGAAGAAATGAAAAAAGAGATTGAATCAGCCGTAGCAAGGGGAGAGCTTCCAGAGAGTGTGAGGAATGAGCACAGAGGATTCTCAGAATGGAATCCAAAAACGACAAAGCAGGATCACCAGTCTATTGTGCAAGTATGAACACTTTTAAGAACATGAAGAACATTTTAGTTTTTCTATATGATTAATATTTGAAGATAATATTTGTTGTTTGTTGGTTATGATGTTAGATTGTAATGGATGGAAGGGACAGAAATGGTGTAGATGAAGATGGATTTGAACTTCCAACAGTGGTATACATGGCACGCGAGAAACGACCCAACCATGCTCATCACTTCAAAGCTGGAGCTGTTAATGCATTGGTGAGTGAGTAAAGCTTTTAACCGTGATAAGAAAAATGTATGGATTAAATAAGTTTTTAACTTTTTAAATTTTCATTTCTTTATTTTTTTTAATTTTCTACTAATAATATGCATCGTTAGTTTGGAAAATTAAGGGTTATGGTGATGTTGATATTCACCATTCTGAATTAACATTTCTAAATCAAAATTGAATATAAAATTTTAGTTTCATCGTATTTATGGGAAAAAAATTAAGGGATGAAAAATAAAATTTTTTTTTTGACTCATATGTTAACTTTTATATTTTGCATGAATAGATTTAAATCACTAACTATATGTTTTATAAAAATATTAGAGATAGGATGTATCACAATTTTAAATTTATAAAATTTAATGATCAAATATACAGTATTAAAACTTTTTGCATTCCTTATATATGCTAATTAATGTCATTTTTGACTTGTAAAAAAGCATCTCTCATTTTAAACTTAAAAGAATTAAATCTCCCCATAACAAGTTAATAATATTAAATGGAAATAAAAGAAGAACTTAATGAACTATTTATCTACCAACAAAGTGTTTAAAATGTTTTGTTTTTTTCCCTCTTAGATTTTACTTAATCTTTCTTTTACTCTATTTACATGCTTGAAGTTCGGCTAAGGATAAGAACTTGGAAAATTAAACCTTTTATGCTATTTTTAATGTTTCGTAACCTTTATTTTGCACATAGATGGCCTTAATTTCAAATTTTTAACCTAAAAGCATATTAACAATAGTTTTCCAATAATCAAAAGGAGAGAATTGTCTATTATATAAGCTTGAATATTACATCGTAGGTTTTGTTCTGCAGATAAGAGTGTCATCCGAAATAAGCAACGCCCCTTTCATCCTCAACTTGGATTGTGACATGTACTCCAATAATGCAGATACAATTCAAGAAATACTGTGGTTTTTCCTCGATGAGACAAAAGGACAAGATATAGCTTACGTACAATTTCCACAAAGCTATAACAACATCACCAAAAATGACCACTACGGAAATTCTTATCTTGTATGCTCTAAGGTAAGTAATGAAAAGAATTTAATAACTTTATCCAGACTATAAATGTTAGCATAGTGCACAAAAAGATGAACTAACACTACTGAGTCTCTTCTCTAATACAATAATAAAGTTTGAGTTAGCTGGTGTATGCGGATATGGAGCAGCCTTGTTCTGTGGAACAGGATGCTTACATAGAAGAGAAAGTCTTTCAGGATCTTATGTAAGAGATCACAGAGTGAAATGGGAGATCAAGCCTAAAAGAAACGATAACAGAACAATTGACGAAGTGAATGAAGCATCGAAGGCTCTTGCCACTTGCACCTATGAGGAGGGCACCCAATGGGGGAAGGAGGTACGTATATGTTTGTTTGTAGATTTATTTTTATCTAAAAGTTTCAATAATTGGTAATATATTAATACTTATGAGTGTTGCAGATGGGATTAGTATATGGTATTCTCGTAGAAGACATGGCAACAGGCCTTGTAATCTCGTGTAGGGGTTGGAAATCTATTTATTACAACCCAGAAAGAAAGGCATTTGTGGGCATAGCTCCAACAACCTTGGATGTAGCCTGTCTTCAACATACGAGGTGGTCAGAAGGCATGTTCCAAGTTTTTTTTTCCAAGTATTGCCCTTTCATTTATGGGCATGGGAAGATACACTTGGGTCTACAAATGGGATATTGCAATTACCTCTTGTGGGCTCCTATGTCCTTGCCCACTATTTGTTATGCCATTGTTCTTCCCATTTCCTTGTTTCATGGCATTCCATTGTTCCCAAAGGTTGTCTCTTCATTGGAATAAATTTAGTTTCTTTCTTTAATTCTGTTGCACTCACTTGCTCTTCTTCATGTGTTTGCAGGTTTCAAGCTTGTGGATCCTTCCATTTGCTTATGCATTTCTTGCTACCTATGGCTATAGCTTGTGTGAGTATTTGAATTGTGGATCCACGACGAAGGGTTGGTGGAATTTGCAAAGAATAAAGTTCATCCATAGAATGACCTCTTATCTCTTTGGTTTCATTGATACTATGAGCAAGCAAATAGGATTGTCAGAGACAAACTTTGTTATCACAGATAAAATGGTAACTGAGGATGTTCGAAAGAGATACGAGCAAGAAATCATTGAGTTTGGAGGCTCCTCAGTCATGTTGACCATATTAGCAACAGTGGCTTTGCTAAACCTTTTTGGTCTTGTTGGAGGAATCAAGAGGGTTGTAGTGGAATTGGAATTCGGATGGAGCCAATTGATGGTGCAGATTACACTGAGTTTATTGGTGGTAATGATCAATTTACCGGTATATGAAGCACTTTTCATTCGTAGTGATAAAGGGAGCATATCACCCTCGATTATGTTGAAGTCCATTGTTGTGGCTTCATTAGCATGTTACCTAGCACCTTTCATTTGCTAATGTAGCTAAGTGTCAAAGTGCAATGCTTGAGGTGTGGTTCATTACTTACTAGTGATTCAAGACTCAATATATTATTAATTCCTAGTTTGTCATCGTAGGCTTTAACTGCGTGCAATACTTTATATATATATATATTTATTGAAGTATTTAGTTTTCCATGTATTTGAACATACGTGTAGCCACTATTAGTCCATGTGAACTGAACATGCAGGATTTCCAATATTTGATTTAAAATGCACAATTTAAGTCGCAGTTTCGTTTTTATCATCCTTCCTTATTATAGGCATGCAACTTGATGGAAAAAATAATTATAAACGTATAGATTAAGTTGAAAGCATTTGATGGATACCAAACCTGTAAAATATTATTATTATTATTATTATGATTATGATACTGTTAATATTAATATTATTACTATGATTATTATTATTAATATTTATATTATTATTATCATTATTATTATTAATATTTTTATTACTATTATTATTATATATATTGATTATTATTATTATTTTATTTTTATTATTATTACTATTATTATTATATATTATTATTACTATTATTATTATTATATTATTATTATTATTATACTACGCTTGTTATTCTTATTATTATTATTATTATTATTATTATTCTCTTAAAAAAGGACTTAAATTATGCTTTCCATGACAATTTTAGAAAGAAAAAATTAATTCATATTCATAGCACTAGTGGAAAAAGGTTTTTATCTTTGGTTTTGGGAGGTCTTTATTGTCGGGTCGCGAATCAACGTTGACCAAGGTGACGTTGAACATGACGTCGGTTAAACAACCGACGTCATGTAATCCACCACCACGTCGGTTTAAACGAAACATCGACGTCAATGACACACAACACGATTATATGGTGGACAACACCATGTCGGTTCTTTGGCTAAAACCGACATGGTGTGTCATTTTAAAAAAATAATAATTTATGGGTTGATAAATCTCTAATCGATACAAGAAATACTACAAAAAAATTTAGAATTTTCTAACAAGTATAGATATATGTGAAATCAAAGGCTAAAATATAAAAAATGGATGAAAAATAACGAAAAAGTAAAAAAAAACTTTAAATGATGAAATTTTGGAATTTTTGGAGGCCCAACCGCCTTTCAGGGTTAGTTAGGGGCTTGGTTACCCTATTTCGAGCAACTTTTATTTTTGGAGTGTCTCAATCCGAGCTCTCTATCAAAAGTTATGACTATTTGAAGTTTTTTCACTCTAAATTTTTGAAACCCTAAATCTATAATAAACCTATACAATGTAAGAACTTTACCATCAAATATATACTAATTCAATATGCTTATAAAAAATTTGGATCAAAAATAAATTTCTAATTATTTTTAATGAATTTTACAAAATTGCTAATTTCTTGCAAAGAGAAGAGGCAAGGGGTGTCGAACCAAACATTCAACCGAGACCACCACAAAGCTTGCAAACAAACACTACCAAAACTACAAAACACAAACAAAATGTCAATGAATAACCACAGTTAGTGAAAGCAAACGAAAATGGAGGAAAAAGGAACAACTAAAAGCTTCAAATGAGGATACCTCGAATGAAGCTTGAAATGAAAATGTCATCGTTCGAGCAAAGTTTTCAACATAAATGAAGGACCAAGAGTGAAACGGAGTTGAATGGAAAACCTAAGGAGCTCGAAATGTAGCAAAAAGACGTCGAAACAGTGTAGGAGAGAATGCGCGATGCGCAATAGAGGGAGAAGAAAAGTAAAAGTGAAAACGCCTGGGCTGTGTTAAAACAGGTAGCACCACGTTGATTCTGAGCTTCTAACCGACATGGTGCATGATCTGAAAAACTCAAATTCAATTTTGATGCACCACAACGTCGGCTCTAAGATTCTAACTCACGTTGTGTGGAACCCTAATATACTCAATTTTTAGACCAAATTATCAGAGTGAGCATGATGTCGGTTGGACTCCCAAATCTGACATCATGGATGTACACGTCGTTAGAAGTTCATAATCTACGTGGTGGTTAACCTGCTAATTTAAAATTTTAAAATTTTGAATTTTTATTTTTTACTGTCTTCTCCGTATCTGTTTTATTGGTTAACCGACGTAGTGTTCATATCACAACATCGATTTTTTTTCAAATGAATGATTATTTATTTATAAAAATGTCACCGTATTTTTTACAATGTCATGTTTCTAACCGTCTTTATGCTTAGACGTCAAAGATTGATTTTCTACTAGTGTAGATTTAAGCTCGCCATCACTTGTAGAAGATGAAAGAAAAAATCAGAATTGGACTAAGTGGCAGTCGAGCATCGAAGAAGACAACGAAAATTACACCTAAAAATCACATAGCGAGACTAAGTTTAGGAAGTAAAATATTGGTCTGGTTTCGTCAGTGCACTCGTCACTTCTTTGGCTTTTGCTTTGGAGTCTTAGTGGTAGAGTCATATTCAAGTATCAATCAGTGAACAGAGATAATTGTTTGTGGCTGTATAAGAAAGAGGATAACTCAACTCAACATGAACAACAAGATAGAGGAGAGAGTTAGAAGGCGCAATGGGGAATGGTGAAGAGTACTCATTGTTCCAGACAAGGAAAGACAGTGCAAGGCACATTCGCAGGCTCTATGCCGTCTCTTTGTTTGTGGCCATATGCTTCGTCTGGGCATTTAGACTCAGCCACATACCCGCAAATGGC
>Ga0099825_1009128_pt1 | contig 11433 bp, 2 predicted proteins | sample SiratroredBW_FD_76838 | JGI IMG/M metagenome (GOLD analysis project Ga0099825, IMG submission 76838) | Root nodule microbial communities of legume samples collected from California, USA - Siratro red BW | ecosystem: Host-associated > Plants > Roots > Nodule | place: USA: California | collected...
TGATATATCTCAGTTACATAAACTTGCAAATTGAGTATTAGTATTTCTCTTTGTATTCTATCTTGTGTGCAATTTGGTGTGATTGAATCTGTGTGATATATTACTTTGAAATTGTGTGATTTAGTTTGCTTCATACTGTCTTTGCTGGATAGTATTGTTTAGAATCATTTCTGCTGCATAAAATTCAACTGGTGTGTCTGCTGTTTGAAATTTGCTCTCTGCCAGCAAAATAAATCGATTTATTCGTGCCTAAAATCGATTTATTTCACCACTGCACCTTAAATCTTTTATCGTTGAGATTCAGAAAAGGTTTTCTATTCACTAAACTGTTTTCAGTGTTTTATATTGAAAAAATCTTTTAAAGTTCAATTCACCCCCTTCTTGAACTCAGCCAAATATATTTTCAAATCACAATTCAAATTAAAATTACTATAATTAAAATTCAAAATAAATTTTAAATTCAAATAAGAATTAAAAGCTTTTTTTACATGTTCTTTATTGAATTGAACAAATTTTAATTTTAATTAAAATAAAACAAAACTAAGACATTTATAATAAACACCTCTTTTATTTCATTTATAATGAAATACTTTATATATATATATATATAATATTAAAAAAATAAAATTTATAATTTAAATTACCATTTAGCAATTTACTATTGTGTGACCTGGTCTCAATCTTATTCATAATCTCAATTTTAACTACATTAGCTCAAACATTAAATTGCTCACCACCACCACATCCACTTGCTCATAGGCTCACAGAAAAAACCTTATATAAACCCCCCAACAACCCCAAAACCTAAAACTCACTACTTTCTAATCCGAAATCATTTCACTTGGCTTACCTTTGAGAATGGCCAGTGTTAAGTTTGCATCGTGGCTGTGTTGTGCATGGTCGTGGCGGCTGCACACACCGCTGAGGGAATCACCTGTAAGGAAGTTGAGAGTGAGCTTGGATGGTGCGTGTTTTTCGTTCAGAGATATTCCAGTGGATCCAATCATAAAGAATGCTGCGCCGGGTTGAAGGGTATCCTGAACAGGGCCACGAGCACTGCTGATCGCCGTTTTATCTGTAACTGCTTGAAGGTTGCTCCTCGGGCAGCTTATTGGCTCAAACTCGCTGAAAAGTGTGGGGTAAACATACCCTACAAGATCAGTAACTCCACCAACTGTGACAGGTATATCTCTTTCTTGATGGGAAGATAATTATACACTGTTAACAGATATATCTCTTCGTTGACGTGGAGATAATTATATTAATGAGCTCATATCTACTAAATCCTCAACATCCTCACTTTAAAAGCCTAAATTCTGACTTTAAGTGAATAAATTATATTAAATTGCGATTTATTATAGAGGCTTAAACTTGTTTCTTAACTCTAAACTTAATGAGATATCAATTCATTTGGTTGAATAAAATATGAAGCAAGTTACTGTAAGAATGAGTGACAAATAAGGATCCTTTCCTTTTTCTTTTCATACTACTTGAATTAGGTGAGGGTTGATACTTTTCTTGCATCAAATCGTTCTTAATTTTTATTTCACCAAATGGCTATTATTTTGTTATGCCAAGAATGCGTAGATCTTGGGACAACATTAAATGCACCAAAGGCGGTTTCTGATAAACACTGAGTGTCATTCCTTCCTTTTATTACAACTAACTCTAAGAGAAGATTCAACATGAATTGTTATTTAAATTCAAGCTATTTGCGCATTATGTATCTCCGTTTCTTCAACAATACCTTGTTAGAAAAGAATTAAATTCTTTCATATAAGCATGTCTTTTGCATTTAATTTGTCACGATATGATAATATTATATTTTGGGGGCTTAAAGCTATCTTAGTTGACTCTTGTTATCGCTTTATAAGCCTTTCTTACTTGCTTGGTCATTTGGGAATTGAGCAATATTAGACTTTAAATTTTAAAAGAATCTGGAACCTACTTAGATTATGAGGTTTATCTCCAATTTAGTTTGTCAATTACAGGAATGATACAAAAATGTAATAATAGTGCTTTGATATTTGTCTTGCAGCATCAAATGAAGGGGTGAAAGATTTGGACTAGGAATTCACAAAGAGAAACCATGCGTCATCTTTATTTTAGTAAAGAGAATAAAAGGAGGATAGTATTCTCCGTTTATGTGAGGTAGCTTTTTGTTGTGTTCTTTATCCCAGTGTGAAGTTTAAAAACTTTCTATGGTTTATGTGATACTTTTATAAATTGAATAAAGAAAGTTTAATGTTGAAATAACTCGATACTCAGTAATTTTATTATAGTAGTATGTTTTTCGTGAGATTTACGAATTGTTGTTCTTCATCATTGATTGAATGTGTCACAACATATTGGTTGATGGTGTAACTAGATCGTATTTTGTTCAAGTAAAACGTTTTGTGCTAAGTATATATTAAAATATGTAAAAAATATGCATGGTTAATTACTTGTGAGTTTCATTGTTTATTTACTTTATTTAACTTGATTCGTTTTTATTAAATGCTAGTCTTAATTTTTAATTGATAGTTTTAATTTAGCATATAAAATTTAAATTAGAAAAACTTATAAATTGGATTGAAGAAAAATTATTAAATATTTTTTAATTGAAGTAGATATTTTAAAATGCACGAAGTAAATAAATGAATAATAAAATTATTTAAATAACTGTGTTGATTTTTAGTATTTTAAAAGTGTATTCACCTCATTTCTTTTTCTTTATTTTAATCTTAATAAGAGAGAGAAATAAAGTTTTATAATTCGACCAACCTACAGTTTATTATTTTTTTTGGTTACTGGTTGAAATTAGACAATTAAATTTAGTTTTTTTAAACAAATTAACCAAACCATATTCTTATGTGGTGCACAAACCTTGTGATAATTTTTTATAGAATTCGAAGCATCATGCAATTTCTTTGCGAATACTTTAAAGTGCCTCTTACAGATCATCAAAGTAGTTTTTTTCTTTATAAATAAAACTGGAAAAAAAAAGTAGAGATAAAAGGACACATTAACTGTTTTGTTTGGATATTTCGAAAAACAAAAACAAAAATAAATCTCAAATTTTGTATGCTGCCAACGTCAAAACATAGGATCCCATAAACTAAAACAATTAATACTAAATTAAACTAGAAAATTATTAACATATTTTAATATTATTTTAAACATGAACTTTTTTTTCTTAAAATAGATTTTATAAATTTAATTTCTTATTCAATAAATCTTATTATAATTTTAACAGATTTTATTCAACCGTAAAAAATATACTATTTACGCTAATATTTACATTTTTCAACACCTCTGAAAGACCGTTTCTAGAGATCAAAAGAACCAAAAAGCAAAAGTGAAGTTGTTGGATCGCTTAAGATAGAAAGGTCCAAAGTAGAATTTAATTAACAGGAGAAAACCTGAGGATGCCTCTTCTTGCACGGACGAAATTGTCCTTAACAAAAAATGTGAAATGTTTTTAATACTTTCTTTTCACCATACGTTTCCATTTAACCCTACACCATTTTTCATTGTACGAGTTTGAAGAGAGCATCACCGTTTACCGTCATACCATTATCCACATGTTTATGTGTTGTTAATGGAAAGGGAAAATGAAAGAGAAGGGGCTTGTTAATGTTCTTGAAGTAATTTTCATTTTTTAAACTTTTGTGGGATTTATACAATCCGGAAGCCTCTTCCGAGTCCGTAATTAGTTTCTAAATTATACAATTCCAAATAAGTTCAGAACAAAATAGGTTTGTGAAAAATATTTTTGACTTTTGGAATATGATATTTTAGAATAGGTCTTTAACTTTTAAAACAAACTATTCTGAAATACAAAACTTAGCTTTCAAATTCACTTGTTCCAGAATACACATTTATTTTATGGGATGCATTTGAAAAGGTGTATTGGGGAATAAATTTTCCTATTCTGAACTGGTGTAATTCGGAAGTCAACCGGGTTATGCTAATCTCTCAAAGGTTAACTTTTAGGTAAAAGCCTTTCTGAATCTAATATGCTATCCCATGATTTCCTGAATTACATATTTCTAAAGTCAAACTAAAACTCACGCCATTTCACCCATAAAAAATTTATACATTAATTTTATTAAGAAGTTGTTTGTTTCAAAAGACGACAACATGGAAGCATTCCGAGAATACACGAGATGAAAATTTATGAGAAGCGAAAAACATTTCACTTAGCGAAAAAAGTTTTAACTTTATAATTAAATAAAGAAATTAATTTTATTATAATTAAATAAAATATAAGAAAGCATTTAACTTTTTATTCTAAATAATAAATAATTGAAAAATATATAATAATTAAATTTATAATAAAATAATAATTTAAATAAAAATAAATTAAATATTTTTTTAATATATGTTTCATGTTAAATACTTAAATAAATTAATAAAATTAATAAAATTATAAATATTAATAAATTAAAAAGTTAAAAAGTATTAATAATAAATATAAAAAAATAAAAAAATAAGATACTTTTAAAAATAATAATAAAATTAAAATAAAATTTATAAAATAAAAATAATAATAATTTATTTTTAACTTTAATTTTATTTGTAAATTCTACATAATCTTATTTCATCTATTAAAAAATTTATTTTATCAATTATGCTTATCACATCACTCACAAACTTTTATACATTTTTCCTTCATTTCTCACTATTTTCCCCTTAATTCAAACACATAGTCTTTCATCTCAAATCCACTCCCTAATTAGCCTAAGGATAATTGTTCCCTCTTGGACCGGGTGAGGGTGTGTATTAGGCCTGGAGGGTGTCCTATAACAAAGTGAGGTGATTTGTATTTTTTTTGTCCCATAGCCAACCCCAAATACCTCCATGAAATGGATGAAATTTAAATTACTAACCAATAACCCCCTTCTTTAAAGTAGGTATAATTAATCCAATAACCCCCTCTTTAAATATTTACATAAGGTAAATCCAAAATATTTGACCAAATCACATAGTCAGGCATGTCAATTAATATTAGGTAAAACAATAATGGGCTAGGAGGATTCTAGCCTGAAGCCCTGGGAAGGAAAATTATAAATACAAGATTGATAAAGTGGAAAATAACTAAGATTTGGGCTAGCAAGAGTGATAAAAACCCTCAACCCCATCCTTGAACTAGGTAAAACTTTCCTACCTCCACATTTAAAAATCATTCACTAAAAACCTTCTTTAAAACATAATTTCTAAAATGAATGAGAAACCAAAGATAACCCACACCAATAGAGAGAACGGTGATGCAAAAACCCTCTAACAAATCCTCAAAAATGATGAGTGAATTGCAATACAACAATGAGAAGATTAGAAAGTACTCAATAAGACCATGAAAATAATATAAAATTGAGTGAGATCTCCTTCTTCCTAATCTTCTTATCCTGTTAATTTTATTTATTTCTAGAGTTTTAAATTCTATAAAATGACTAAAATTTAAAAATAGAAATATAAATAAATTGTGTTTTTAAAATACGAGTTTTAATAAAAAAAAATATACTACGTTTAGATAACATAGTAAAAGAAAGTGTCAAGATTTCCCTCTTTTATATTAAAAAAGAAATATTGTTTTGTAAAAGACAATGTCAAATTAAAAAAGTAGAAACATTATAAAGATATAACTGATATTCATATTCAGGGGATGAATATAATTTAGAATTTTCTTTTCTAATCAAAGAGGAAATGATATGATCTTCAAGAATAAATAAATATTGTAATAATTATTATGTATTTTCATTAAGTAATTGAATGAGAAGATAAATCATTCATATTCTTAATAATGATACATTTAATAAGAATTAAAGACAATGTTAATGGAGATTAATTACTAGTTGGTAATTAATCTTGAGAAATGTGAAGTCTAGAAGGTCTAGAAGTTTTAAAGTTTTAAGTAATGTGGCCTATAAAACAGTGTACTCAGAAATGTAATGGTCAGCTAAATGTTGGAATAGAATTGAGCTTTTCTCTTTGATAATTTATGGTGTTATGATTTAGAAGAACCCAAATCTGATCTTATCAGGATATCCTGTGGTGTTAATATCCTTTCCCAATAATATCCTTATCCTTTGCCAAACTGTTCTTTCTCAAACTGAATATCAAAAGAGAAAATAAAGAGAAGAAGTTGAGAGAAAAAGAAATTAAGGAGAAAAATACAAAAGAAAAGAGAGAAGGAGAAATAAATTAGAAAAAGTAATTAAGATAATGGAAGGAAAAAATAATTATAAATAGGGAAGAGTTTTTAATGAGAAATATAATTCTTGTTTTGGAATGGAAAATTATGATCTTTGATCCTGAAATTATGTTTCTCTTGGAAGAAGTGTAGTCATGACATTTAAGGATGAATGTCCTTGAAGAAGGAGAGAATGATATAACATTCAGGGATGAATATAATTTAAAATTAATTTAAAATTTTCTAATTAAGGAGGAAATGATATGATCTTCAGGAATAAATATTGTAATTATTATTATATTGAGAAATGGTCTAGAAGTTTTAAGTAATTTTACTTATAAAATGTGTACGCATAAATGTAATGGTCAAATGAATTTTGGAATAGAACCCAAGTTTTCCTCTTTTGAGAATTTATGGTGTTTTTATTTAGAAGAATCTAAATTTGATCTTATCCTAATATCTTGTGGCCATCAACCCCATAACTTATCACTCACCTTCTCATCTTTCTTGAATGTGGCCTCAATATCCTTTTCCAAACTATTTTTTCTCAAACTGAATATCTAAAACAGTCCTTCTCCCATATTTCTGCATCAATAACACAACTTATTTTCTCGTAATTTCTTAAGGAAAAATTTGAGCCATAATATAGAAAGACCTATGTACTTTAACATTACGATGTTGTGAGATACATGTATTTTCTTTTTCCTTTCAAATTTAGTAAATATTATATTATAACTATAGTTAAAACATAATTGAATCTTATATTAAATTATAGTTATAGTTCTGGATTCCTTGTTAAATTACATTTTATATACTATTTTTTTTAATATTATAATGATTTTCGTTATTACAAATTACAGAATGGTATTTTTGAAGCAGTATATAAGTAATTTACAAAAAAACTAAAAATCTAACTGCTTTAAAACAATAATAAAGAAAAAAATAAAAAAATAATAAAAATTACAAGTTATGCTATAATTAAATGGTTCCTAAGATGCAATGGCGGTGTCACATAAGGAAATGTAAGACAGGCCTAGAGTTTATTTCTTGTTATCATTATAATATTTTAAATTCATGTATATACACAACTTTAAATAATTTGAATTCACTTTGTATTAATAATTTTTAATAAAAAATTGAAGGATTGGAATGATTTTTTACTTAATTTTAATTAAGTATCTATTTAAAAATATAAGGAAAAGAAAAAAATATATATAAGAGAAAAACAAAAATAATTATATATAATAAAAACAGAAATAGTCATAAATACAAACATTAACATTGTTAAAATGATAACATCTCATCAGATTATTTTACGGCTACAAATGATTTAATAAAATTAATGTATTAAAAACTTTGAGTGAAGTTAGAAAATATTTTTTTTAATAGATATAGTTTCTTTGGAAATATTATTTCATAGTTTTTCAAAAATATTATGTTTTGAAAAATAAACATAAAAACACCTTTAATTTTTAAAACAATTTTTTTATACCATTACAGGTTAAAATATTATAAAAATTACAACATGATTAGTAATGTAATTGATTATATAATTTATATTAATAAAATAATATTGATTTATGATAGCATTCTAAAATGTCAATTAAAAGCTTGATGATTTAAGAACATATGGGTTTTATTCGGCAATAATATAAACTTGGGTTTCTTGCGTAAAAGCTTTCATATGCTAATGTTAATTTTATGCTTTGATAAATTTGTTAATGGAAAGGGAAAGGGAAGGGGAAGGGTTTGTTGATGTTCTTTAAGTAATTTTCATTTTTTAAACTTATGTGGGATTTATACAATCCGGAAGCCTCTTCCGAATTCGTAATTAATTTTTAAATTATACAATTCCAAATAAGTTCTAAACAAAATCGTTTGCCTTGCTGTGAAGTTGACTGACGGTTGTCTAAAGCCAGACATGGGGCCGAAGCCTTATATTGCTTATGGATATCCTCTTGAGCTTGGGCGCGGTGATTCTGTGACTAAGATCCATTGTGATATGTCTGATGCAGTATGCTCTATTTGCTTATCTTTTTGCTGTGCTGTCATTCTTCAAAATTATATTCTGACATTTAAACTTTTCAAATTATTATTTTAAACAGTTTTATATTGAGAGGTGCATAGCTTGTAGGATGTATAAATTGTTGTCTTTGATAAGCTATTGCATTTCTCTCTTATGTTTTTTTTCTTTTTTAAGTTGATTATGGTTTCATTTCCATGTCAGTTCCTTTGTTCTGGCATTGTCTTTATTACTTAAAGTCTCATTTGATTCTATATTTGATGAGTTATTTCTCTGGTTGGTTTGATGATTGTTTGATAACTAGAAAAAGTAATTTTTTATTTACGGGAATTGCATTTCAAGACGTCTCGAAATACTGATTTATCTTACGAGATTCACTAACGACACGTGTTTTTGGGGGTCGAGACCAATTACTGCTGGTCGGCAAACAAACAACGGGCACACACATCGTTTTTAGCTTAGATTTTGACTTAGAGGCATTCAGTCATAATCCAACACACGGTAGCTTCACGCCACTAGCTTTTCAACCAAATGCGATGACCAATTGTGTGAATCAACTGTTCTTCTCGTACTAGGTTGAATTACTATTGCAACACTATCATAAGTAGAGTAAAACTAACCTGTCTCACAGATGGTCAAAACCCAGCTCACGTTCCCTGTTGGTGGGTAAACAATTCAACACTTGGTGAATTCTGTTTCACAATGATAGGAAGAGTCGACATCGAAGGATCAAAAAGCAACGTTGCTATGAACGCTTGGCTACCACAAGCCAGTTATCCCTGTGGTAACTTTTCTAACACCTCTAGCTTCAAATTCCAAAGGACTAAAGGATCGATAGGCCACGCTTTCACGGTTCGTATTCGTACTGGAAATGAGAATCAAACGAGCTTTTATCCTTTTGTTCTACACGAGATTTCTGTTCTCGTTGAGCTCATCTTAGGACATCTGCGTTATCTTTTAACAGATGTGTCACCCCAGCCAAACTCACCACCTAACAATGTCTTCCGCCCAGATCGATCGAGCGAAGCCGACCTTGGGTCCAACAAGAGGGGCAGCTCCCCTCTTCGGCCTTCAAAGTTCTCATTTAAATATTTGCTACTACCACCAAGATCTGCATTGACGACTGCTCCGCCCGGGCTCGCATTCCGGGTTTTGCAGCCACTGTCGCACCCTCCTACTCATCGGGACTTGGTCCTTGCCCCAATAGTCGGGTATAGGTCGCGCGCTCCTTAGCAGTTGATTCGACAGGTGAGTTGTTACACACTCCTTAGTAGATTTCGACTTCCATGACCACCGTCTTGCTATCTTAATCGACTAACACCCTTTTGTGGGGTCTATGTTTGCGTGTAGTTAGGCACCGTAACCCAACTTCTAGTTCATGCCGCATCGCCAGCTCTGCTTACCAAAAATGGCCCACTTGGAGCTCACGATTTCGTAGCACGACTCAACAGAGCAGTGACATCGTCCTACCTATTTAAAGTTTGAGAATAGGTTGAGGGCGTTGCACCCCCGATGCCTCTAATCATTGGCTTTATCCGATAGAACTCGTCCGCGGGCTCCAGCTATCCTAAGGAAAACTTCAGAGGGAACCAAATACTAGACGGTTCGATTAGTCTTTCGGTCCTATACCCAAGTCAGACGAATTATTTGCATGTCAGTATCGCTGCGGGCCTCCATCAGAGTTTCCTCAGGCTTCGCCCCGCTTAGGTATAGTTCACAATCTTTCGGATCTCAACAGGTATGCTTTCACTCAAACCCTTCACAGAAGATTAGGATTTGTCGACGGTGCAACCCACGAGGGGATCCCACCAATCAGCTTCCTTGCGTCTTATAAGTTTACTCACCTGTTGACTCGCACGCATATCAGACTCCTTAGTCTGTGTTTCAAGACGGGTTGAAAATATTTTTGACTTTTGGAATAGGCTATTTTAAAATATATTTTAAAATAGGTCTTTAACTTTTAGAACAAACTATTCTTAAATACAAAACTTAGCTTTCAGAATCACTTGTTCTAGAATACACATTTATTTTATGGAATGCATTTCGAAAGGTGTATCGAGGAATGAATTATTTTAGATTGGTGTAATTCGGAAGTATGCTAATCTCGAAGATTAACTTTTAGGTAAAAGGTCTTCTAAATCTAATTTGTTATCCATGATTTCCTGGATTACATATTCCTAAAGTCAAAATACATGCCACCTCCATTTTCATCCATCAAAGATTTATACATCAATTTTATTAAGGAGTTGTTTGTTTCAAAAGACGAAACAAGGAAGTAAAAAAAGACAAGATCATTCTGGAAAAACAAGACGAAAGTTTACGAGAATTGAAAAAAAAAATCTTTAAACTTTCCACCCACATGAACGATTTACGAAAAAAGTTCCTATTTTATAAATAAATAAAAAAATTAATTTGATTATAATTAAATAAAATATAAGCGAACATTTAACTTTTTATTCTAAAATAATAAATAATTGAAAAATATATAATAATTAAATTTATAATAAAATAAAAATATTAAACAAAATAAATTAAATATTTTCTTAATACATGTCTCATGTTAAATAGTTAAATAAATAAAATTTTAATAAAATTATAAATACTAATAAACTAAAAAATTAAAAAGTATTAATAATAAATTATAAAATAATAATAAAATCATAAATAATAATTAAAACAATAAAAATAATAAAATAATGATAAAATTAAAATAAATTTATATAATAATAATAATAATAATAATTTATTTTTAACTTTAATTTTATTTGTAAATTATACATAATCTTTTTCATCTATTAAAAAAATTATTTTATTATACGTGTCATATCACTTACAAACTTTCATAAACTTTTCCTTCATTTCACTATTGTTCTCTTAATTTAAACACGCAATTTCATCTTAAATCAACTCCCTAATTCAAACAAAGGCTAAGGATAATTGTTCCTGTACTATTCGGCCTAAACCGATCCCTTGCCGCCCTAAGGTGGCCAACTCATGAATGGGAGGAAAATACCTAAGTCTTAGACCGAGAAGTAAGCGGTCCAGCCTTAAACCGAAAAGTAAGCGGCCTACAGGTAACTTGTAATCCAGCACACGCAACCTCTGCCAAGTCAGCCTGCAAAAAGCTGACATAACGTAAGTTTCAAGCCAAAGGTGGACTCTATAAATACAAAGATAAACAAGGCCAAAGGTACGTGACAATAGATGCTAAAACATATTTACCTCCGATAACCGTAAA
>Ga0099825_1009129_pt1 | contig 11430 bp, 8 predicted proteins | sample SiratroredBW_FD_76838 | JGI IMG/M metagenome (GOLD analysis project Ga0099825, IMG submission 76838) | Root nodule microbial communities of legume samples collected from California, USA - Siratro red BW | ecosystem: Host-associated > Plants > Roots > Nodule | place: USA: California | collected...
ATCAGATAAGCTTTTCAGTCATATTACGATTATTATTATACTTATTAATACAACTACAATTATTATTATTGTTACTATTAATATTATTATTATAATTATAACTATTATTATTATTATTATTATTTAATTATCTTATACTTGATACAATTATAATTAAAATTATCTTATAATTAATAAAATTATAATTAAACTTTAAATTATTTAATAAGTAATAAAATTATAATTAAATATATTATGATTAAATAATAGTTGAAAATTAGATTTAATTTTTTATTTCATATCAATATTATTTTTTTATATTATTTATTTTCTATTTTACCGTGTTAGTAACAAATTTGTGTGTTATAATCAATTTAAATAATGACATTTAGGTACTATACGTTCAAATTTTATAAATTATTATATAGAGTTTATACTTTAACCAGTACCTCCTTTACATAAGTTTCTTAAAATTTATGTTAATTTAGATAAAAAGATCCTAATACTGGAGGAGACAAGTTCATGAGTAGAGAAAAAGTAATAGTGAAAATTATAATAAAGAAGATTGTGGTTTGAGTGAGAAAAAGCATAATTTTTTGAAAATAAATAAAAATTAAATTTGGTTAATACTCATTACATAATTTAATTTAGATTAAAAAAAAAGTTATATAAAACTTAAAACAAATAAAAGTGTTAAAAATTTTATCTTATATCTTAACAAATTAAGTATCTTATAACATGTTATATCTTATATTTACTCATATTTTATTTTTTAACTATCATATTTTATACTTTAACTATGATTCATCTATATTTTATTATTTAATTATCATTTATATATATTTTATGATTAAACATTCAATTAAATTTCAAAAATTATGATGAAATATTTTTTTATTAATTTTATTAAAATTCAATCTTACATCTATTTTATTTTTTATCTTTTTTTATCACTTTTATATTTTATTAATATAATAATATTATTATTATTTTATATTATATTTCTAAATTTATTATTTTTTAAATTTTAATTTAATTTTAGTTACATTTCTTTTTATCGTGACTATTTTTAAATTTAAAAATTAATTAATTTTGTGTGGGCTTGGCCGACGCAAAGTTTAACGTGGGTCAAGCCATCACACCATTATTTTTTTTGTGTTGGTCAGGCCGACACAAAGATTAGCATGGACCAAGCCATCGAAATAATTTTTTTATTTTTATTTTTTTGCATAGGTTTGGCCGACGTTATTTTTCTTTTAAAAAAAAAATTATGACAATTTTTGCGTGGGCCTAGCCGACGCTATGTATTTTATTTTAAACACTGACACTTTAACTAATACTATTTGAGTCGATTTTTTAGCCGACACAAATTTATTGACGCTATTTTAACGTTTCTTGTAGTGAGTTGTGAAATGTTTGTTATAGTTTAAAATAATATTCAAGCGATTCATAAATAAACTCAAAACAATATCTAAAAAAATCAAACATAAAAACAGAAATTTAAGCATGAGAATGTACCTCAATTAGAGAAATTCAACCATAATAATACAAATATTCAATTGACGATAACAAAGTCATAGACATGTTTCATTATTCTTTTACAAACTAATAATGAGTATATTGATTATGGGACAAATTATATTGATTATGAGACAAATTATATTGATTGTTATGTGCTTGTTTATTCTCTTGCAATTAATTTTGTTTTTGACTCTCTTGTTGTTGAAAAATATGTTGAACTGTTGACCCTAATAAAGCTTCAACTTTTTACATCATGTAAACTGTTGAAAACTCATATATAGACTAATCTTAACCGGTAGTTAAGAAAAACCAAAATACTAATAGTACAAAAGACTTGAAATATAAAGTGTATCACATCAATAAGCATTTTTACATATATAAAGGTATAAAAATAAGGAGTAATTATTCAATTTATGGTTTGTTATTTGGGTGGTCCAATGAGACAAGGAATAAGACATTTTTTTTTCTTTTGAAGGTATTATTCCTTTTTGTCATACAAGTTAAAGTACTACAAAATGGTGCAAAAATAGAGAACGTTTCAGTTTCACAGATGTATGACTTCTGAGGCTGAATGCTTTGGTAGAAAACTGGAACTTATCTTAATACTCTGCACATTATTAACAAAATTTATGACCATTTTTGCATATTTGTTTTTACATGTCTCTCGAAGACCCTAAATATATGTTCATTTCTACGGTGTATCTGTCTTATGCTTATTTTATCACAAAAGAAGGTGAGATACATGCATGAATTTGTTTTTCTCATATGGATTACACCAGCTACACCTTGAATTGAATTAATGAGAGTACTTTAGGGTGCTCCAACCTTATTAAGAAAGAAAGAAAAAAATCCCTTAAATATAATATGACAAAACTAATTAATAGAACACAAATATATCTATATTCAAGTAAACCGAAGGTGGTTAAATTGGAAACAACAATAAATAAAGAAGAGTATTTACACAACAATTGGTGAAGTTTCTCCTGTAAAGCAAAAAAATCAATTTTCAAACTTTGTTATCATCCTTAAGGCACATAGGACCACTCTTACTATAGTCGTCTACCAATTAGTAGTCCTCCACTCTTTCCTACCACTTCCTATGTAGCACACCACCTAGCTAACCTCTCTCAATATGTATGATCCTGCACACAAAAACTACACTAGGCCCACTAGAACCCAAGTCAAACACAAGCCCTATTAATTGACGTTAATACCTACTGCAACACTAAACTCCTATATCCTAACATATGTCTCGCTAATACAAGATAGATGCACTATCCTCATTGCCCTCACCTAAAACCTCTATCCCATCAGTAAGTTTATATTATGCTATTGCCATCAAACACTGGATAGGGCAAAGTAAACAATCTGAGATTGACACAGTGATCATATTCTTAGGAGTTTAACCCATAATCAATCCTTCAACTGTGCTAAACAAAATTTCTACATCATCCACTTGTTCGTTCTTAAACATAACCTTATTTCTATGATTTCAAATTTCACACACTATAGCCAACCACATATATACTTTCAAATTGCATTCTCTTTCTTTGAGCAACTCATAATAACAAAATGTTGGAAATGGTTACTAATAGTATAGTGGTTGATTGATGAATTATCAATCCATCTATCACAACCAGCCAATACTTTAGTTGTTACGGGACAATTTAAAAAGAAATGTTGGGAAGATTCTGTGTTACACATACGACATTGTTATGTTGTTAACTACACACCTCTTCTAATTAGATTCATCCTTATTAGAATCCTATCAATCAGCACCCTTCAACCACATATTTGTGCTGATGATACAACATTCATTCTCCATAACTTTTTAAATATTTTAATACTTCTCTAAATACCCTCGGGTCTTAGTGTATTATAACCGACCTCACAGTATATACACTATCCTTTACCCATACCTAGCCGCCCAACTCCCCCCTCTTCCACACAACCGAATGAACATCAGCCATCAATTGCTGGTGAAATACTTTTTCCCATTCAAAGGTTTTCCTTCTCTAGCTTAAATTTCAAATAAATGCTTCCCTATTTTCATCCGACCCTCTTCTCCTCACATCATCTATTGTACTTTCTTTGCATATTGATATTAAATATAACCTAAGATACTTGAGTTTCAAAACTTGGTCACCTACCTACTTGTCATTTCAAAACTTAATTTTTTTGCATCTCATAATTGCTTACTTATAATTGCTTACTTACTCTAGAATCAAACCAATTATTTTAGTTATCTACATCACTTATTCTACACAAGTTTATCCAGCACGTAGAATGTCAAGTCTAAAATAAGTTATATGCTCGATTATCTAGATAAGACAGGTCGGCCTTTCGGATCACAACCAACCTCTGCCTGGTCTCTAGAATTACCAAATATTATGGCACACAAGGTAATAATAAGCTTCCCTTTATATTCATTTTCACCCTCCCATTTGCATACGCAAAGGTTAGCTTGATTTTTTTTCATGTCACAGATTGCATAAACTCTTCTATTATTATTTTCTCAATGAAATCATTTCCTTCTCCGCACATATTTAAAATTAAATTGATTTCAAAATGATATGCAATAATTCATATTGAAATTTTTGAATTATTAACAATTTCTTATATTAAAATAATTGTTGCTGGTAGTAATAAAAATATTTTATCCAAAAAAGTTAAAATTTAATAAACTTAATATTATCGAAAAAAAAATTCAAAATAATATTAATTGTAAAATTGATATATTTAAGTATCTTAGAAATGATAAAATTCTCTCCAAGGGGTAAGGTTAAAGTTAATATTTTCTTTTAAAAAAATTGAGACAGACCGTTCCCGCTTATACTTCTCATCTTCCTTTGTATCTTTTCTAAACTACGTTCATTGTGTAATTTTTAAGAGATATTTATCTCTCTTCTAATTTACTAAAGTAAAATTTATATTAATATTTTATTTTAATTTATACTTGTGTTCAAATTACATTAATAAATTAATAAATTAATCCATATATCTTATAATTAATTAATTATTTTATATATTAAAATACATTTTTTTATATCTTTGTAGGAAAACTTTTAATTGATTGTCAAAAGTCATAGGAAATACATAATAATCAAATCCTTCCATTTTTTTCTTATAAAAAGTATCAAAATTTATAACTTTATTTTATTTAATTTTTTACTCAATCTATTATTTATTAAATAAAATAAGAATGATAATATTTGTTTTAGAATTAAAAAGATATCAATATCATTTTAAGGGGAGGAAATGAGATAAGTGTAGTTTTCATATTTGTTTCTATTTTTTAAATATTATATTTCTATTACATCTATTAAAACGTTTTTCTTAATTTTATGTTTACATTAGTGCGGGTGAGTTTTATCATAAATATTTTCCTTCCCAAAACGTGCAGTCACGGTACGAGAACATTATTGCATAACAATCATATCATTGAAGACAGCAACTGTGTAAATGTGCCCAGAAAAAAAAAAGAAAAAAAAGAAAAAAAAAAGTAAATCCCACTCTGTACATGATTCAACAGAAGTAGCATCCATCTGCATTGTTGGTTGATAGCCTTTCTAATTGAGTTTTGATGTGTGGTGTTCGAGCAGTTTATGTATCCTTTCCTCAGATATTTTGAAACGCTTCTCAATTTTCTAATCCATATTCTTGACCTGTTCTGAAAGGCCAAGAGAGACCCTACATAAGAGCCCCTCGCAGTACACAACCCTACTAAACTATTGAGAAGAACTAAGGTAGGAATTTGTGTACTGATAAAAGCATTTCATTCAGGCCTAAAAAAATACAGAAGACACACGTGATAACTTGGATATGGAATATGTTTTCCCCCCTAAATCCTCACCTATGCCAAATTACCATCATCAAACCTTGTACAGTTTAGTTACCCCCTTCCAGTTATGACAGATAATTTACTATTTTACTCAAACATGCCCAAACATTTAACTATGTTATTCCAAATATTTCCTCCGCATCAACCTTGTTGTTACTATAGCATGACTACGTTCCATCTTCTTGGGAACATATTGATCCTGCTACGTTTACCATGTTCGAAGCCATGCAGAATGGTCGAGAGGCCTCACAGGAAACTTAAATCACTTTTTGAACATTTCTTGAAACTCCTCTAATAAGCCTAAATTTCAGTTTATAAACGAAACGAAGTCAGTAGTAGTTGTTTATCAGTTTTATTTAGTTATTTTCTTCTCTCACCAAACTTAATCCAAAATTTAATAGTATTATCTTTTGGCAGGTATGAGTTGTTGAAATTAAAATTTTCTCATTATATATCAGACAATCTTTTTTATAATTTGTTTTAAATATATAAAAGTAAAATAAAATTAATTTGTACAAAAATTAAAACTATTTAATGCATAAATTAATTTGTAGAAATGATCTCCTACAAATTTTCTAAATTTTTACTTAACTTATAGAAAATAATTTTAATTTATGAAAAAGTCAATTTTATTTTTATTTTTCAAAAATATTTTGTGAAAGAAATTTCCAGTCATTTCTATATATAGTTTATTAAAAAAACTGTTGGTAATGGTCTTAAGAAGTATCACCTATATATCGGATAAACGTTGTAAAAATAGATGCTCCGTGAGAACGTGAGTGATATGAACTTAATTTCAAGTAAATAATTGGTAGTTGATGAAGCTAGAAAACTTTTTTTTTGAATGAAGCTAGAAAATTTGGAAGGTAATCTTCAAAGAAACTACATATGCATGCTGTATCTCATACGACTGATAGTTCCATGATTGAGAAATATTGCTATTTTTCCTGGATATTATAATTTAATTACATTATGACCTTTGACTTTTCAGGCTATCTATGAAGAAAATGTCAATGACTTCAAAGGTTATGAAATCTATCTCTCTTTTTTTTATATAAGAAAAACTTAGATGTCATGGCGTTTTATTTTAATTGATTATTTTTAAGAATTTTTTCGCAAATATTATTTTAAGAGATCTATAAAACTCACAAAGATTCTGGATAAGATCTGAATATGACCCTTCCATTAAAAATGTCTAGTGTAAAGATATTTAAACTTAAGAACAATAATCTATCAACACAAAAATTATAGAGATAGATAAATACAAGGATTAATACACCAAAAAGAAAAACGTCGGGTATTTCTTATCTTTAACATTCAATGATGTTCAATATTATTATTTATCAAGTCCAAAAATAATTGAAATGAAAAAAATTCCAAAACACGTATAATATTTAAATAAATCATAACACTGCATGTAGAAAGAATATGTGTATGTAACTTTTTTCCTTAGAAAGATATAGTGATCAGAAATACTGTTAAGGAGCGTCTCAAAATAGCAAAGTTAAGCTTAACAAGATTGTTATCGAACAAGATAAAAGTAAGTGGTTATCATCTTTCTTTCGGTTAAGAAACACAACACGCAAGATTTGTCTTAGAACTAAGACACTTCTTGTTTGCTCACTTTGAAAACACTTTAAATCTATAAATTTTCTTAGCCTTTTAACATATATAATTTATAGGAGACAATTTTAGTTAGGAACATATTGAATTTAGATATTAAAAAAAAATATCAAAATAGTCTTCCAAAATTTAAAAGACCTGTAGGAATTTTTATGGTTTATTAATATTTTTAAAGAACTTCTATGATAAATATTTTAAATAGATTTTTTTTTCATAAGGATTTCAAAGATGTAAAAGGTATCAAGGCCATTAAAAATAGTATTTTTGTGACAAAAACACTTCACAAACAATTAAAAAATTCTCACGGAAAATTATGGCAAAATCTAATGTCATCATATAAAGAAGGCATCACAAAATTTTGTAACAAAAAAATATGATTATTAAACATATTGTCACAAAAACTTATTTTTATCATCACAAAATATGGTAGCATTGTATGACTTCACTAATTGTGATGTCAATATTCATTACAAAATGGTCATCAATTAAAGTGATCTTATTTGTGAAAAAAAAAAATATGTGTGACTTGAAGTAGAAACACAGTCATGGTAAACAACAGTGTTATTTAAAGTGAGATACCTGTGTTTTTATCGTAGAAAAGTATTTAGTTCTTATTTGATGCATGTTTAGACTCGTTTAAGTGAGGTAAACAATTTTTTCCTAGTGCACGCTTAAACGTGCTTAAGCGAGTGAGACGTGCTTAAGCGAGTGATAGTCACAGACATACTCGCTAAAGCGTATTCTAGAGGTCATTTAAGTATGGATTTAGATTACTTATGTGTTTTTTATCAATAATAAAAAAATATATAAATTGGAAAAAAAAAGTGTTTCAACTCTTATAAAACACAAAAGTACACAGATTTTTAAAAATTTAACCAATAATTCCACGTAACATACCTACAAATAACCCTACATTAACCTTAGTCCTGTGAAATAGCGTCCAAAACATGTCCATAATCAATATCAATATAAACACAGAATTTAATCAAATGTATCATTGTGGGCCAAAATTGCTTTTAAGCGTAACAAATTTGATGACCACCAAGATGTTAGTACTTTTTCTTGTTTGATGGCCAGCTGCTAAAGCATAATTCTAATTATGTATCCACCCAATGTTGAATGCTAAACTGGCCATGTATTTTGATCTGGTTAACTCTCTAACAGCTGTATTATATGTTCTTCACATATCAGTAGTTTCTGTAAAGCTGTCAGGAGGAGTTGCAGATCCAGTATAAGTACTGCTGAAATCCATCATGTGCATGTTATTGGTTGCATTAATACTGTTTTGTATACTCTCATAAGCCTTCAATTAATGAATACAACTGACAAACATTAATCATATATATGCTTATGAATTGTGCAACATAATAAATGATTAAATTTAGTAATCAATTAAATCAAAATAATTGATATCTAATATTAATTATTAAAATTTTAGTCATTTATATGATTAGATTCTAAATTGATATTTAATTAAGTTAGAAACTAATTTGGAATTCAATAATATAAGTGCTTAAAATCTTGTTAGCTAATGTTAAATATTAATTATCTTGACTTAATTGGTTACTAAATTTAATCATTACTTTTATTTTGTAGTTATTTAGTGATCAAAACCTAATTTAGTGATTATTTTGATCATAATTAACAATCATTTTATTTTATAACTAAAAATTGGTTTCTAAATAATTTTTTTATACTGTAAGAAGGCAATTTATCATAAAACAATTTAGTAATAATATTTAGATTGCTTAAGTGTGCTAATTTTCCTTGCAAGCATGCAATAAATATCATTTAAGTGAGTTCGAACTTTGACTTAAAGCAAGTTTGAATTTTAATTTAACTGAATAACTAAACTGAAGTGTATATTGATAATCAAAATTTATAACAAGGTACATATAAATATAAGAAATAGAACATATAATAAAGAAATATACTATATGCATGAATTTTGAATTGTTTTGTATGTCATAAATTAAAAGTAATAAATGGTCAATATATTTAAAAAAAAAGAATTGATAAAATTTAAAAAAGATCTAGTCCTCATTAGAGTCCTTATCATTACGTAGTTCTATATGAAAGGAAGAAGTTTGGTTTATACTAAAGGAAAGGAAGAAGTTTGGTTTATACTAAAGGATATGATATTGATGAAGATATATGACTAAGTGAAAAATTCAACCTAAATTGAATTATGTATTCTCTAGTAAATGAGTAAAATGAAGCACATATTGATAATCAAAATTTAAAACAAGCAAACTATATATGAATATAAGGAATCAAACATATTATAATAACAAAATATGTTACATACACATATGAATTGTTTTATATGTCATAAAATTAAAAGTAATAAATATTAATTACAATTATAATAATTAAAAAAGAAATAAAATTGAAAAGGAACTACTCACAATTGGAATCGTTGTTATCATCATATTGTTTTGCTTTTGAGGAGGAAGTCTGATTTGCACTAAAGGATGTGATAGTAATGAAGATAGATGATTATGTAAAAATTTCTAACATAAATTATGTCATGTGTTTTTTAAGCAAATGTTATTCTTCTTCTTTTTAGTTATTAACATGCCCTTCAAACTCTTATTTTCTTCATATAAGTTAAAAAAAAATGTCTCATTCATTTAAATTCACTTGAAGTGATACTAGTAGAAAAATTACTTTTATCGTCGGTTCTGAGAGGCCTTTATCGTCGGTTCTGAAAGGCATTTATCGTCGAATCCTGAATTGACGCTAACCCAGGAGACGTTGAAAATAACGTCGGTTAAGACCAGGAAACCGACGTGGTGCTTCACTCTATGATATTGGTTGGAAGTCCCACAACTGACGTTATAAGGTTGTTTTAAATAAAAAATAAAAAAAATTCATAATTTTCCAGAATCGCTTTGATAAATCTCCAATACATACAAATAACAACCACAACAATTTCCAGAACTTTTGACAAGTATAAATAGATGAAATAGTAGGCTAAAATCTAAAAAATTGAAAAAAATACAAAAAAATTAAAAAAATAGGGTAAACGAAGGAATTTTGGAAAAAAAATAATTTTGAGAAACTTTCATGACGCAATTTCGACAAAGTTTTGGAGCATCTCAATCCGAGATTTCTATCAAAAGTTATGGCTATTTGAAGTTTTTTCGTCCAAAAAATTTTGAAACCCTAAATCTATGATACAAACATCTAGAAAGCAATCAAAGCATACAAAGATAAGAAAACATACCTCTTGTAGATAGTGAGAACAAAACCAGTGAACGGAAATCAACCCAAATGAAATCTATCAAAACCAAAAAATGAAAAAATGGAGTGAATGAAATCACAAAAGACAATGAGAGATGGGAGAGAACAACACGCGAGGGAGGAGAACATCTCGTACCAATGAAAATATGAGCAAGAAAGCGAGACAAAATGCAAGAGAGAATGCGTGAGAAAGAAAAAGACAATGTGAGCGAAGAGAGAAACTTTGAAGCAGCAGCGCGCACAAGAGTGAAAATGAAGGAGAGAGGCAAAGTGTAAAAGTAAAAACATTGAAACTGGAAGTACCACATCGGTTCTGGGCTTTTAACCGACGTGGTGCATGGCCTGAAATCCCCAATTTTAATTATGATGGCCCACCACGTCGGTTAGAAGCCCATAATCGATGTGGTACAAACCCTCATTTCACCCAGCTTTTTCCTCAATTTACTCCGCATGACTATGACGTCGGTTGGAGTCCCATAACCGACGTCATGGTTGGACACACAACGTCGGTTTGTAGCTCCTAACCGACGCGGTGCTCTCCCGCCATTTGAAAATTTTTAAATTTTGATTTTTTTATTTTTTTTACTGGTATATGTATGACAATTGTTTTGTTTAACCGACGTTGTATACTTATCATAACATCGGTTTTGGTCTAACCGACATTATGAATGTTGATTTATTTACAAAAATGTCACCGTATTTTTGACAACGTCAGTTCTTGATTTAATCAACATTATATTAGCGACGTAAAAGCCCTTTTTTCTACTAGTGTGATGACATTTGAAAAAGAAGGTATGATAAAATAAAAGTCTTAAATATCATAAGTCCTTACATTTAAGTCCTAAGTTTTTATAATAACAAGAAAAGACAATTTTGATGTGTCTAATATATTTTCTTCCAGTAACATACAAAGACAAATAAAGCTCTAATAGGATGAAGGTCTTGAATATCTTTAGTCTTGCCATTTGCCATTCAAGTTTTTATAATGACAAACAAAGTCAATTTTGGTGCGTCTAATATGATTTTTTTTTTTTTTTTTTTTTTTTGTATTAAAAAATAAAAAAAGTTTAAATTGAATTTTTTTTCATATTTTATAAAAAATTTTTTAAAAAAAATTAAAAAAAAAAATAATTAAATTTTATTTTTTTTTTTTAAAAAAAAAAAAAAAAAAAAAAAAAAAATCATATTAGACGCACCAAAATTGACTTTGTTTGTCATTA
>Ga0099825_1009133_pt1 | contig 11426 bp, 6 predicted proteins | sample SiratroredBW_FD_76838 | JGI IMG/M metagenome (GOLD analysis project Ga0099825, IMG submission 76838) | Root nodule microbial communities of legume samples collected from California, USA - Siratro red BW | ecosystem: Host-associated > Plants > Roots > Nodule | place: USA: California | collected...
AAATATAAAAAATAAAAAATATATATATATATATATATATATATATATATATATATATATATATATATATAAATTATTTTTTATATTGATGTGCATATATTGATATTCATCTATTGAGGATAGGACTTTCTAAATTTTAGATCAAATTTACTTTATGTTTAAAAGAGGCAAAAAGAAGGAAGATAAATATTTTTAAATTTTTGACTTTTTACAATGGTTAATTCCAACCAATAGAAAGCCCCTTTCCAGTAACTTTCTACATTATGTAAATAAATTTTTATAGATGAGTTCATTTTGTTTTTCTAATTTTTCATTCTTAAAAGTATTTACGCAGAAGCTTTTTTAAATAGACCCTAATAATTTCTATAAATAAAATAAATACGCACACAAAAAAAAAAATGTACAATATCACCTTACTCTTTGTATCTAATAAGTAAGTGGTTTTTCTCTCGTGTGGTGATAGAATTAAGACAATTATTATTATTATTATTATTATGTAAACTACCATTCATTGCATGCTTAATGATAAATGTACAAATCGTGCCATGAAACTCCATTCTATTGTGCAAGATAATATTCAAAACGAATTAAATTCAATCTAATTGCGGGTAAAGATAAATTGAACCTAAATACCGTTTTTAGTTGTCTTAAAGATTCAAAAAATTTCTCTTTTTTTTATTTATTTATTCCAGAATCATTACAGCTAGGGACACTATAACTACATTTTGGCAGCTCAGCTTTTGGTCTAACGTATCTTTATTTAAGCTTGGTTTGGACCTGCTGAGAGAAAGAGAGTCAGCAATGAGGAGAAAAAGTAGGGATGGTGATAGTTTGATTAATGGAGGAAGATATCGTCACATAAACAAAAACGGAAAGAAATGTGAGGGATCATATATATCATAGTTGATTATATTGCTAAAATAAAGTTCATTAAAGTATTTTATAAATATAAATAATTATTAGTTCCATAATTGATTATTAATGTACTTTTTTAATTTGTACTATTTTATTATAACAACAATGGATAATTAAATAAAATTAGTTTCTTTTTTCATACATTTGTTTCCCATTTATCTCCAATTTACTTTTTCATCTTTTTCTTTCCCTTTCCCCTTTATTTCTCCGAGTTGTACAGTTATCGACATACATGATAGCAACACATTACTGATCTCATATATTTTCTGAACGTTGAAGAGGCGAAGAATCTGTGACTAGCTTCTGAATCTCTGGTAAAAACACCAAAGCTTGGTGAGTCGGCGTAATGATTCAGAATTACTTGTTTGCATGTGACTGAGTGACTGGTTCTTGTCACATAACGTGTGAGACACTCATAATAGGTTAGAATCGTTAGATAGGTTCGCATTACTGACTAGAATACCAAGAATCAAGATGAGTCGACAGCTAGTTCCAGAATCCAGACACAACAGTGTGCGTGCGCCTTTGATAGATATTGTCAGTACTGGAAGAAGGAAATAAAATTTTGGACAATACCGGAGAAACACAAGTCAGGCATAGCATAAGTGCTCACTGCTCTCTGTAAGGACACAGATGGATTCCTCCCATTACCAATTCCAAGATTCTCTAATGCTATTTGAGGAAACCCTTGCAAAAGGCTGGTTTTCCCTTAGATTCGTCGATTTCTCGTAACAAAACAAAGTTCTTGCATTTGCATATGCTACCCACTAGGACCACCACCACGCCTCCACCACCTCCTTCTAACACACACCAAAACAAAACCCTAAAGTTTTGAGTATACCAAGATCATATATTCTTCTACACACCAACTTTACTCTTTCTAATTGGCTTAAAATTGTTTTTGTTAAGAAGCTGTCATGTTCCCCGTTTAATGTCAGTATCAGTCTACCCTACGTTTTTGTAATCTCTTGCTTACAATTATCGATATATATATATATATATATATATATATTGTCTCGTTTATAACGATTAATGTTTATTAGGCCGCTTAGGTGAAGTAATTAAGACTCGGATTGGAAGAAGCAAAACTACATTAACAAAATCCAGAGACTTGGCAAGTAATATGAACCATTAAAAAAAATTCTCCATTCAGTTTTGAACTCTGGTCCTCGAAATAAGCATAGATAACTTAGCCAAGCACACCGTCAACCAAACTTACACAAAAAACAAAAAATAAAAAGATTGAAGGCTGGCGAGGAAAAGAACAGAAAAAGTGCTAGATCCATATTCATATACCACCCAAACCAAAGCAATCACAAAAGAACCAAACTCGTAAGATACAAAGGGATTAATTAGGAGCACTATGCTACTGTCTAACAGGAAAAGAAAATTTAACCGGTGAACAAAATAGAGAGAAAAACAGTTATTATTTCTGTCACGGATATGCACCAGCGCCATTCGTTGTTGGAAGATCAGACCACGAAAAGGTTGGACCGTTCCAGTATCCGAATTCACCCCCAGCAACCGAAGTTGTCTCCATAATGTTGTTGGACACAGGAGAGGAATAATTAGAAGCCATGTTCCCCATAAACACTTGTGAGGAGTTATCACTGCAATAATTATTAGCCGATGATGACCTTAGCTTCTGGTAAAGCTCTTGAATTCCACTGTTGTGATGTTCCCCGAGTAGGAACCCCCCATTTTGTTGTTGATCTTGATTGCTTCTCCCAAACAGACCAAGCGAAGGAACTTGCGCAACCGCATCATAGCCTAAGGTGCGGTGATTCAGCAACGCATTTGAAACCAAGGGCTCAGTGCTCACCATGTGGCCCATCAGGGTCCCTTCTTCCTTGATGGACATGGGAGTAGGGTTAGGGTTAGGGTTTTGATTTTGAGTAGCTCTCAGCAGAGCCAGAAGGTGAGTGTTTTGGGGGGAACCCCAAAGGATTTGGCTCGGTGGTGGAAGCTCGTGTTCAACTTCAAACCCACCGAAACCCGGTGACTTTCCAAGCTCAGATGCAACGGCTTTCATCTTGGTTGAGGCTGTCTTTGCCACTGAGTTGGCCACGCCGATGTTCTTGTTTTTGCGGCAGCCGCCGCCGATGGGAACGTTTCGGAGAGCGCCACCTTTAGTCCAGTAGCGACGGCACGTCTTGCAGAAGTGGCGCGGCTGAGTGAGGTTGTAGTTGTTGTAGTAGCAGAACTTGGTGTTGGAGGAATCGCATCGCGGGCACCTCAAGTTCTGGTTTTCCGATGGGGGAGTGGTGGTGGTGGTGGTGGTGGTGGCAGTAGTAGTAGTTGTGGTGTTGGATGTGAGGGTAACATTATTAGTTGCGGTAGAAGGAAGAGAAGAAGGAGATGGTGTAGATTGCAGTAGAACTCCTCCTCCTCCTCCCCCTCCATTAATGGATGGTTTTCTTTCTCCTGCTATGAGGCTAGCTCCAGCCAACAGTTCTTGGATCATCTTCTTTATCTTGGTGGATCTACAACAATCCAAAAACGAAAAGCAAAAGGGTGGCGAGGCTTTTTGAGTTAGTGGAGAAAGAAAAGCGAAAGAAAGTGGGTTTGCTCTGCGTATGAGTGAGAGAGAATTAAAGAGTATATAGATTGGAGGAGTAGAAGTGTATGATGACACTCGCCTTTGGGATTTCAATTGGCCAGCTTCGTTGTTTTATGCTGGTAGTAGGACAGCTTCGTTGGCAGTCAGGTACTAGTTGTTGCCAAAGAATATATAGAATTGGGGGCTGCTAATAATATATATATATATATATATATTTATATACTCTCTGCCAACTCTTTACACTCCCAACAAATTTAGCTTTCCTTAAATCAAATTCAGTTTTAACTGTGAACAAAAAAGAAACTTACTATCTTCTTAAATATTAGTTCAAATGCAAAACATCTTTTGTGTAGGCGCCACAAAATAAATTTCTACCAGAGAAAGATAACGTTGGCTTTCCACTTTCCATTCTGGTCATCCTAACAACTCTTTCCTGTTGGAAAATTTTGACTACAAGTCATATTATATAGTGTATGTCACTCTTTTTCTTAAGCTAATTATTACTTTCAATCTTATATGATTCCAACTTCAGTTAGGAGAGGTTTATTAATGCACTGATCATTACACATTCTATCATACGTGCGGTCTTTGCTGAACCAATTATGAAGTATGTAAGGGATGAAATCATTTTGTTTGTCCCACTTATGAGTAAACAGTGCCAGTAAAGACACTTCGTTAATTTCTATGCATCCAAACAGTTTCAATTCCTTTTCTTTTTGCTCGCATATCAACAGAAACTTGCAGACAACGGATTTGAATTCGACTTCATTTTTCCATTACACGCATATGGCTAAAAACGTTTTCTCTATGTGATCACCTGCTTCTCTTTTATGGACTGGGCGTTTCGCTGCTCATGTATTTTGCCTCCACGTATAAATTTAACAACTATCAATGTCTCTACTTCTAGAGTCATGTTCACTATTTGCTCCTATTTTATCGAAAAAATAAAAACTAGCCCAACCTCATTTTTCTTTCAAACGTTTTTCTTAAATGAATCAATCGGCTCGTATATCAATAATAATAAAATACTAGAAGTGAAAAAAGTAGAGGATGAAGGATATATATGTTTGTTCCCCCACTTTGAAAACAATCATATTCCACAAATGCATTAAATGTGTAAGTATAAAGGAAAATCGAACTTTAGTTCATCGGAGTTGTTGTGAAAAAATAATAATTTGTTCCGTGGATTGAAGTCTTCTGATAGAGGGAAAAATTGGGTAGTGATGAAGTTTTGTAAAAGAGTGGTACTTGTTGGCGCTTGTGGAGGAAGGGAGTGAGGGTTTTCTCTAGATGAAGATTCTTCTCCGTTCAAAAACCATCATTACAAGTTCAAGGTGAGGGCTAGTCACGTGGAAGTACGTGTAAAGCTGATTGTCCCTACAAGTATAGTAACCAAAAGAAAGAGCCACTGCGCGCCCGAAACTCATGGCTTCAATTCAGCCCTTCCCCACACACACTCCCCTGGCCAGAACAAACACATGTCCCATTGTCCTATACCTCTGGTACACATCACACACCCAAATATTGAAACTTCATTCCTACCCTAGTTCACAGTTCTATGCTCAGCAACCAACAAAACAAGGATGCAACAAGCAATCAATTCACCCATAATGTTTTCTGTATGGCTTATTGCAAGAGCTATATCTCTGTTAAGAATATACCTCCATTACTAATAATCTCATAAGTTTTCACATTGATGGAATCAAATGGGACAACTGAACTGACCCTCAGAAATGCTCGTCTTCTTCAGATACCCTTTTTTTTTTTTTTATTTCATAAAAGAACGAGAAAAGCATATGGAATTAAATTACAAGATCTTTCATGAAATTCTAACATTGGAATGTGAAATCGTGTACGTTCGTTGGCTGCTGCGGTCTTGCAAATGATTCTGTTTATATTTGTTTTCACCATTCTACTTTCTCTGGTCCACTCTACCTAACAAGACCATCAACAGTGTGTGATTCAGAGAATGTGAAGCGTTGCAGATATTGCATGTTTTATTTTAATTTTATATAGTACTGTTGTTTGTATACAAGTTCTATCAATCCATTGACACACAATTATTTTAACTTAATTATCAGTTTTAACTATGTATTAGAAAGTTAGATAAAAAGGTTTGATTGCCTTTACTAATTTTGATAAACTTTAAAAAGATTGATTTTTGTAAAAAAAAAGAAATGCATGTGAACTCTATAAACAAGGTATTTTTATTTCTACTTGTATAAATTGCCCATTTTCAAAGACACTTTAATATATAAAAAAAAAAGTACATCTTCGTGGATAAAGACAATTAGAAATACAAGTGTAAGTATTATACATTTTTTTACGTGAAAGAAAGAAAATTGTGGATATTACAAAATGTTTGATATAAATGTTCATACTTCATTAAAAAAAGTATGTAGCTAGTAAGTGATAAAGGAGATAAATAGTTAATATGAAATTTAAATCAGCAGCACAAAGTATCTATAGACATATAATTCTATTTATTAATTCCAAGTTGAAAGTCTTCACAACATATAGTACTATCTGTTGGAATCTAACATACTAGTAGAGCCAATAATTTGTTAATAATAATTTCATTAAATTTTCCAGTACTTTCATTTGTTTTTTTCATAATAATTTTTTTTTCTTAGGGAAAGTCGAGATTCCGTCCTATAATTTCATAGGTACGTCAATTTTGATCTTAGCCAAAAATAGGTATGTAAAATTTGTCCAGAGTCATATTGCTTCTACCACAATCAAACACAATTAGATGGAGACAGTTACTTGGTTCAATGGTGAATACTATATTCTGAAAATTAAATTAAAATACTATATATTAATTATAAAACTTTTCTTAAAACCAATTAATGAAAGATGATGAACTGCGCTAATTACTATTTAGGGAATTGGTGCCCTATTAACGGAAATTCGGTGCGCTTATATGTACACCGTAATAGAGGTTCTATTGCAGAATAATTCCTTAGAATTCTGGGTCTCAGTCTGATACGATTACTCGAATTGATCGAAAGGTATTCAGTTAGTAGAAATTCTTAATTGCGTACCAAAAATGCCCTCTATTCGCAATGACTAAAAGAAGCACCCACGAAATCAATCGTTCATAATACTTTATACTGGTTTATCCAAAAGCTAGAAGACATATTAAACATCAATTTAGAGTCAAATTCTACAGTAATGACAATTAGGTAGAGGATTATGTGAAGAAGCTGACCCGTGTAAATTGAGGTCATGGGCTCAAAAAGCTTCTAACCACTTACATTTGCATACCTAGAAAATTCTGAAAAAGTAAAGTCAAGGATAATTAGTTAGAGAAACAAAAATATGCGATCACAAGAGACGGAAGGAGGAGATTCTTGGAAAAGGAGGGGTCTATGTGTTTCGGATTCGCTGAACCATTTGTCAATCAAAATTTTGATTGATTGAGAGACATTGTCGATGATGAAAGACAAATTAATCTTAATCACTTGAGTTATAAGAAAGCATAGTAACCAATCAGTCTTAGGTGATCTCTCATTATCTACCAGTCTTAGGCTCCTATTATATTTACTTGATGCATAAAACGTATTTAATATTAACAGAATTAGCTATTGAGACTGACGTGGGCCCTGATACTGATTAATTTAATTAGATGGTTTGATTAATTGAAGGGAATCAGTGTTTGCACAAAACTTTTGGAAAAGCCAGCGTAGATAGGGCCAAAATTTACTTGTTCAAAATCACATGCAAAAATGATTTTAGAAGTTGCAGAGTCATGATCTTGTATGCAGGAGATTGACCAAATGAAAACATTCTCGAAATATAAAAAGAAAACAGGTTGTTGTAACAATTGGAATTTGAATCTGACTAGCGAAATTGGCATATGCATGGTATTTCTTCGAAGCGTGCATGAAAATACCTAGCAGATAGTTAATGCGGTAGAGAAATGAAGAATGTGAAAGACTTGACTGAATGGAGAGCATAGGAGTAGTAGGGCCAATAAGAGAGAGACACATAGATAATGTGACGTTGGGAGGGTCTAAGAAAAGAAAAAAATGAAAAAAGAAAGAAGGGGAAAGGGAAAGGTGAGGCAGCAGAAAAACAAAAACTGGGAATGTCAATTATTGGGATCGAAATACTGAAATGTGATGTGATGTGGTGTGTAGTGTAGTGTAGTAATGTACATTGTACTGTATGCATCGCAGAATGAATGAATAGCATAGCCTGAGCGCGCGTGCCGTCCGGAGAGGCAGACAGAGACTGAGTGGGTCAGATTTATGAGAATTCAGAAATCAGAAATCAGAAGAGAAGAGAAGACCGACATGCCTTTTAGTCCTTACGGTACACACATAATGCAAACATAGTAGTATGTAGCAGCTGTTACCGAGGATCAAGGATATGTTATGTTACTTGCAATTACAATATTACATTAGTGGTGTGTTTGGTTTGGTGTGCAAACTTTATTCCCTTAAAAATCAAAAGTTTGGATTGGGCGGGCAAAGCGGAAAACGACGCCAGCTTTGCCTAAAGACGAGAACAAATAACTCTGGATGTACATGTTGGGCAACGCGGGCAGTGCGGGCACCTAGACATTGATACTATACCCTGTGGTCGCCGTCAAGGGCCCTCCCTCCCACTCTGACCCTCACCACCATCTCATTCCCTTCTCTCTCTCTCTCTCTCTCTCTGTTCCATTATGCCACTCGTTTTATTTTCCATCAACTTAATCTTCAACTTTTTCTGCAATTCATCTATAGTACCATTCACAGTATTTTCCACCACTTTATACTCAAATGTATATATGTTGTAGTATTTAATTAGAGACATCATTAGTCTTTCAAACGAGTCATGAAAAAAAGTTTGATACATCTCTTACTAATAAATCATCATCTTTTGTTCCTATTTTCTTACTACTAATGTGATAAATTGCATGTTAATGTATGGAGTTGTTTAATTGGAAGGTTTAGGGGAATACATGAAACGTAGGTAGGTAGGAATTTGAAAGGACATGACTACAATGCATGGATGGGATGGGATATAATCCCACATTCCTATACATGGGCCCCTACTCGTGTCTCCCCTTATCCAGCACTACAGCTTTCCCAGGGCTCCTCTTATTTCGTCTTTTTGTTCTGTTTTTCTTCTTTTTTTTTCCCCCACTTCTTCCCTTCGCCCCTTTTAACTGTGATAGGTACGCTTCTAATCCTCAAACACTGCTGCGATGACTTATCCACTCACTCACACACCTAATAATGCTCTATGTACACTTCTCACACACCTTCACACAATATACTTTTATTTTCCAACTATGAATTCTCTATGCCGATTCCAATGTATCTGACTACCTCCTCCCTTCGATCAAAGTGGTTGCATCTCTATGTATTTTAGACCCTGCATGGTCCATAACAATTCAATGTCTGTCCTCTCTGTTATCACTGCAAAAACACGCATGCATGGTCAATATTGGATACCCTATTCATCATCTTTTTTAACATAATTCTCATTAAAACATGCTCATTGGATATGTGGTTTTCATCGTCTCATAAACATATTTTTTAAGTAAAATTTAAATCTTGATTTAACCTACTTTTCTAACTAATTCTTTCTATCAGATTCAATTTAATCTAACTCAAACCTTACGACCCATTTAAAATTATGGTTTCGATTTCATTGCAAACTTAATCTAACTCGTACCTACTTATATGACTCGTAGAATTTTAAATATGATCGTAATATTATGCAATTAGAGTAGGTTAAAAAACTTTTTGGTTACAGCCACTGTTACAGTTGCACACCGTAATTTAAAATCATGTTGCGCCTACTGATCTGTACTTGGTACACTACGGGGGTAATTTTAGTACTTTTAGTTGCGAACAGTGAATACCTTAATATATGTTTGTGGCAACCCACGGAGATATGCCCTAAGGGCAGAGAAAGAATGTAAGAAACTAATTTGTGTGTATGGGAAAGAGTGAAAGTTATAAAGAAATAACTGATGAGGAAGTGTATACTATACATAAATTACATGGGTGTTCTTAGTTGTAGCTTTCCTTCTCCTCCATACTGGGTGGTCCCCATCTTAAAAGCAACAAAATTACATGTACATAGGTAGGCGTCCACATTCCTCAATGAGATTGATTGAGGAGTGAGAAGCCCAACGAAGGGCTCACACCTGACAAAAGATATGGTTGGACAAGATTCTTTGTTTTGGGGAGGAAAATACAATATATACTAGATCACCTCATGCCATTGGAATATGGGGTGGAGTCTTATTGGACTAGGGATGAACCTATGTGAGGAATTTCTGACAAGCAAAAAACCATGACGACCAAAGGTGACTGTTAAGAGAATTTTCGGTTACCAAGGATTGCTATCTACGACTTGATGTTGATCCTTCTTGGATTTTGAAATTTGAAGCAGCCTTTGTTAGCCACAATTAACTAATTAAACCCAACCATCTTTAGCTTAGTTTTATATAAAAAGAATAACTAAGTTCTCTTCTAGTTAGCACAATTCCCATGTGACTATACACTGATGATCCCCAGACCAAGATTTGCTGTATCTGATATATTGTTATAATAATCCATTCCCAAGCGTATCAGGTATTCGAAGTTTGTGAGCATGTGTGAACTTCTCTAAAACAAATTTTTAAGAAAAAGAGATTATACTACAATATAGGCGAAAGCCCTAGACACTCAGAGAACTTGTACAATTTTTGCATTTCATATTATTCTTCAAGTTTGTCTCATTCTATTCAACCTCTTGAACTGATGCAAAGTTCAGCAACAGTCACGGTTAATACTGCAAGCGATTACAGATAGATAAGATTAATGCAAACTATTGCAAATTAAAAACTTCAAAAGCCTAATATTATGGCCTTAATTATGGTTTCAGACTGAAATGCATGTATATATCAGTAGAAATGTTGTAGTACATAAAATTAATTTTTGATGCTATTGGTTAGGAAAGATTAAACATATATTTGAGATACATAAACATGTAAATGATGAGAAGAATTAATTCTAAAGATAAAGCAAACAATTCTTAAAGCCTATCTTTCCTTTCAGTGCATGATTACATGATCCAGTCACATAATTACAAGATAGCGCGACACTGAGCGTTTCAATTCTTTTCTTGAGAAGGCAAAATTACCATGCATGACACATAAACACAAAAATATAACGCCATAGCGGATTTGGTAATTTTAGTTTCATGCGTGCATAAAATATCGTGAAACTGATATAGTGCAAACAACAAATACTAGAGGATTTGGATGCACAAAATCCAGAATCTGATATAATCTAAAGAAATGTAAAAAAATGAAACTAAAGTAGTTGCGAGTGTGCGTCAGCAGTAGCATACCTAGGCTATCAGTTCGTGTTTCTTAAAGATCTTCACATGCTAATATATATTAATCGAACTTGATATGAACATAATTAACGATGATGAATAATTAGCGCAGTGCAATGATGACCTAATCTTTACAAACATAAAAGCATTCATTTCTACTGCGGAACAAATTTGTATTATTAAGGACAGCACAACTACACTATAATTGTGATCTGTTTTTGTCAAAATTAAAAAAAAAAAAAAGTGACATATGGAGCCCCATCATTTTGGTCTGGATTGTGGAGCCTACATATGAAAGATTAACTGTAACTTTACCCAAATTTCAAAAGACAAATAGTAAAACAGATCAAACAAACTAATAATTTACCATGTCTTGTTTTTTACTTGCTATTGGATGACAATTAACCACTCCTATTTTAATGTTTAAGCATGTTCTCTTTCTATATATATATATATATATATATATATATATATATATATATTAGTTTAGGGTTTAGTGATGGACATCAAACAATTTTTTTGTATTCGAGTTTGATATACCACTAAAAAAAACAAAAATTACCGACAAAATAAATGTATTGGAAATACTCAAAATCTATCGGTAAATTGAATATAGGTAAATTTA
>Ga0099825_1009134_pt1 | contig 11426 bp, 4 predicted proteins | sample SiratroredBW_FD_76838 | JGI IMG/M metagenome (GOLD analysis project Ga0099825, IMG submission 76838) | Root nodule microbial communities of legume samples collected from California, USA - Siratro red BW | ecosystem: Host-associated > Plants > Roots > Nodule | place: USA: California | collected...
ATTATTTTTATTATTATTATTATTAATATTAATATAATTAATAATAATATTACATTATTTTTAATAATATTATTATATTGAATCTTAATATTAATGTTATTAAGAATAATAGTATTAGTATTATTAATATTGTTATTAATACTACTTCGATATTATATTTATTAATATTAATAATTATTAATATTATTATTAATATATTAATAATAATATTAATATTATTATTTTAATACTTTTAATATTATACTTATTAATATGGCAAAAATAAAAATAACAAGAGTCATAATAAGAATAATATTAATGATTATATTATGACAAATTTGATGTTGGTGTATGGTTATGACTTGTGTTTGTATGGTGAAGGACCTACGCCCTTATTATGTACGGATTTTTGTCTGTATCTTTGCTGTAGGTAAATGTGATTCTTTTTCTTGTAATGTAAAGTGCTCTTAGGACCATTTTCGCTCAAGCAATGAGAATTCACGCTCAAGCTAGAACATTCTCACTCAAGTTAAAAAATATATATATTTTTTTCTTAAAATATATGATATTGTTAAAATATTTATTGAGGTGGTCAAGATTTAGACATAGTATTTTTAGTAAAGAAAATATCCGTGTCTAGGCCAATTAGGATGTACATTGTCTAAGGATTCATTCAAGAAAGAAAATACCCGTGTCTAACGCCAATTAGGATGTATATTGTCTAAGGATTAATTCAATAACAATTGATATCTTGACTTACTAATAATAGGAATCAAATATATAAATATTTTTACGTGATGTGAGTCGAAAAAGGTTTGAACGAAGTGATTAACAAAAAGAATGATAACGCAATGTTGATAAAGAAACATATATAAAAGATTTGAAAAAAAAAACAAACTTAGGATATGATAAAACAATAACAATAATAATAATTTCTATTCTTTTATTGTGATTTTAGAGTGACGAATTATTATAGAATATGAAGAGATACTATAAAAGAAGAAAAGAAAAATAGAAAGAAAACGTGCATGAACAAGGAGGAGTCGAGGGCAATAAGAGACGGGAGTCGAGGGCAATAAGAGACCGTGGTCGAGAATGAGAAGAAGAAAGCTTTTCCCAAAGGCTAATTTGAAGCATAAAAGCACTTTTTTAAAATTGATGACTTATCAATATTTTATTGAATTTGTAGAAAGATGTGTTAAGTATTGTACACCTAAAAATTGTTCTTAAAATTATAGATGAATCAAAACTAATGTACCATAATTGGTCAAATTTTACTCAATATACCAAATACAAAAGTCAAAAAAGGTTTCTGTATTAATAATTAAAATGATCAACATATGTTGTATAAAAAAGTGAAAGCAGATATAAATAATTATCATATCATTTTAATATTTTTCACTGAAAGTAAAAATTGTCAAAATAAAAAAACATATTTTACCCTTTATTATATATTATAAAAACACACACATATATATACGTTTTCTAAGGTAGGTTTGTTTTTCTTTATAGGTCAGTTATATATCAGTAGAAAACTTCTTTTCCCAAATGTGATGTTTCAACATACTTATTAGGATTAAGGTATGGAAAAGCGCAGAAAAAATGTAACAAAAATTTGAAAAATGAGGATATAAAATGTTTGAAAAAACAAAAAGTATTTTATATGTAAAAATGTATCTGCAATACCGAGGAGAATTGTAAAGAAATTACTTTCTGCTTTTCAATAAGTTCTAACTTTACTTTGTTTACTTTTTTTAATTCCTCGCTAAATCTATAATCAAGTAGATTTTAGATAATAATAGATTACGTTGTATATAATTAATCATGTTGCATATAACATAATTGATTATATAATAGAACATAATTTATAATTATTAATTTTATTAATATATATTTATATTATAATACAATTTTAAATTAAAAATAAAATAAAATAAGTAATTTAAATTTTAATATTTTCTAAAGTAATTTATGTTAATTAATTAATATCTTAAAATATAATTTTTATTAAGATTTATAATAAATTCTTAAATTAATATTTATTTTAATTTTAATTTATATTTGTAAAAATTATCTTTTACATCGAATTATTTTAAAAATTGACTTTGCAAATCACTTATAATTATTTTAATATTTTTATTTTACTTCACCACTTATAAATAACTCATTTTTTTTAATTCTGTAGCTCATCCATTAGTAACTTAAAAAAATTAACCCGTTTCATAGAATTACTAATACAGTAATAGAGCACCCAGATTTCCATGCATTAACACCTTTGTATCTATAAGAGACTAGGCCTCAGCTCAGCAACATGAGTACAGAATTGTCAACAACTCTCAAAATTTAAATATTTAATATAAGATAAAATATCTTTAATAAGTTATAGTTTTTCTTTTCAAGAACAATAAAGTATCATACCTTAAACTTTAGTTTATTATTTCTCTATCTTGCGCCGTCTACTCGGATACAACTCATGCCAACTCTTCTAACAAACCAAATCATGTCATATAATAAGATAATGACTTTAATTCATTTTGTTTTCTTCCTTACAGAGATACATTGTCCCAAAAATAATCACAACAAAGTGATAATCCATCCCTTTTCTTTTAGTATCATTGATCTAATATCTTGAACAGAAATCTTAAATACAATATTTGTACTTGATAAGATTTAGTACTAAAGTAAAAGACAATGATTTCTAATATAGATAATTAATACTTAAAATTTAAACCTTTTTAAAAGATAATTGTTTTAAACTCTCATTTCTAATCGATTATGAAGAGGATCACAAGAAATCATAAATAGTAAATTAGAAAAAAAAATGAAATCAGATAAAAATAAAATAAAACGACAATACAAACAGAATCTTCCAATTTGGTAGTGAAATGCTCATTTGAGAAGAAGATAAAAATAGAAAGAAATGTTGACATGATAATATAAAATAATAATAATTAATTTTTTTTATATATTCTTACTTTTTACTTAATCTTTAATTACTCTTTATATATATATATATATAGTAGTGTAAAATTAAAAAAAAATGAAATATAAAATTTTATAACATTCTACTAAACTAAAAATTTCATTATAGCTTTTAGTTTCTTTAAAAATAAAACTTAAAGGTCTTTAAAAAGGACATTCTTTCTGTTATTTTTTCTTAATCTCACATAACCTAATGATTTTAGAAGCAGTAACATTATCCTAATGGAATATTCTTGAAGAAAGTAAAAAAAAAAAAACAACATGTGGAGTGGAGCAGATAATGTCCATACTTGTGTTCCACGTGTTCTGACTTATTATGAGTGTCGATTTGTCCCACTGTGATATGACAGTAATCTGGCCAACCCACTATGGCCTTTCATGACCCAAGCTTTGTACCTTTTTTTTTTCTTTTTTGTTAATTTACAAGTACATCTTCAATGATACTTTTTCCATTTATATTAAAGTTATGGATTACCTTTAGCTTAGTGATGTTCTTACATTTTTTTTAATTTAAAATAGATATTTGTCTTATTTATATTTTAATAAAATAATGTTTTATTTTTATTTTATTCAAGACATATTCACTAAAATTAAAAATATCATGAAAATAAAAAAATTAAACGTTTAAAAAGTTAAATTTGCTCCTACTACTCTTGACAATAACAACTCTGAAATAACTTTATTAAGAAATTCTAAAGCAAACAACATTATGCAATCATTATGTCATAGGTTTTAATTAACATACCGGCATATTTGACTATAAATTTTATAATATTAAAAGAAGAAAAAAAAAAGAAAAATGAAATATGTTGTGAATTAAAATTAATTCATAAAGTAAGTTAATTTGTAAAATTAATCAATAGTAAACAAGTATAGTTATATTAATTATTAGAAAAAATATTAAAAATATACTATTAGTTAATTAAATACACTCAATAAATCATATATTTTTTTATAAATTTAAAAAAACATTTTAAAATTATTAATTAATAATTTAAAAAAAAAAACAGTATATCGTTGAGTTAAATGTCTGTTATGTAGAACTATAAGTCCAATGTCACTCTAAACCAGGATTTCTATTAAAGTGTATGTGTTTGTCTTGTCTTTACTATGGTTTTTAATAATAATAATAATAATAATAATAATATTATTATTATTATTATTATTATTATTATTATTATTATTATTATCTATATCAAACGGTGTAGATTCAGTGATCACGTGATTTCTCTACTTATATGTTAGTGTCAGCAGAGAAATCGGAGACCATTCAACAAACACAGGGAAAGCAAAAAGAGTGATTAGTTTGTAATGGCCGCCAATCTGCCCTCCGACTTCGACGACCTCCGCTCGCCGATGCTGCCGGAGGCGGCCAAGAAACCGGCGGCGGAGAAGCTCTGCATCGACGACATGCTGCAGAAGTACTGCGGCGAGTTCGGCCGGTGGCAGCTCAAACACTTCATCCTCACCAGCCTCGCCTGGGCGCTCGAGGCCTTCCACACCATGGTCATGATCTTCGCCGACCGAGAACCGGACTGGAGGTGCGCCCCCGGCGCCGACTGTAACAGCGGAGGGGCTGCCGGCGTCTGCGGCCTCTCGCCGGAGGCGTGGGAGTGGGTCGGCGGCCGCCACGGCTCCACTGTGTCGGAATGGAGTCTGATTTGTGGAGACAAGTTCAAGGTTGGGTTGGTTCAGGCCGTGTTCTTCGTTGGATGCATGATTGGTCAGTTCTCTTTCTCCTTCTAGATTCTTCTTTTCCGCGCTACAATTGTTGTGATCTTCGTGATCTTGAACAGTTTGATGATCCTTTTGAAAATGTTGATTTTGTTCCAAAATTAAAGCAATAGTAACAAAATTCAAGTATAAAATTTGGTTATTTTGTGGTGGCAGGCATTTTAGAGACAATTTTTATGAAGACGAAATTTGTGTTTTGAATTTTTAAATTATTTCAAAATGTTAGTTTTAGCTTTGAAAATAACACGTTGCTCATATCTAATGTAACAATAAAGTATGTCACATCTGTTTCAAGAATCAAAATTAACTTTTCAAAAGTATATTTTTGGGGAGTATATAAGAATATACTATATGCTTTTGGAAACAACATACAAATTAGCAATGAAATTGAAAACTCCAGTGGCAACGTTAAAGGATGTGGTTAAGGAAAATTGTGTATGGTGTTCTGTTTTGTTTTATTAATTTACTGAAAAATATATAAATTTTTAGACAACGTTGCTGCTGTGACGTTTTGTCCAGTAATCCCTCGCAACTTGTAGCTTTTGTCGTGGACGAGCTTTTGAACTTTTTTAATAGGAACGCTTTACAATAAGCTGTGAATGGTTGACGAAGTTTGATTGGCGTTGTTCTGGTTCGTTTTTGGGACTTGTGGTTCTTATCGTTTGGGTTTGGAAGGGGCATTTTTGTGTGTGAATAATATAATAGTTACGTAAAGGATAAAACAAAAACGAGATGGAGTTGAATGTTTGGAAAATATTAAAAAGTCAGTTAGAAATGACTTGAGTGGGAAAATTGAGTTGAGTTGAGATTGAGATGAGGGAATAAAAAAGTGTGAATGAGAAACTGCCTTCACATAGCACATCTTTCTTCTTTGTCCTTTACCCACTCTGATGCATTACACTTTTATTTTCTTTTTCTAATTTGTCGTTTTTGGTATGGATTTTGAATATATACCGTATTTCAAAGGACAAGTGGATGACAACTTTTAAGCTATCTCTTTAGCAAAACTATTTATTTTATGCATTTTGTTTTCCTACTTTTGTTTCTTTCTTACATGTCACTTTCGTCACATACATTTATAACTTTTTTTGTTAGTTGTATTGTTTGCATAAAGTCATTTTTTTAGTGTACTCGCTTCTTTATATGTAACAAAAATTCAATAAAGCTATTGTTAGGCCATGTTATAAGTAGAGAGGTAGGCTCCATTGTATTGTGTGTCCATAAACGTCCACTAGTGTTATTCCAAAAGCAAAGTTAAAGATATTGTAGTTGTAGGCCTACCCTGTAGGCTGGAAATTCATAAGTGATATCATTTTTAATATTTTTCTAGTTACATATTAGATAATAAAGAAAAATAAATAAATTGATAATATAGCTTATATTAAAACTGTATAGACCAGAAACTTACGTATGACCAGTTTTGAATACGACATAAACATAATTGAAAATTTCTCAACAATGTCAGGGATTTGGTTTTGCTAGGTTTTGTTAACAACGGTGAAAAAATAATCTACCAGGACTATGTCAACAAAAATCTGTGTCTCCCTATATTATCGCTGTGATCAGTGTGTTATTATTTGAGATAAGACTTACATACAGTTTGTTCATTCAATTCAATTGTTTTAGTGTATTATAAGAAATGAGACTTCAATTGTGATTAATAAACAGCAATTATTGTATTAAGTTTCGTGCTGCTATTTAGGGAAATCTTTAACATAGTGGTCCTGAAATAAAAGAGTTTGAGTTGTATAAGTGTTAATAAAGTAAAATAAAAACAGTTATTATTGATATGCACAACTTTTTGAACTCAAACTAAATTAAGTATCAAATAAAAGAGTATCCATATTCTGTTACAACTCCCTTTAAAAAAGAGGGTCCCTTAACAAAACTTATTATTATTATTAATACAATGGGTAGTGAAGTAGTTGGTTTTTTAGAAGAGCTCGTAAAAATATATTTTTGTCAAATTAAAATGTTTATGCCTTTGTTAGATTCTTTAAGAGTTTTTACTTTTTGAAATATATATTTTTTTCTTTGATACACACATAATTATTAGTGATATATTCACAATCACTATTATTTATATAACTATTTGATAACTACTTAGTTAATTGTTTATCAAAATATCATTAGTTAATTTAAATGATACTATTATTATATTATTAGAAAAAAAAAATTATCAATTCGTTGTATATATGAGAAAGGTTCTCAAACTATCATCATTTTCTTTTCTTCCTTATGCATTTCATAACTTTCAATATATTAATATTTTAATTATTTTCCATTTTTTTAAATATTAATATATATTATTATATTATTAAAATGGAGCTACGAATGACTCTTTTGGGAATGGTGTTCCTATTTTAAATTATGTGAAAGTATATTTTTTCTTACAAAAATTAATACTTTAACAATTAATATAACTACATATTATAATAATAATAATAATAATAATAATATAAATGGAGGATTTACAATTCAAAGGAAGTTCTTATGGTTATATGTTTAAATAGGATTATGAAAATATGTTTGCTGTTTTCTTTATTTCACCTTGCACCATTGATGGCATAAAACAAAAAACAAAAAACAAAAAAATATTGACAGTGAATTTTCAGGTGCTGGAATATTTGGCCACCTCTCAGACTCCTCTCTAGGAAGAAAAGGCTCTCTCACAGTAGTTTGCGCCCTTAACACTCTCTTTGGCTGCTTAACAGCACTGTCCCCTAACTACTGGATCTACGCCCTCCTCCGCCTCCTCACCGGCTTCAGCAGCGGCGGCGTTGGCCTCACTGCCTTCGTCCTCGCCACGGAACCCATTGGCCCCACCAAGCGCGGCACGGCCGGCATGTCCACCTTCTACTTCTTCTCCGGCGGCATTGCAGTTCTCTCTGGCGTAGCTTACATCTTCCAATCATGGCGCTATCTCTACATCGCTTCCTCCATCCCCTCCTTCCTCTACATCATCCTTGCCCTACCCTTTATCTCTGAGTCCCCAAGATGGTACCTTGTTCGCGGGAAAGTAACCGAAGCCACCAAGCTCATGTCCACCATTGCTTCTTCCAACGGGAAGCACCTTCCCGATGGTGTTTTCCTCGCTCTCGACGATGAAGCATTGTCCACAAAAACCCAAGGTTCAGGTCATGACGTAACATTGATGGCATACAAAAACGAAAGCGTGGAAAACAAAGACGCGCTGGTGGGATCCATCGTAGACGTGATTCGTTCTCCCATCACTCGCATGAGGTTGTTCTTAGCGGTGGCTCTTAACTTCCTAGGCTCCGTTGTGTACTACGGGCTTAGCTTAAACGTCACGAACCTCGAAACCAACCTTTACATGAACGTGATGTTGAACTCCGTGGCGGAGATGCCGGCGTTTACAATAACGGCGGTGCTTTTGGACAGGTTTGGACGGAAGCCGTTGACGGTGGCGACAATGTGGTTTAGCGGGTTCTTTTGTTTGATGGGGAGTTTGATTGGCAACGTTGGGGTGTGGAAGGTGGTGAGAATGGTGTGTGGTGTTTTGGGGATATTTGGGATGGCGGGGACTTATAATTTGTTGTTTATTTACACGGCGGAGCTGTTTCCGACGGTGGTGAGGAACGCGGCGCTTGGATGCACCACGCAGGCGGCGCAAATGGGAGCGATATTGGCGCCGTTTGTGGTGGTTTTGGGCGGGTGGCTGCCGTTTGCGACGTTTGCAGCATGTGGAATAGTGGGAGGAATGTTTGCGTTTTATCTTCCAGAGACGATGAATCAACCTCTCTATGATACGTTCACTGGAATGGAAGCAGGACTTGCCTGAATGGTTGCTGATCTCGTTATACATATGTTTAGGTCTTTCATTTGGTCTATGTTACTGCATGGAACCTTTACTTTAATTTCTATTTTGTTTTTCTTAAATTTTGTAGAGTGGAAAAGTAATATATTTCTATGGATTTGAGGATTAAAGAACACCAACCATGTCCAGACAAACAAACCCTGATGCTTTTCTTTCTTGTTTTTCGTGCAAAAGTAAAATAAAAAAACCAAAAAAAAAAGCTAATGGGACTGAACGTGAATTTCGAATTTGGATTCTCTGGTACCAAAAATTGAAAATCTGGATTCAAATTCGCAGCAGTCTAGGTACAATTTTCCTCAGAAGATTCAACGTTTGAATCCGTATGTAAAAAAACTAAATCAATGTTAAACAGTTGAGTGTAGAAACCAACTTTACAATTCATTTCTACAACGATTCAGACCACTTCTTGCGTTTCCTTCAGAGCAAAAGCACTGGAACATGTGATTTTTTTTTCGATTTTTAAGAATAAGAAAGAGATGCAATTTGTTTTTTACAAAAGTAGATAAGTGGTGTCATCCACTTATAATTTCAAGTCAAGAAATCGCATCATGATAACACTAAGTCAATCCAAAAAGTTGGCACGAATACAGAAAAAAAATTATACTATTATTGAATTCAATTATTTTTTTACACTAAAATTAGGTTAGTTTGATACGATTTTAATTTTATTTTTTTTATTTTGTATTTGTGAAAATCACGACCGCATGACAAGTGGTGAGTGACATCACTTATCAATTTTCCTAAAGAAGACAAAATTTGTACTTCTTTCGTAAAAAGCTAAAAAATTATCCTCTTATGTATGCTTTCTTCGGTCCCTACTCATATAGTTATTATATTGTAGTTAATTTTATCATGAAATCATTGATAAGGAAAAATAATTAAATTTAATTTCATTGAAGATTGGGTTAAGTTAAAAGGTCAAGATCTATCTGTCATGTTGTTTTTAACTAAAAAAAAGTTATAAACACAATATTGATTTTAAATTAACGGTAGGTTTATTTATTTACTATAAAAATTTACTGTAGTTAAACCTGAATTCTCGTGTCTTTTCATTCTCGCCCCTCTATCCAGTGAGAATATAGAGTTGTTTGTTAATAGTGATTTTTTATTATATAATATTTGACATGTTTTGTGAGTGAAGCCAATGCGATTGAAAGGTAATGACTATGATGTTTTTAGTGGGGATATAGACTTGTGTCATCAAAGTTAATGTTTCTTAATATTTTATATTTCAAATCATTGTTTATGTGTGACATAAACCTCGTAAAAAGCTTCATGTTGAAAAGGAAATAATTACTTGCCAATAATCATATGACTAAATTGATAGAGGTGGTGATAGGTACAAAAGCAACAATGATGTCATAAAATATTACTGCTTCTCGTAGGAACACTGATGTTATATACAGATATGTGATTTGATGGAGGTTGCATTAGACAATTAAGACATAAATATATTTTATCATTAAGTTATTAATTATGTTAATTCTTTAAAATATTCATTAATATCTACACATAAGTTTCAAATAATTAATTAAACTTTTAAATAATTTAAGTATATTTTCAATTATATATTAATAAGATAAATTATGTCATGTATAAATTTTTAGATCCATTCATTTTATGGACAATAAAAAAAGAACACAAACGTATATTACTAATAGTTTGATCCAGGATTGAAAATATTTATTTCACTCTACATAAATGACTAAGTCAATTTTCATTATTAGAAATTGGTGATGTACCTACCATTATTAATATTATTAATATGGATGCACATTCTTAGAAAAATTTAGTATTAAGAAATTTTACTTACCAATCTAAATCTAAATTTATATGTAAATACACAATATTTCTAATTTTTTTTTCATATCTCTAAATTAATTATCCAAAATTGAGATTGTATAAATTATTGGCATCACGATCTCAAACAATGAGACAAGAGCTAACATATAAGGGAATGACACCACCTTCAACCTAAAATCTTAAGACATTAGGTTTGTGGGTCTTCTTTCTTATATATTGCTCAACTTTCTCATTCCTACCCAATGTGCGACTTAGACTCACACTTGAATACCTAACAATCACCACCTTCAATCCAAAATCTTAAGGCATTAGATTTGTGGGTCTTCTTTCTATATATTGTTCAACTTTCTCATTCCTACCTAATATCAAACTTAGACTCACACTTGAATACCTAACAATATCCCCCTCAAGTGAGAGTCCCTCCTCCACACTGATACATTCCTCCTCGAGCGGAAACAAACGATCTCTTACTTGTATCGTCGTTCACACACTTATACGGGACACACTTGCCTAAAACCTCCATCAGGAAGACTTTCGATACAAGGTCAAACTGAGCCCATTCGTCCGATGACAAAGACGAACCATCGACTCTGATATCACTTGTTGGGAGCATCCGAAGAGAGAAACCTTAGGGAGACAAACAAGAATGAGAAAATGAGCCATGCCACATTCCACCTTCAATCCAAAACCTTAAGACTTTAGGTTTGTGGGTCTTCTTTCTTGTATATTACTGAACTTTCTCATTCCTACCCAATTTAGAATTTAGACTCACACTTAAATACCTAACAAAATCATATATACTATTTATGATTCAAATTTTGACTTTCAAATTATAAAAAAAATGTGTGATTGCATATAAATTTATTCATAAACAATTTTATATGAAAATATATAATTAGATACAAATATATCAATAGATCAATATGTATATATAAATTTAAAGGTAATTATGTATATATATATATATATATATATATATATATATATATATGTCTAATAAATTATATATATATAAGTTTTTATATATTTAGTAAAAAAAATGTTTTACACACATTTATATGTGACACACATACCATAAACATATCTCAGA
>Ga0099825_1009139_pt1 | contig 11419 bp, 5 predicted proteins | sample SiratroredBW_FD_76838 | JGI IMG/M metagenome (GOLD analysis project Ga0099825, IMG submission 76838) | Root nodule microbial communities of legume samples collected from California, USA - Siratro red BW | ecosystem: Host-associated > Plants > Roots > Nodule | place: USA: California | collected...
CAATCATAGAGCTGGGGCCTTCCCTAAGCCAGAAGATACCTTCTCCTATGGATTCACTCACTTAAAACCTTTCTCCCAGTCGATTCTTCTATCATTGGATTTTCAGTCTTGGAAGTGGTGAAGAATAAGACTTGCGACTACTTCCAGAGAGGCCTGGGCATCCTGCTTAGTCATAGCAAAAACCCGTCCACGATCGGCTGTCCTGCCGGAGCTCCCTCTATCCCGACTCCATGGGGGCTGCCCGCCCTGCTGTCCTACCGCTGGAGTTCTCTGCTCACCTGCTGGCACCTCCCGCTCTACTACTGGTACTTCCTGCTCATCTGATGATGTATGCTATCTACGCGTCTCTGAGGCCGCGGAACAGAAGCAGTACTTACTATCAACCTGCTCCTACAAAGACTCCCCTTGGGATACTCGGGGTGTATAATTGGAATTGATTGAAAAACCACTTCTTCTCCCAGGTGCACCATGGGAATGAATCGTACCGGGGTGCTTCTTTGTGAAAGGTCGAACGAATGCATTTCGAGGAGCTACTCAATTCCCGGGTGGATCTTTGCTACCTTTATAGCTTGTTATCCCGATTCGGTAAAATAGCTATGTATATCCCAATATCCTGACTTTTTCCTCCGCCACTAACTAATGCGATCGACAAGATCAATGGCTACTCGGGCTCAACTGCTGGATCAATGCTACTATGTGGCACTAGTCTCGCAGCTGTTGGTATTTCACGGATGCAATCCTGCTTGTTCTGCCGATTGGCTTTTTTGGAATAAAAGAGAAGATCTGATGGTTCAGCTATCTCTTCTCCCTATCCCGCGGATAGTTGACTACGCGAAGCTAGTAATACAGTTCCATTCGGAGCCGAGGCCAACCACCTGTCTTTGGCCGACTCACTCCGGGATAGAACACATTTGAAACCTGTCTCTGGAACAAAAGATTTGGAAGGACATGTCCAGCCGACGAAAAGGATGTTTTAAGGGCCCTTACTGTCCATTCCACGAGAAAAAAGGGACTATAGGCATAGTGAACCTCCCTCAGGGGCCCCGGTTGTCGGGTCAGAAAGGCGCGTAGCTCGCTCTACCGTTAATGATTGATCCACCAGCCACTTTGCTCACTAACAACCGATTCCTTAATAACGAGGGGAAGCTGGATCGAATCCGTGGCTAGCATGGGTTCAAGCATCTAATCAGTTTTTTTTGGTAATGCGGAATTGATCAACAATCGGATTAAGGATAAGTACATGATGAAGAATGAGAAGCGCTTAAGCAATACAAGAGTGTTTTTAACTCTATGATCGCCTTCGGTCCTTCCATAGTCAATATAAAGTATATTTTACACGGCTGCTTCCTTGAAAGCCATCACTGCTTCTGCCTTGAAGGAATAAGAGAAAGATTTTCGATTTGCTTTTCAGTCGGTATTCAAAGCTAGTGCGTTAAGCAAGCTTGTTTGTTGTAAGGCTATCGGATTAGAGAATTCCCTCTTTTTTTCTCGCCCTACTTCTAAGGATAGATAGTTTAGGGAAAGCAAGTGCTGTGATGAGATCTGTCTTTCGGCTTGGTCGAGGACACCATTACCTTGTTGCTCGCATCGTGATCGATGTAGATTCTTCCTGTCTAGAGCCCCGACCAGTCTTAACTGAAAAGCTTTCAGACCCCTGTGTGAGCTAGTTATACTAGCAACTTGCTGTGTCATGTCCGTTCTCGTTACACATATGATATGGTACCTATTTATCCTGAGATCTCTTTTGCTACTTGTGCAATCACCTCTCACGAGGTTGAAGCTGAGCCAAAATCTGTCCCACTAACCTGGCCAATCTCTTGGGTGAAATGTCTGGGGTGACATGTGCATTCCGAAATATTTCCATCATTTGTTCTCGGTGGTGCTCTGAAGTTAAAAGAAAACCTTCCGCCTACCTCGAAAGGATGCTTTTCTTGAGCTTGTTTTTGTCCCCAAGGTAAAATGGGTTCAAAAAGAGCTGCTGCTTCTGCTTCACCTTGCTTGGGGTTGGCTCCTCAATGCGGACTGGAACTTATCTACTTCAATAGTTCGCTAACCACTCGGAGCAGTTTTGCAGTTAAGGATATCAGCTAGTTGGTTGTTTGGCTCCTCGATCCGGACTGGAATATATGGCTCTTCGATTAGGACTTTCAGTAGCTTTTGGGGACAAAAGAGCAGGGGTCAAGCCCAATGGGCTCATTGCTAGGGAATGGAGGAAGGCTAGTTTGAGTTTGGTTGGTGGAGATGGATCCCGGGGAACTAATGTGCCATTAATCCCATCCCTGGAACTCCATCTGAGTGGTTCCCCTCAATAAGGACGAAAAGTAGCATAAGCGGATGAAAGAGTGGACCTTTCAATTACATCGAACCTTGTGGGCCGATAACTCGATGGTATCCGCTCATGGATGGTAGTTGACTGATTGGAGTCAGTTTCAGCCTTTCTAGTAGTTGGAGTTTGTGGAACAAGTTGTAGAGATCCCATCGTTTCTAGTACTTGTGGAGAATCCACACCAGTAAGAAATAGCTTTAGTTGTTGTTGGAAGTGACCTAGACATCTTTATATTAATAGGTCCTTGCCCTTTTCTTCCGCTAGGTAAGTCGGGAAGTCCTTAATAAGGCAGGGGAAGTCGAGTCCCTTATCTTCGACAAGCCTCGATCTGCGCTTTCGCTTTAAAGAATCGCTGAAGACATATTCTTTTTTTCGGTTGAGTAAGGGCTACTTCACTCCTCTCCCTCTGGTCGAGCTGCCCCGCTCCTCTTCTTTAGCTTCTTCTGTAATACCTATAGTTAATAGCTCTAGCGGCTGCTTTTTGAGATACTAATTATATTATATTTTGTGGGTTCATCTACGACCAACCTCAAGCGGAAGTAGTTCGGAGCGTCTCTTTCTGTGCTGTTATGATTCCATGATCTTCTCTGAGGTAGACCTGCTTATCTACTCCAAAAGTTCGCCTTCAGCTCACCTTGGATACTCCTCCAACCCTTGGTCAAACGCTTGAAGATAGTCCTATCCACACGAGCTATTGTCCTTTGATGCTGGATGCGCTGGTGTAGATTTCTTTTCTGTAATTGTAATATAATAGTAATAGAATAATATAAGTAGTGCTAAAGTCGATGCGCTAAATTAGAGTTCGAGGTGGGATGAGTAATTAGCTCGAATTTCTTAGTGCATCTGCTTCTATTTTCGTAGTGAATCATAGCGACTCGTCCCGTGTCAATAAGGTCTTAGGAAGGCTATGAGCCAGGATTGAAGCGCTTTGACCACTGCTCATGGTCCAAGGGAAGTGGAATGGCTTGGTACGCGCCTGCTTTTGAGAGCCTTTCTGCTGGTTCCCTGAGGAGGCCCCCTTTTTCTTCGTTAGCATTTTCAAAAGGCTCAAACCGAATGGTCAAAGGCTGGGAGTATTGATGGGAATACCGGGGGTTCGTCATGGGTAGTGGGGAAGCCGTCCAATTCACCATGTAGACAGATTTGTAGGTACGGCACGTAGTCTGGGGTACGGATTTACTTACTATTCGAAGTGGATGTCTACCTAGATGAAAATGAGGATTCAATCTTTTGTGATAGTTATCATGGGTTGAATTGAAAAGGGTCTCTTTTCAGATCCTGGTATGTCCACGCGAGCACATTTTTTTTTTACTATTCTCTTGGCTTGTTCAAGAAGTTATCTCCTCCAACCTGCGCCTATCGCAAGGACCTGCGGTGCTTCCTCGGTGCCGAGAATTGTCTGTATTCTTTCTTTTTTTTACAGGCTTATCGCCTGCCTCTTTGGTGTGAGCCGAAGTGAAAACTAACTCCCCTTCGACTAGTTCCTTAAAATGCTTCGGGACTTTCGCTTCATTTTCTTTTTTTTTGGTGCCTCGTCTCTCCCCTTCCTTTACCTTTAGGCATTACTACCCTGCTGTGCTCGTAATCAGCTGAAACCATATACAATTGGAATTGAATTAGAAGGCTTTCGAAGCCATACTTTTCAACAAACTGGGCGCTTTGCCTTCGTCGCCCATTTGCGTAGGCAGCCTCTGGTCCTGACTTCGATCTACCGCCTCTTCCTTAGTCTTTGATTGATCAGGCCTCTCCGTCTTATCCTATAACGGGCGAAGAAAGAAGTCCATTCCGGTCCAACTAGGTGGGCTGTGTAAAAGTATATCGTAAGTCTAAATGAACTTCTCTACCTGCTCGAGCATTCGGATACTTGATCTGCACAATCAAAAAACAGGACTACCTTTTTTTTGTTTATCATAGGAAGACCGTCTTCTGCTATCCTCACCTCTTAGATACTGCTTGCCTTAATGCGCGATTTGTCTTACACCTATCACGGCTTATCGCTACCATGAATACCCAACCACGCTGACTTGCTTTTTCTTGCTTACCTCCCATTAGCCATTAGCTAGAAGTCATCTCCGTCCTGCAGCTTTACCCCCATGCAAGAGTGCATCAGGTTCATTTTCTTTTGGTCGGGAGTGAAGTGCCAACTTACTATGTTGAGCCTTGCCTCTAGCCTTTCAGAGAATAGAGTAGGTAGAAAAGGGATGACTAGAGGCTCAAATCAAGCACCAAAGAATGCCCCAAAAAGAGCCGACTAGCAGGTCTTTGCCATTAAGACAAGCAGTAGCATTCACAGAGGATTATGATTGGGGGAGAAGGACGGAGGTCAATTCTTTCGAGTCCTTTTCAGCGATTCCATTCTTTCAAATATACTAGTGAAGTCTTTATCACTGACTCAATAAGCACTATAAAGGGAAAGTCTGCTTGGCTAACCTCACTTATTCTGCTTCGGATTAGGTCCCTATCTGTACAAAAAGTGTGCACACCTCAATCAAAGAAGGCTTGGGAATTCGCAGGAGGATCGTAGGGATGAATGACTGTGGAATGAATATGATATCGAGAGATTGAAGTACGCTAAGTGAAGTGGTCAATCTAGGCTTTACTCTTTGTGTTCTCACTCAATCATTAATAAAAAAGATGGAGATTTCTCTGGTATACAATCGAAAAGCAAAGTGCTCGAACTTCACCAAAGTAGGTGGAGAGGATTGACTTGCTTTTCAGCTGGAATGGTCCTTGCTTCTGGGAATGAAAGGGTATAAACATACGAATAAGCTGAATCCGCATTAGCAGACACTGGGGAATCCCCAACTAGAGAATGAGCTCTTTCATCCGTCGAAGGAGAAGTCTCATCCGAAGCATTACGAGATCAAAAGAAAAGAAAGAACTCAACTTGTTCAAGTCAGTCTAGTCAACTCCCCTCACTCTATCGAGTCAGTAATCCATTCCCTTCGAATCTAAGGCTCAATGATGGATCCGGGCGCTTTCCAGAGGCGAAGACTGAAACTTATATCACCTGGCTCCGGGTGGACCATACTCCACCTTTCGTCCAGTGGGTAGCTCCTGCCCCTAGCTCAGACTTCTACTTAAAAAAAAGGTGGTTGGACCTATGCCTACTATGTCTGTGAGGAAGTTGGGCTTCTACATCTTGATTAACCGGGTGACTCGTGGGATGAAATAAGAGTTCATTCTGGATAGCATGGCCTGGGCTGGGGATCTGGGATCTATTCTCAGTCTCCTAGTGGTGGGAAAGGGCAATGTCCGGTTCTGGCCAAGAGATGTCTTTGCTCCGTCCCCCTATCTTGGTTGGCACAAGCCCTTGTAGTAGTCAGTCTTTCCTCCCCGACGGTCTACACCAGGTATGAACTCGATTGAAACGGGGATCAGAGCAAAAAAGCTTTTCCTTTTCTACTATGCTTTGAGCCGCTTCCAGGAATGGTAAGACTTGCCTTTGCCCTTACTCTATTAATAAGGAAATTCCCTGGTGTTCACTCTAGTTCCTAACTCATTTACGCTGTAGGCATAGAGCTATTGGAATGCTTTCATAGGCTAGGGGGGGGATAACTCTTAATTAAGTAACTAAGCCCCAAGGCTAGCGAAGGAAAAGGAAGTTACATTAGGGCAACAACTCCTGACTCGAGGGTGAGAATAGGAATCGAATAGATTGAATCAGAAATGCACTTAGAGAGAGGCTGAATAACCTGAAGAAGGGCTACCAAACGTTAGCAAGGCAAGGTTCGGAGCGAAGAAAAGAAGGAAGCAGTCCTTCCGCTGCACGAGCATCGACAAAGAGAGAGTTTAGATCAATTAGCCAATCCAATCACCAGAAAGAGCGAAAGGGAGATGAGAAGGAAAATCAAAGAAATATAAAAGCACTAAGAATCCCAATCCCAACTGACCCAGATAGCATATAGTGAAGTAGATGCTGAATTCTTTCCAATAAATATCTCCCTCAGAGGTGTATGCATTCAGTAAAGATTAAGTAAGCATGTCCCTTCTTTGGCAAAGGCTACTCGCTCGCGGTAGACTTTGCTAGCTTTATTGCTGGCTCTAAGCCTACCTCCTTGACTACATCCGGATAACCGCCTGCCTGTCTTTACAGAAGAAGCAGTGCAGTAAGCGTCTCCGGACATAGAAAGTAGGCAATCACTTTCACTTCGTTAGCGGTGTAGGTTTCAGTCGTAGTTTCTGGTATCGACACAGACAGTGGGAAATCTCTATACGATTGAAGTCAGTGTGCAAGACAAAGTCTAGTTTTGACTTTGAGTTCCTATTTTAATAAAATAACATAAAAGAAGCATTCCACAGTCGTAGGTACTCAATTCAATTGGATTGAACTGCTTGAGCTGGAGCTTTGGACTCGACGAGGGGGTGCTTGCCCTATTGAGAGTCTCTTCCATTCTCTCTTCACCAGACAGATAGACAAATAGGCAATCCGATAGAGAGATTATGGCTTCCTCACTATCAGCAAGCTCCCACAGGCGATGAATTCCGACTTCTTCGCTTTGTAGCCATACCGTATAGAGTGAACTATTCCTTTGAATTGTTTGGAGCTATATTCAAGCAAGATAGCTGCGGATTCTGTTCATAGAGAGCCCCATTCCTCACTCACAAGCTCTTTCTCAGCCCCAGGTTGAACCTAACGAGTGCATTCAGTTTCATGTCCAAAATAAGTTGAAATTGAAAGGACGTACAATCGGCGAGAAATGAAGTTCCTTTACTTAGGGCTTGAAGCCCTTCTTGCCCTAAGTCTAATCCCTAATCATGCGCAACACATGGACTTTAAGTCCTGCTTTCAGGATTGGATGCTCTTTTGAGACAGCTTTCAATAGAACATAGAGCTCTGCCCTTCTGGCTGTCCTAACGAGTTCACTGCCTTAATCCCTTAAACGGAACAGTTAATCGTAGAGCAGGAGGAATTCTTTCTGTCCGCTAGTCAGGAATGGAATCGGACGCTACGAATACGAATTATTGAATGGGGGGAATTTTCGATATTAGACAAATAGGGCACTAGAACGCTACTCTTCCTCCTTCCCCGCTTAGGCCTTACTTAGGGGCTTCAGACATTAGCAGTAAGACTTCCGCAAGGTAGCAAAAGAAGGAGCAGCAGTGGAAATCACAGTAGTTGTAGCAAAATCATTGGCACGCTAGGCCCCTTCTCTAATCTAAGAGAAAATAGGGTAGGCAGGCTACTTGAATGGACATCTGAGATGGCATCAAGCCGAGCACTAAACAGATCTGGGCTGCTAGTAAGGAGGGCAGTGAAGCCTTCTAGCATAAGTGATGCCTTCCCAAGGTCTGGTCTCTTCGGGACCCTTAAACTCGAGGGTTGGATAAGCAAACCTGGCCAAAGAATCACTATTTCGATTGAAGCTCTGCCGCGGTGACCCAATTCTCATATACAGATAAGCGAGAATGCCCTTTCTGACACGGCTGCGTCCTCACGAATGCCAAACTTCGTAGCTCAGCTCATCTGGGATGACCAAGCTCCAGGGAGGTTTTCTTGATGACATGGCGGGCTCCAAGCTACACCCTTCTCTGCTACCAAATCATAGATCTTCCAGAGAAGACCAAAGCGAATAGACCGTTCCCCTACCTGGAGCTATAGCTACCCCTAAGCCTTAGCCGGCTGTTCGAAAGCCAGACTAACAAGTGGAGGAGGGAGTTCCAAAGCAACAGTGACTCATGCAGTAGACAAAGTCATTTCGACTCAAAGATAAAGGAAATCCCATTGAGTAGTTCCCTATTTTTGATATCATAAAAATGAAAGAAAAAAGGCTTCTTTTGTCAGTTAGGTTAGGTGCGGAAGCCCAGTATGGGGGTTGTGTACAGTGGATGTTGTGGGTAGGGGGGTACCATCTTGGTTCAAGTGAATGCATCTGAGTTAGCAAGCAGGTCGGATACAAGAGAAAAAGAATGTGATCTTCAGGTTCTGAGTGAGCTAGGCAGTCATTCTCCTACTCCTTTCAATGTCTGCTCCTCTTATGGAAAATAGGAAGTCGGACTTAGAATCTGCTTATTCAATCTCTTGTCCAGAGTCAAATAGAACTCCACCAGGGCTGTTGGCTTTCGCGAAGCAAGAAGGATTTATAAATGCGCTACGCTAATCATCACCATTGAGTGCTGGAGCAAGAATTCTATGAAAAGGGGAGTTAGACTTTATAAAAAGCCACTGAAATCGAGTACATCGAGATCTTCGGATTTTCGGTCTACAGGTCGCGCATCAGTCCCATATGTTCCCATCGATACAAGATTCGGAGATGATCTGTTGCAATCTTTGCTTTGACTGTGGAAGGGGAAGGAGATCATGTCACTTTTTTTTAAGGGGGAAACAAAAAATACCTAGACAGCGAAAGTCAAAGCTAGTTCCTCTTCCAATATACTACCGCTACCTTAATCCTATCAAATCTTTCTCTTTATCCTTTGAATTACTCATATATATCCTATTAATTTCATTTCGCACCGGAAACGATTCTAGGAGAAGTTCGAATCCGTTCCGTTCGGATATTGATCGGTCTTGGTTTGACATGGTTTACGCGTTACTGGTTCCCGGAAGAGTTAATCTCTCCATTAGCTAAACCCTTTCTTACCCTGTCTTTGGACTCGTATTTTGTTTGTACACAATCAACGGAGGCCTCCCCGACATATGTTGCAACGTCTTCAATAGCATGTTCTTACTTCGTCTTTCCCTTAATAAGTCATCAAATTTGGTGCTTTTTGATCCCCAGTTGCTATGGGGAACAAAGGAGGAAATACAATCGATTCCTCTATTTAAGTGGTTCTCGCTTCTCCTTGTTACTGTTCCTAACTCTTCCCCCGGTAGTTCCCAATGTTTGGTACTTTCTATACTTCGTGGGTGCAACATCAACAAATTCGCTCATGATCAAGTTACAACCTAAGATCTATGACCATATTATGCTAACTGTTCGTATTTCGTTCATTCCATCGGTATGCTCTCAGGTACCTGTAATTGTGATCTGTTTGCCAGAACCAAGGGGTCTTTCTGTGGAAACCTTCACGAACAATCGTCGTTTTTTGATGGTTTTTCCGCTTCTCACAGCTGCTCTTTCCACACCTCCGGATATCTGGTGCCAAATCGTTGCCCATTTCCTTATTTCTTCGATAATAGAGTTGACTATCTTTGTGGCATCGATTGTACAAGTTCGCGAAGAGGCTGGACGAGTGGAATGAGGGAAAGCGGCTCGATTGACAAAAAAGAAGAGTAGCCCCCGCAAAGTAACTATGAATTCCCGAGCAATTCTCAACCAACATATGCGATTCATTCCCGTATTATAGTACAAATAATACTTATCAATCAAGCAGTTAGGAAGTCCTAGACTTTAAGCCAGCCGTCCATGCCTGTTGAAAGTTCCTTGCCTCTTGTGCCGTGCGTGAGCTGTGCCCGCTTTTCCCTTGAAAGGCATCCGGGGAGGACGTCAACCGGCTAGTGCAATAATTCAGGCTCGACTGAGTTGTTTCGCCCGGAACTCCATCCTGGGAAAGTTTACTAAAACAGTAGTTTCGAGCGCTGCTATAAAATCAGTGTCTTTTGTTCCTGGGAGTCAAGTTGCTAAAGCTTCGATTCTTATTCTTTCCTTTGCCTGATGTGTATCGCCTGTTTTTCTGTGCTGTGTCAGTGTGGTTCATTCGTGAATCATATCCCAATCCTTCTATCAGTTAAAAGATCGAAGCTTGCTTTGAAATCAAAAGGAATCGGGCAATCGAGATGAGTCCTGGTGAACCTCGAGAATTGCATAAGAAAGGTATCTTCTTTCCTGCTCTGCGAATAAGCCAGTACGCGAGGACATCCTATCATCCTTGCCTTTCATCCTAGTATGAGTCCTGGCCTAATCAAAGTCAAAAGGACTCTCGTTGATTTTCCTTAAAAAAGCCATCGATTCCACTTATTTCTGCCACTGGCTTGCTCTCTTCGGTCTGCCGTCAGTCTTCGATCGGTCTATCGAGAGTAAAGGTCTATCCGATCTAAACGAATGGCTCTTCCACCCGTCCTTCTAAGGAGCTTATTGTTTAGCAGTTCTATCACTGGGAACTACATATAGTAAGGCTTCTATAGGTCCGAAGATCCAATCAAATTCCATTTTGCGCTTAGCACGCGGAGAGAGTTGTTTTGCCGATCCGTCTTTTGTTTGTTTTGAGATCTTTCTTCGTTAGATTAGATCTGGCTTTCAGGATTTGCTAAATTCTATAGATTATGGATAGAGATGAATGCTTTGTTTGATCAATTGATGTAGGTTCTGAATCCAAATCAGATCGGTCAAGGCGGGGCATCATGAAGAGAGATTCTATTGTTGGCTACCTATCGCCCCCCGTTTGTTAGGAATCCTCAGTGGCGAGCCCCGACTTGCTTAGCCCTCAGAGGCCAACCCGCTCTCCGGCGAGGATGCCCTACTGAGTCCTTCCTCATATCTTTCTATCTTGACTAGTTAGTTCAGCTTCTCACTCCGCTCAGCCGTCACTGACTTTCTATCTCTTAGGCCGTGGTCTGTCTTCCCTTTCCATGCTCGTACAACCAAGGGATCCCCGAGGCATCTTTCCCGCTCAGCCCCTTCCTCTTTCGGGCCTATGATTGAGGTGCCTACGAATTTCCCTTCTTCTGCGAGTTGCACAATCACTTCTTTCCCTTTTGCCTCTTTCGTGAGTCTGATGACACCTTGATGAGGATAATCAAGAGAATAAAAGGGAGATATCAATTGCATTCAAGGTAGCATTCTCGGTCATCATTACGGCTTGGCCGATGTGAATGGAAATGCACTCTCTCATCTTAGGCAAAGGTTATCGAAAAAGAGAACGGAAATTAAATTAGAAGAAGAGCAAAGAAAGATGTCAGGCCATACTTCTTACTTGACGAGTAGAACTTCTTAGATTAGTTACCCGGGATCTGAAAGAAGCTTCATTTCTTTGCGCACCGAGATCACTGTATTCTTACTGCTAGCAATCAAAGGAAGAATGAAGATCGAGGAACCTTGTCTTCATCCCAGTGCTATTCATCCCGAGATATGCCTTGAGAGGGTGTTGAAAGATGAAGTTTCACTGGTCTGGTCACATACGAGATTTCCTGCTCACTCTTTTAAAAAAAAA
>Ga0099825_1009141_pt1 | contig 11417 bp, 4 predicted proteins | sample SiratroredBW_FD_76838 | JGI IMG/M metagenome (GOLD analysis project Ga0099825, IMG submission 76838) | Root nodule microbial communities of legume samples collected from California, USA - Siratro red BW | ecosystem: Host-associated > Plants > Roots > Nodule | place: USA: California | collected...
AAATATTTTTTTTCTCTAGAAATATATATATATATATATATATATATATATATATATATATATATATATATATATATATTTATTTATATTTATATTTATATTTATTTATATTTATATTTATTCATTACCTAACTTTGGCAATCCTGAGCAACTATCAGATAGTACCAAGTTTGACCTGTGAAATATCTTATTCCAAGGCATTATTTTGAACTATCCAAATATTCACCTACTTGAAATACTTCCTTAGTCCCCACCCGATCCTTGTCTTTCATCTCGTAGTGCACCAAACTATGACTTCCCAAAAATAAACACTCATATATTAACTTGGTTTAAACTCTTTGAAACCTAGGATTTTTTCATAACAAACATAATCAAGACATTTTCAATAATTGAATAACATAATGACCATCAGTTCATGTCATATGTGTCTCAATTCATAAATTGTACACTACATTCAAATATATATACCTAGTAAATAATAACATAGCATATAGGTAAATTTCTTTTATCAAAATTCATCAAAAATACATATTTTTACTTTATATGTTTATATATATATATAATATGATATTTAAATTATTACAAAATAAAATAATAATCAAAGCAAGAACTTTAAATAAATATAATTTTGATAAAGTTGGCGATAACTTAAATAAAATAAATAATATCAGTGCATAACTGAAGATAAAATAAAATAAACATGATCAGCGTGTAACTGGATAAAAATAAATAAGTAAATAAAATAAATAGGTCCCATATGAAACTGAAGATAAAATAAACATGATCATTGTGTAACTAGAGATAAAATAAATAAAATAAACAAGATCAATATGAAACTGGAGACAATGAAATAAAACAAACAAGACCAGTGCAAAATTGAAGATAAATAAATAGGACCAATGCATAACTGGAAATAAAAAAAATAAAATAAAAAATGACCAGTGCGTAAATAGAAATAAAATAAAAAATAAATAAGACCAATGCATAATTGATAACAAAGTAATTAAAATAAGTAGGACCAGTGCGTAACTAAAGATAAAATAATAAATAAAACAAATATGATCAATGCGTAACTAAAGATAATATATAAAATAAAAAGGACCAATACATAACTGAAAATAAAAGAAATAAAAAAACAAAAAGAGTAAGACAATACATAATTTAGGATGATTCAAAATAAATAAAATATTAATAAAAACACATAAGTTTATTAAGATTAACATAAAAAGAGCTTAACATCACTTTTCCCTTACCTTTAAATGGAAAGACACATTAGGAATAAAACTATAAATGATTATAGAATGTTACTTGAAGATCTTTACCTCCCTCTTCTTCCTCTTTTTATCTCTCACTTTTCCTCTCTTCCTCGCTTTCTCTTCTCCTTTTACATAACATTCTCCTCCTCTCCCCTTTTTATACTCCTTATAATATTATTTTAATTTTAATTTTTTTAACATAATCTTTATCTACTGTATTTAATGCAGGTAGATTTTTTTCTACCACCTCCATTTTTATCTCTTCGTTTCGAAGAGATAAACTTTTATCTTTTTATTTATTTTATTATTATTATTATTATTAATTAATTATTTTTTATTGTATTTTTTACGTTTTACTTATTTTAAATATATAAGTTTATAATACATTTTTTATAATTATTATTATTATTATTTTATCATAACATTTTTTTAAAAACTACTTGCTTTATATTTTAATATTTATACTTTATCTATTTAGAATACAAAATATTTTTAACATAAGAATTTAATCATAGGAATTAAAACATAAAATTTTCTAACACTTATTTTAGAATAAGGATAAAATAACTACTATAGTTTTTTTTAAAATAAGGATAACACATTATTGGTATTTTTAAATTGCACCGAAGAAGTCATTCTCACCCAAAGAACAAAACAAGATAAATACTCCTATAAAAACATTCAAGTATACAAAGCTTTATGACAATCCCTAGAGGATGAAGATTTAGACGGGGAACATGAAATATATTTTATCTCAAGAAATATCCACCAAATGTGGAGAAAGAAAGGAGGGTTTAAAGGAAGAAAAGCCCCACCTTAATAATATAAAGGGAAAAACATGCATAAGTTGTTTGCAATGAATGTAAGAAGTCTTATCACTTCATATCAAGATTTCCATGTAAGGAGAAAGACATGATAGACCAAGAAGAGTGATAAAAATTCATGGCAAGAAGGTCATCATGTCCATCTAAGAAGACTTGAACGAATCTAATTCAAAGGAAAATGATGAAAAGATATGACAATGGTCAATACAATATTTGAACCATTATTAGATGACTTAGATGAAGAGGTAGTTTCTCAAGCTTACACTTTATCATGCCATGAACTTCTATTTAGTTCCTTTTTTCTCTCTAAAGTGTAAAAACTAAAAAAAAAAGGTGAAAAAATTGTCCAAAAATATCAACATCTTAAACACTTAGTCTACCTTAATATTTGATCTTTCCATGAAAATCAAAGATCTTTTAAATAATTTTTAAAAATTGAATAAATAGTACAAAAGTTCATGTTATAAAAAGAGAATGGTTTAGTTAAACCAAGAGAGGGGTGAATTAGTTTTCAAAACTTTTTCTGGAAACTTTCACCATCTTGAGATTCTTTTCCAAAAGTTTCAAGACTAAAAAAAATATAATGCACTTTCAAGTGGGATCAAATTGTGATACAAGAAAGGCGGTGCAACAATATAGAGAGTGAAGAAAGAAAGAAAGAAAGCAAATAAGAACTTATACTAGTTCAGATCCTCTTAATCATACTCTAGTCTCAATAATTTAATCTGAGAATTATTGGTTCTACTAGCTTTCTCAAAAGTTATTACAACAATAACTTTTGAACCCCTTTAAGAGGATATACAACACTTTTTATATTAAGAGGATATACAATCTTATCAACTCTCACACTCTAAGAGGATCTATAGCTTTATCAATTCTTAATGACTATGATTACAAACTCGGACTACCAATCCAAAAACCAAAGTAAATTACAAAACAAAAAATGTTATCACATAGCAAAAATAGTTTAGAAAAGTAACATTCGACAACAACCTTTCTTAAAATGTTTTAGTGCACAAATAAATGTATGAAAAATGTTAACAACTATTTCATTGCTTAAAAATATTGTTTTAAAAAAATCATGCTTCAAATGTAGAGCTAAGTACTCTATTTACATATTTCAAAAGTCATTGGTTAAAAATATTTTAATGCATTTAATCGATTGTCGTTCATATTGATCGATTATTCTATGTAAATCACTTGAAAATAGTTTTTGTTTTAATTAGTTATTTCACTAGATAATTGATTAAATCAATTATTCATTTATCTAAAGACTATAATCGATTATTATATTGGAAATCATATATTTATTTATTACTAGAACATGTTTCATCAATTAGCTAAATACTTAATTGATTTACTATCTTGAAAAATCTAAAAATACTTATCATGGATTTATGTTTTAATTTATTATCAACATGATAGTTGATTAATTTGTTCTAAACATTATCAGAAACCATTTAATTGATTAAACAACCATATAATTGATTATTTGGATTTTAGAACATTTTCAAAATCACTTTAAGTCCTTTTAATTTGATTGGGTGTTGATTATATGAAGATCTTTGTGTGAGACACTTGGAAACAAGTACATTAAAATCCTAAATACATCTCTCACAAACTCAATTATTCATGAATCTTTATCATCAAAATATCATCACTTGAGACTTGAATGTCTTCAAGACCAACAATATTCCCCTTTTTTATGATGACCTCTTGATCTTTTGATGTCGTAGTTTACTCTTGATGTTCGAAATGAATCAAGAAACATGGCTTTCATAGAAAAATATTTTCTCATACAAAGCTTCTTTCAAAGACATAACAAAGTTTGCTATGTACTTCCCCTACAAGATATACAAGGGCAAACAACGCAAAGATACTGAGTTCTAGGAGATAAAAATAACACATAAAAAATGTTAATTAGAAAATGCATCAAACATTAAACATTTCTCCTTTTTAAGGCATTATTAAAAAGATAATCAACTCGTAATCATTTATCATTTATTAAAAATCATCAGTGTTTAAGTAGTTAGTTAATCAAGTAAATCAGTCATCATTTTAATCAAAGATACAAATATTTTTTTATAATCGATTAAAAAATTTCTTAATTAATTAATATGAAGTCTCTAAAAGAATTTCACAAACATGATTGCTTCAGGAATATTCAGACTTGAGTCATCTTATAGCCTTCATGTGTACTTATCATCTAATATTCATCAATCTTCTATCATACAAAGTTGGTAGTCAGCTTAGTTCTCTTTTCATTTGTCAAATTATGCACTTGTATGATTTGATCTTCGATCTTCATCTTATCAGATACAACTACATGCCTTGTTGGTTTAAGCATTTAACCAAAATTGTAGGATGTTGAACTTTTATTCTAACAAAATTTCACAAAAGGTTTTATCCAAATTAATAAGATCCTACTTCTATTCTCAAAAATTGAACTTAGAAATGTTGGTTCCAATAACTTCACAAAGTTATTACAAAAGAATAAACCCGTGCACAAGTTTAAGAGGATATCAAACAACAAACCTTGACACCAAGAAGATATCATATCTATATACTCTTACAACATTTACAACATAAGAGGATATACAATTTATCAAATCTTGATCATTAAGAATAAAACACTGGAACAATCCAATTCCAACAACAAGAAAATACAATTTTTTTTACCACAATTTCACATCAAAAGCACCTAGGATTCAATAATTACACAACCTTGATTTGAAAATATTGAGAGCACAATGAGTATGAGAAAATTCTTGGAAAACTCAATTATTTAAAATCATAAAGGTGTATATTTAAAATAATGAACCAAGTACTCCATTTATAGAGTTTTGAAAACACCGAGGTAAGAACTGAAATCGATGCTTTTAATATATTATATAAGTTGTCAATTGATTATCCTTTTCAAAATTAGTTACAACATTTTCTTGCTTAATCAATTAAGACATGTTAATCGATTAAATTGTTGAGATCAAATTCCCAACTTTTTACTTTAATCAATTAAATAAGAGGTAATGGATTATACTATTCTAAACCTCATCAATAATAATTTAATTTAGAAAATGTAATTGATTATTTTGTTCTTAAAATCTTTTAAAACATTTTTCTCTTTTTAAAATACATTTTAACTCATTTTAAAATGGTCGTGTGTTGATCTTGTGAATACATTTGTGTGAAAGACTCAAACAACAATTACAATGAAAGTCAAAACACTATAAAACATCTACAACATCTTCATCTTCAATCTTCATCATCAAAACATCATCTCTTGAGGTTTAAGGCTTTCTTTAAGACCAATATAACTAACATATTTCAAGTGGTGTAGGACTTGGAATAGTACCTATGAAATTTTTTGTCATAACCTAAAAACTACATAACAAAATTCTTCTTCTACATGATATGAGACTTCTTTCCATGCTCTTTGAATGTTGCAGTTATCCCATGCTAGGCCCAATTAGAGGCCCAACTAAAGCCCAAAACTAGCCCACTTATGACCATAAAATCCTAATTTTAAAAAAAAAATAAAAATAAAAGCATATACAAATTGTACAAGACTAAGAAAAAGAAAGAGATTTCCTAGTGTTTTATTATCCAAAATAGAAGAGTCTTTATCATTGAAGCTTCACCTTCATCTATCTTCTTAGCTATAGGTTTTGTGAGTGGATGGTTCCCATAAGAGAAACAAGTGAAATTATCTTTTCTTAGTAAGAACATAATTTCTTTTGAAAGAACTCTAGAACTAATGCATACAACTTTATTTGGTCCTATAAAAATTATGTGTTAGTATTCTCACAATACTAAAGGATTTGATGAAGCCTAGCAAGCCAAAGCAAGCAAATGGAAGTGTGTTCTAGGCTTTGTCTTGGTGTGAGTGAGTGTGATTGGTTGTGAAAGAGAACCTATGCACATCTAAGGAGAAATTCATTAACACATGGTCTAAATGATTTAAATCAAACCATAAAAGGTTTAACTTTGGTTAAAAACAGTTTTGGAAAATAAAGTACTGAACTATTATAAACTGCTTTCAGGTTAAGCCGAATCAATTTATTCGTGTATGAGCATAACTGAATTAACTTTTTCCTAAAATCTGGTTTGAGTTTTTCTTCTATAATACAGTGGGCTTTCAAGTTTGAAAAAAAAAAAGAGAAAGAACAGAAAGAGATACATTTTTGTGAAACACAATCTATTGAAATTCATTTTGTGAGAACTACTGTGAGAGAATTGATGTTTCATAATAATCATTTTGGAAATAGGGTTTTTACTTAAAGAATCAATCTTGACTAAGGTGTGCTATTGGATTTCTTCAAGACTATGTACAGGCCTTTCTTTCTGCGTCAATCAGGGAGTTTTCTCAACCCTTCTTGATTCTGTTTGAATCAAGATTTGTGTTGTGTTCATTGTAATTCTGTGAAAATCATTGAACAATTGTATTGGTTTGGGCTATAGGAGTTAGCCTGGTGTTTCTGCTGAAATTGATTGGGAGCTGAGGGGAGCAGTTGATCAATTTAGCAGGGTTCTTGATTTCTTCGGGGAGTAGGAATTGGTTGATTAATTGTATGTGAATAATTAATTGAGTTAGTGGAACTTTCTTTGCTAGTGGTGCAGAGAAGACTGGACATAGCCCTTGAGGAAGGGTGAACCTGTATAAAATTGATTGTGTCTCTTCTTCTTGATCCTTCTCTTTCAATTTTGTATTGTTCCTGCACTGCATATTGAATTTAATTGAAAGATTGAATTAATTTCTGATAATCTTGATAAAACTGGTTTAAGTTCTCTGCTGGATATTGATTTGTGCATTGTAACTTGAATTCTGTATTGGTTCTGATAAATCTATTGTAGCTGTCAAAGAAATATTGCTTATCAGATTGGTTCTTTTCTAATTCTGTAATACATATAAGATTCTGAATCTGTGATTTTACAAAGAATTGGAACTTTGGCGGAATTGTTGTAATACTGCAGAATTTGTATTCTTGTTCTGTGTTCTTGATATAACTGAATAATTGAATTTACATTCTAAATAATTTTCAAATCTGTATTAATTGCTGGTGTTAGGAAACTTTATCAGATTTGTTAGTATTAACTGAAATCAATGTAGAGCTGAGTTAGGTGTTTCAAATTTGTATGTTGTAATTCTGTTCCTCTTTGCTCTCATTCAAATTTGGAATTTTGTGTGATTTAGTTCTGATTGTAATATTGGTATTGAAACTTTGTGAACTTGATTTGCTTAAAGTGTTGTTGCGAATTTGGTGTGTAATTGTGAATCTGTTGTGTGTCCTATTTGAAAACTTCTATCTGCCTGTACAACAAATTGATTCATCCGTGCCTTGAATCAATTTATTTCTTTACTGCACCTTATATCTTTAGCACCAAGATTCAATAAAGTTTTTCAAATTGCGAAAACTATTTTCAAAGGTCTAAATTGGGAAAAATCTTTTAAAGTTCAATTCACCCCCCCTCTTGAACTCAGCCTAAAACATTTTCATTATGTTTGTCTGTAATTATTAAGTATCCAACTTACCTGTTTTGATCTTGATTTAGAACTTCAAATGCTACAAATAAGAATAATTTTAGCAAAACAAACTCATAATCAACTTATAATCTTGAACTAATTGAAATTAGAAGAGTTGATGGACTTTTGCCAAATTTTACAAGAATTCCCGATGTAACTAGCCAAGTAGACCTAGTGCAAGCCATCCACTGAGCGCATGTCATGGGCGCTTAGTAGAATCAAGGCAGAGAGTGACCCAATTGAGAGCTTCCAAGTGTTGGGTAGAGCTTATTGTTGCTGAACAAATTTAGTCTAGTGAAAGGGCCCTTTTGAGCACAAAACCATCCAAGCAAACCTCAAAGCTATGGAGTGGTTAAGCGTGGAGAAAACATTCATGTGAAGAAAATCTATATGCTAAACACTTGAACGTGAGGTTGAATGCGTGAACTACAGAGAAGACGCTAGCTTAGCTTTATAAATAGATTTTGAATTGTAATTTAGAGGGAGTGCTTGTGTTGGAGATACTTTTATAGATGTATTATTTAGATACATTGTACAATGATTTCATTGTCATATCCTACCCATTATGAGTAGATAATCCTTATATTAAAATTAGATATCACTATAACACTTTTGTACATTCTTCCTTATATATGCATTTATAATATGTTCTTACCTGATAACCTTGTGCTTGAAAGGATTAACTTGTAGTTATTACTATTAATGATCTCAAGAACTGAATGATATTGGAAAATATGTTTTGTTTTCTGAACTAAATTCAATCAACCAAAGATTGCAGCTACTAGGAATGGAATGTATCTTTGGATATATTATTCTAGTAAATTGATCTTTAAAGTGAATAACATCAAGTCATGGAATTAATTGATTATTATTTAATCTTTAGGTAGTCATGATTAAGGAATTAACTTGGTTTAACATTATGGAACAAAATGATTATTATTTAATCTTTAGGTAATCATGATTAAGGAATTAACTTGGTTTAACATTATGGAACAAAAGATCAGTTATATATGTATATATGAATAGGGAGTGAAAATTTGTTTAAGTGTTATTCAATCTCAATGCTTTATAATATTAGAAACTCATAAGAAACTCCAACACTTGCATTCATTTATGTAACTATTCACTTTACAACTATCTTGATCATTTACAACTTAATGTACAGTTCAATACTTGTATTCATGCTGTTCTTTACAGAGATTCAACAACTATTGAAAGACTTCATAATCCTTGAAGATACAACAACGCTTCTTTCAACTGTATTCAGTATACTTGTTGAGACAACACACACTAATAACAAAATTATAATCTTGTCATAATAGACGACTACTCTAGATGAACATGGGTAAGGTTGATCACCTATAGCGATGAAACCTTAAAAGCCTTTTATAAATCTTGTAAAAATTCAAAGCAATAAAAGACTTATCAATTATAATTATTGATATTTTTGTAATAATAATGGTATTTATTAAAAAAATTCAACCTGTCAGTACACCATGATAAAATAGTGTACTAAAGAGAAAAAAATGTTATTACAAATAATTATGTTAAATTCTAATTCAACTCTCAATCCTTATGGATATAAACAATAAATACAACTCATTATTTAGAAAACAAAATTTACATAAAACATGTCCTAAGACTTATTACGAGAGAAAGAAAATTCAACATTTAATATTTTCATCATTACAAATATCAATATTTCATTTTGAACACTAAAATTTGACTCTAAAAGTAATGAAGGAATTGTGTTTAGTTATTCTAAAAACTTCAAATACATGTAAACTTACTGCATTTTGAACTCTAAAATTAAAATTTGACTCTAAAAAATAACGAAGGAATTGTATTTAGTTATTCTAAAAACTTCAAATACCTGTAAACTTATAACTAAATTAATAAAGTTGTGGAAATATTATTATTATTATTGTTATTATTATTATTATTATTATTAATTATTAATTATTAGTAGTAGTATTAATTATTATTATTATTATTATTATTATTATTATTATTATTATTATCAAAATAATATATTTATTTATCTTTTTTAATTATTAACATTTATTCAGAAAAGGTTAGCTTAAAAGATTATTGAAAGATACGTTTATATTTTATGTAAAGAGTTTTATTTAATAATAATTTTTAAAATAAGTAATTTATTATGTTATATTTTACATACATAATTATATACAATAACACTTACAATACATACATTACACAATAATATAAATAACTGAAACTATTAATAGGCATATTTAAGAGAACAGTCATTAAGTCCATTAGTCTTTTAAAGGATCTGTAACATAATCTTTTAAACATGCTCCTCGATCAAATTAGACTTTCATGTTGTTTAAAGCAAGATTTAAGAAAGACCTATAACAATTAAACGAATCATACTCGAATTTTAATTTTGATGAATGTGAGAATCACACTTACTAAATCCTAACTCGACTTTATATATTATCACCTCTATTTGTGTGTGTAAGTATGCTACTTAAATATATTGTTTAGAATTAAAATTAATAAAAAATATATTAATTGTTTTTATAGAGTTTGAGAACAATAAATGTGTGGAGGTTGAGGCTGAGAACAAGATTTCAAGGGGTCAACTATGTTGGGTGCCGATCTCTAGTAACTGGGTGATGACGGGAAGATACTTGCCAAAGATTCTTAAATACTCCAATTAGTATTTGGTTTTCAGATGTCTCCAAGCGTATCTTAGAGTTGATCTCCCCAAAAGTCCCCCTAACTTCACTCATTGTTTACTATTGACATGATAGTTGCTCTATATTATGTGTCAGAGGGAAGACGTCTACTCTCTTCTGCATAAGGTATGATTATTGTTCTGCACTATGTGTTAGAGGGAAGACATAACGTATGATTATTGTTCTGTACTATGTGTCAGAGAAAACACGTGCAGTCTCTTATGCATAAGGTATGATTGTTGTTCTGCACTATGTGTCAAAGAGAAAAACATGCAATTTCTTCTAGATAAGGTATGATTGTTGTTCTGTAAGTGTTAGAGGAAAGACGTGTAGTCTCTTCTTTGCCAAATGATGAGAGCATCATTTATTGAGATTTGTTTTTTTGTCAGATATGAGATGTTAGTTCCCAATGCAAGGGAAGTGGGAATGTTGGTTTGTTGGTGTCAGCTGTGTACTTATCGGCCTGGGTTTTTGTCGGCCTACCACTTGTCAGCTTGGGTACTTATCGGTCTAAGTTCTTATGAGTCTAGACACTTGTCAGCTTGAGTACTTGTTGGCCTGAGTTCTTATGGGGTTGACACCTGTCAGCTTGGGTACTTGCCGGCCTAAGTTTTTGTGGGTTTGGGCACTCGCCAGCTTGGATACTGTTAACGGATTATCAGCAAGTGTACTGAGTCCTCAAGTAGTATAATAAATAAGATGAGTATTGTTTCCACAAGGAACGAAATTTAATTGAAAACCAAATATATATCAATAGATGGTGAATAAAAGCAGTTAACAATAATGAGTTTGTGTAACAATTTAAAGAAAAGTAACATAAAGTAGTTAAAAGAGATGAAATTAATAATAATAAAAGCCTTAGGATTGAATTGTAACTGACTCTCCTTCCCATACACTCAAAATTAAATAATTATGTCATTTTATTAAATTACCCTTCTGTGCAAATAAAAACCTTTCAACTTGATTCCTCTAATATTGAAATTCATAGATTAAAATATCTAGCTCTATTCCTAGTTACCAGATTAAATTAATCAGCATTAAGAGCATTTGTAATGAACAGTCATTACGTTACACTTCATTCCTGAACGTATACCTGTAATGAGTTAACGTT
>Ga0099825_1009142_pt1 | contig 11416 bp, 6 predicted proteins | sample SiratroredBW_FD_76838 | JGI IMG/M metagenome (GOLD analysis project Ga0099825, IMG submission 76838) | Root nodule microbial communities of legume samples collected from California, USA - Siratro red BW | ecosystem: Host-associated > Plants > Roots > Nodule | place: USA: California | collected...
AAATAATAAATATATATATATATATATATATATATATATATATATATATATATATATATATATATATATATATATATATATATATATATATATATTATTCGTTTGGTCTAATTAAACTCTGCATCTAACATGTTAATTTGATATACCACAATTTTTTTAATTAATTTAAATTAAATTAAGGTATGCAAAATTGAAAATTAAATTAAATTTGTGGATTGTTTCAAAATGAAAAAGGTAAAACAGTAGATGACTAATTTAAATTGAAACCAAAATCTTAATTTATTCTTGTTTTATTTAATGACTCTGTTAATATTTTTTTATGTCAAGTGATTCACTTAATTTGTGAGTACTAAACCGCGTAATTTTCAATAAATTTAGCAAATAACGAAGGAAATGTTAAAAATAAGATATGAACAAAAAAATATCGACAATTTTGTCTGTACTTTACATCTTCATAGAGGTTTTCCTTCTTATTGTAACTTTTTGTCTTTGAAGCAAAATTATATTTTAAGTGAAATGTCATTAAGATCTTCTTGAATATTATTTGGTATTAAAAAAAATGTTGAAAATCAATAAATTGTGAGAGTTTCACTCTTTATATAACAAACACGGATTCTAATTTTATAGCTTCAACAGATCACTATCATAATTTTCTATACGTAATTTATAATAATAATAATAATAATAATATACTAAGACACACTTAATAAAAAAAATTATTTCAAACATAATTTGAATTCAAACACTTTCAAATACTAGACATAAGTAATGGCATACTTGTATATACATATATCTGTTCCAAATTCTAAACATTTTGAATAACACGTATAAAGTGACAAACTTAAACATAAAAACAACATGTTAAAAAAAAAGTTAAAATTTAAGTCTAAGAATTAGATTGAATAGAAATCACAAAGTTAAATAACATTTAAGTAAAACAATTTATAATATCAATTTTTTTTTATGTAAGTTATCTTGTGGAATCTATTTGATAATATTTTTTCGAAACACATAACAAAATACAATGACAAATCTAAATTTATAATATGCAAGATTTTTTTCCCCAGCGAAATGATTTTTGTTCAAGCTATTTTATTTTTCTTCTACCACATGAATTGAATGTGAATTTTTATTATAAATATAAAATAAATATTAATTTATATATTTAATTAATTTATAATTTTTATTTAAATGAAATATGTTATCTAAAAATAGTTGTTAACAATGATAGAAATTATGTAATTTTGAGATCAAATATATGAGATGATGCATTAAGTAATGATAATCTAAGTCACATATATTAAAATATCACGTGAGAAGTTGAGAGAAGGATTTTCACATACTGCATAGATATACAACTTGAATTGTAATGCATTTATCATAATTCATATTCTTATATTCACTTGTTAATCTAAGTCTTATATTAAATTAGATTTTAATTTCTAGTGAAACATATTTAATACAAATCTTTTAGAAGATATAAATTAATATTTTATTTGTTAAATATCTTTTGATTTATATAGATATATGTGTTGTTTATATAATTTTTGTATGTTTTTGTTTGATGGAATCAAATTATTTCTGAATTGTTAATTGAAATGTTTTTTTTTCATACACATTTATATATATATATATATATATATATATAAAGCATGAGTACATGTGCAAAAATAAGAAAAAAAATAGAAATTTACTTTTGACTTTCTGGAAAACTTTGTATTTATATATACATATTTTGTGTATATTTAGTTTTTTTTTTAAATAATATAAAATACTAAATGCTTTATACATATTTTTCGATTAAATTTATAGTAAAGTAAATAGTTTTAGTTTTAAGGGTTAATTGAGGGACTTACAATCAACAACATTATAATTATACAACCACGCAATATTTCATACATGTATAACATGTCTTTTGGATTTTTATATTACCATAACATGCAATTAATTAACTTATCGAATTATGCTTCAGTTCTTATCAAAATTGATTTTATTTCTCAAAATCATATATAAATATAGAATAACTAAAAGTGATTATTTATTTTTTATTTTAACTTTCAAATAAAATTATAATCAATAAAAAAATTAGATTGGTTATTTTTCATAAAGATAGATATGGCATCATAAAATAAAATCCAGTTGCATAATTCTATTTAAGAAATTCAAACTCTTTCACAACCTTTCTTTTAAAGTGTAAATTTTAAACTAAAAAATCTTAAATTAATCAAGTTGTCATAACACGTTGATCATATTTAAAACTAAGGATGACAATACACTATTTATTATTTGAAAAGATAATGCAAAATTTATGAAGTAAATTTTGAATTTCATAAAATTTAATGATCCTCACAGAGCTTTTCAGCAATAAAATTGTGATAAAATCATAAATTAATATTAGAATTCTCCAGATTGTCCAACAATTATATAAAAGTAGCCAAAGATGATCAATCATCCCCACTATTTATTGAATGATTTTCGTAATTACAACTCTCTTTATTTTTATGTCATTTTATTCCTATTTCTTCTTTATCATATGGATTGTGTATATTACATTTTTTTATCCTTCTAATTTATCTCTTTTCCTTCAATATAATAGAGCATGGATGTATGTATATCTTTTATTTTCCATAGTGAATTTGTTTCAATCAAATTTAAAAAAAAAAATTATGAAAAATTAAATTATTTTTCGATAAATTGATATTAGTTTATATATAAAATTATTTTTAAAATTCCTTCATATACATTTCTATTTTTTTTAATTTATGTATATAATTTCAACTTATTGGTTATGCGTGTGAACTTCTGTTTAGAAAAAAAGGGCTTTCAAATTAATGAACATACATTTTTTTCTGCATAAAATTTATGATTTCTTCTGGTTTGGTGCGAAGTGAGGAGATAGATGCCTAAAATATTGACAAAATGATAATCTCAAATACCATGAAATCTGCAACATCTCATCTCATGCAGAGGTAAACCATAATATATGGCTTTTTTTATCCTATTATTAGATTCATTATTAAAATTATATAAAAAGAAAATCAATAATTTATCTGAAAAGTTAGAATAATTCTACTGAACTCGTTTACTAAATTACATCAATTTTATTAAACAACATTATTTAACTCGAAACAACATTAATAAATAACTGCATTACAAATGACCGTAGTAATTAACTTAAAAATTTAGTCGAAACTATTTGTTTTCCAAACTCTAATTCATTATAAAAATTTATAAATCCATTTTGTGAATTTTATTTTTTCCTTTTTCTTTTATTTTATTCAATAACACCACCATAATCTTCAATTCGCATTTGATATTTGCATGCTCACAAACTCCTTCACTTGAGAAAAGAAGAGACGAGTGTGGGGCAATTCCGGAAACAAGTAAAAACCATGAATTGCGTTTGGATAATCGATTAACTCTGCACCTATCCCTGATTTTCTTAGCCACTCGTAATACTTCCTTTGCCAATCACGTAACGGGTCAAACCCACCCATAAAAACAATTGTATTCGGGTAATCCAAACCCGAAATGTCCACCGCATTGGGCCCAATCACATTAACCGCTTCATGGTCGCGATCCGAACCGTTTGGCAGAAGCACCTTCCAGTGCCAATCGGCTCTATCCATCGAAATAACCGGTACCCGGTTTAACCGGATTTCGGAACCGGTTCGTTCTTCTCCTCCGAAAAACGGTTGAACCGAAACCAACCCGATAACTTTCACGGTTCGAAGCTTCTCTTTGCAAACCCGAACCGCCACGTGGTGTGCCAAGTTGGCACCCGCGCTATCACCCGCCAAAAAGCACTTGCTGACGTCAGCAAAATTTGGCAAAACGGTACCGTTTTGGTCGAGGAATTTTAAGACGTCGTGGCCGTCGTCGTATTGGGATGGGTAACGGTGTTCCGGGGTGAGACGGTAGTCAACGGAGACTACGACGGCGTTAAGGGAGCGACAGTAGAGGCGACAAACGGCGTCGAAGGCGGTTGAGGCTGCGGAGAAGAACGTGAAGCCGCCTCCGTGGAAGTAGACGAAGACGGGGAGGGAGGCGGCGGAGGAGGTGGAGGGGACGAAGACACGGAACCAGAGGTTGCGGGATGGGTCGACGGTGACGTCGGAGGAGTACACGCCATTAACGACGGTGGAGTTGGGCGGAGTGTGGCGGTCAATGAGTTTAAAGAGGCGACGGTTGATGGTGTTGTTGGAGCGGCGAGAGGCGTCGCTGACGGCGGAGAGAAGAAAAATGGTTAAGCGAACTTTCCATGGAAGGGTTGGTTTGGTTGTTGCCATGGTTGGTTGGTGAGTTAACTCAGTGGGCGATTCGTAACGAGAGAGAATGGTGGTGAGATTCACTACGAGAAGCTAAGATATAAAGACTAAGATCTAATAAATATTTTAATATTAATCTTTTTACATTAACATATTTTCTTCGGATATTCTTAAGTTACACTAATACAACTTCTTTAAAATTCCGTATAAACCTTCCTTTTATTTTAACAAAATTAGTTATTTTTCTTTTTATATTATTTTTTCAAGTTTTAAACATATTATCTATGTTTTGTTTTTTTAAATTACACATATATCTTTCAAATAGAATTATGAAACATTATTAAATTCTTGTCAGATTAATTACTTGCACATGATATTTTAACTACACTATTATATTAGTATAGTATTATATTTTAAGATATTTTCACTTATTGACAATTGTTCTACAGTCGATTTCAACAAGTTTCGTGCATAAAAAATTTAACACATTTTCCCTTACCTAGAAAATGTCCCTGACATGTGAAACCCAAGTTTTGTAACATAGTTATGTACATCCATCAAATTATACATTTTTCTCTTGAAAAAAATACTTCTTCGGATAACATATTCTTCAACCACTTTAAATCATATATAATTATATATATATATATATATATATATATATATATATATACACGCTTCAGCAAGTGACCAGGACATTATACGTTACTTTTTAGTCTTTAGGTGAATTACCAACAAATATAAACCAAGAAAGTGCTTTTTAATATTGTTTTATCTAATTTTAAAAAGTAAAGTATAGAAAAAAATTCACAAAATAGAAAAGTATAAAATTTACAATAGAGTTAGTCCTGTCATAATTAAAAAGAAATTCAACAAAAATATTTTGAGTCACGTGTTCAGTTAATGTTCTTTGCTGTTAGATAAAACTAAATGTTATAAAATATTTGTGATATTTATTAAATGAAAATATATTTAAATTTCTTTTGTATTTTTTCCTAAGTTTCATTATCATGCCCTAATTTTAGGTTTAGATCAATTCAAATCCAGGTGTTTAATATTTAAGAAATTGAAAGTCTTTTTGAGCATCTTTATTAATATTTATGAAATTTAAATTATTGTGCCAAACTTCGTTGAACTCACTGTAATCACTATATGCTGAATTCATGGTCCAATAAATTTTAAAGAGTTATGATCGGACAAAAAAAAACAATTTAAACTCAATTTCTTATTCAAAGAAACTTCTTTATCTATTAAATTTGTACGTACGGATGTCGTTGTCAAATTTAAAATTAAAAGAAATAGTAATAATACATATATTTTGTAAAAAAATATAGCATTTATTACCCAAAATTTGAAATTATAGATTTTAATAATCTCATCATATTTAGTCATAAAATTGTGATAACATTGCAAATATACAAAGGTTTTGGCTTTAGACCATAACCATATTATTCAACAAATACATAAAAGTAGACACATTTAATTTTTTCCTTTCAATTTTTTTAATAAAATTTTATTCTTATAATTTTTTATTGTATTATCTGACATTAATTATTATTATTATTATTATTAATTTTTTTCTTTGACCATATATGTTTCATTTATTTCCATCGAATAGCATCTCTTTCGTTACCAAAACAAATAATGTATTTTTTAAAGAACAACATAATTACACTCAAACTTAATATGTAGCATGTGTTTTGTTTTATGCGAAATGATGATGACCACCAATTAATACTGGTAAAATATTGGTAATCCTTTATTGTAATTAATGTCCACACATGATTTCTTTATGTATATATTAATTTTAGGTTGTATTTCATGTCAAACATGATTTAAGAAAAAAAAAACAATTTATGTAACTTATGAACATAACTATTTATATAACGTTCTCGGTATCAATAATTAAAGTAAAATAAAATAATAAAATATATATATATATATATATATATATATATATATATCAAAATATCATATATGTATTAAAAATAATAATTTTCTACTTACAATATTTATAATATTTACAAAAATATAAGTTCTACTATGTTAATAATCTAAGAGGTTTTTTTAATAGTTATTTAACATTTAAATACTCTCCTTTTACTCTTTTTTTTTCTTTAAGTAATTTTTCCAAATATTCTTTACGTAGTAGTCTCTTGATAAATTAAAGAAAATACTATAAAAATAAAATGTCAAAATAGATAATATATAAATATTAAACTGAAACTTTAGTATAACAAAGAGAGAATATAACATTTTTTTAGACTTTGTTTTAAAATAATATTTTATATATATTGTCTTGTTATAAATTATTTTCGAAAAATAGTTGTTGGTAGACATTGAGGTTCTTTTTTAAGGATATATTGTCTTAATTTTGAGGAGTGTGAAAATATTATTATAGTTTACTAAATGACATCTAATATTTTTTATCAAGTGGCTAGAACAGTAAATGATATAATCAACTTATCTTAAAGTATACTATCCTTAACTTTTACACAACACAGCATGAAGTATATGCTTTTATTCATGTTTTTTTTAAATAAAAATATGTTTTCTTATACTTGATTTAACGTCTCGTCTTTACTTTTGCAAATGGATTCTTGAGAAAGTTCTCCAAAATAAATATGTAAAGTTAAGAATAAGAACATCATAGTCTCAAAAATATTAAAATTCTCATTCAAAATTTATAGATGTAGAATGGTTCAATAACCATCAAAATAAGTTTTAAAGGAGAAAAATAAATCAATGCAAATCCAATGATTTTTGCATGATAAAAAATGTATGATGATGACGTGAAAGGAAAAATCTCATCACTTATCAGATAGGTAGGTTCATGAATTTGTATGACTTTTCCATCGGTAAAGTGATCATGTAGTTCATGTATATTTCATTTCATTGTACTTTCATAGAATATTTTATAAAATTTCAGATATTTTGCAAAACTTCTATAACTTTGTAGAAACCTCTAAATACTTTTACGTCAAGTTTTCTAAAAATTTACAAATTATATTATGAATCCTGGTTCATCAAGTACTTTCATCATTCTTTTAATAATTTTTCAGTTGTATTTCTCTCTTTTTTTATTTTCTTTTCTTTAGTCATGTTTTTAAAAATTACTCCTTGAGGTGTTTTTTCCTTCTTTAAAGCCTTTATCTTCTTCTTTGATTGTTTCTTTTCATTTATGACGTCATCAATATGAAAGAAAAATGCCATATTTTATGAATTTCAGGATAACTACAATAATTATTCACTATTTTTATTCACTACTTAAAGAAATTCTTTAAAATAAAGATCAACAGTTAAAATGATATGTTCTCAAAATACTTGAGTTTTTATAAAATGTCAATTATATCCAATACTCAAATGTGAAGAATATATAGAAAATGACCGTTTATTTATAGGTGGAGACTTAAAAAAGATATTGAAAAACATAAATCAATAAGATATCAATAGAATAAAATATAACTAAATCATATGATACAAGAAACATTATTCTTACATCATTAATCATTAATAAAGTAGTTAGGTTCAGTATCTTACATAACCATATATATTTATGGAATCAAACATATATAACCACTTCTGAAATATTGTTTATTCTAGAATATTCCTTCACATTTACCAAGAAATTTTAAAATTTTACAAATTATGGTATGTTTTCTAGTTTCTTCTTTTAAGTTATGTTTCATTGACTAATCACCCAATTTTAACTAGATTACTTCATATATCATGTTTTTAAATAAATTCATGAGTTTGTAAGTTAGAAACGTTACTTTTCAATTTATTTTTCAAAAACTTGATTTTTATACACAAATAAAAATTCAAATTTATGGAATATACATGTATTAAAAAATAAATGATACTAAAATATTTTTTCTAATATAAAAATATTATTATCTACATAAAAATTATAAAAACAAATATTTTATAAAAATTAAAATAATATATATATATATATTATTCAACACTTAAAATATAGTTAAATTTTAATATATGAACTAATGTAGATACAAACTTCAATTTATTTTTTAATATAGTATTAAATTTATTATCATGAAATTCAATTAACTTATCATATCAACTATAAATATTACATTCACACATCTTAGTAACAAATTCTCCTATCCTATCTTTTCTATCGAGTCACGTCTAAAAGCTATATCTTTTTGAAGGAGTATTTATTTATTTATTTTTGTATTTTTAAGAGACCTATTCATCAGTTTTTCTTTTAAACTCATATATACATCTGAAAATCCAAATACGTTGAGTAGAGAACAGAATTGTAGTCGTCTACTTTTGTTCTATATTTTTAACTTATTTTTAAGTAAAAAAATATTTAAAAGTGAAAGACTATATTATTAACTAATTTTAATAAAAAATAATATTATACTCTTAACTTTTAACTTTAATTATTTTTTCAAAATACAAAAATTAATTCTACACTTTTAAGTATATTATTAACACAATATTTATTTCATGATATTGATTTTTATTATCATCATTATATATTTTATTATAAATTTCTTATAAATGATTTAATTAAAGTTATTAAAATTTGTATAGGACATTCGCCTATAATCATTAATGGCCATTAATTATCTATAACTTAAATACATATAATATAATTACTTACGGAGGTATCCGTCTCATAATCTCATGAATACAAGTATATCTAATTATTGTCTTTTACTAACATGCAAACAAACAAATATATATATATATATATTTACATTAAAATCACAAGATTATAAGAAAATAAAATCTTCGTACCATAATCTTTAATTACAATATTAAAACATAATCTATAATTACAATATTAAAATATCAAACGTCACATTGAACTTTCACTATCAGCCACTTGTTTGTTGATGAAATGGTTGGCATGAGAAAGGCACTGTAAAGACTCGGGTAAATACTGAAACAAGTGAAACCCATGAATCATATTCGGGTATTCGATTATTTCAACATCCTTATCCCATTTTCTTAACCATTCATAATACCTTCTTGCCCAATCCTTTGTCGGGTCAAAACCCGCCACAACTAAAAGCGTCTTCGGATAGTCCAAATCCGAAATATCTACCGCATTGGGCCCACTCACATTAGCCACTTCGTGGTCACGGTCCGACCCGGTGGGCAAAATAGCCTTCCAATACCAATCGGTTGCGTCCAACGAAACCAACGGGTCTTGCGTGATTCGGATCTCTGATTCGAGTCGCTCTTGGCCTCCGAAAAACGGTTCAATCGAAATCAACCCGATTACTCTAACGAATCGGAGCTTCTCTTTACAAACCCGAATGGCCACGTGGTGCGCTATGTTCCCGCCCGCACTATCACCCGCCAAAAAGCACTTACCAACGTTACCCAAGACCGCGCCGTTTTCGTCGAGGTATTTAACGACGTCGAAACCGTCGTCGTTTTGGGAAGGGTAACGGTGTTCGGGGGCGAGGCGGTAGTTAACAGAGACGATTACAGCGTTGAAGGAACGGCACAAGGAGCGGCAGAAGGCGTCGTACGTGGATGAGGCCGGGGAGAGGAACGTGAAGCCGCCGCCGTGGAAGAAGACGACGACGGGAAGGGTGGCGGCGGAGGGGGAAGGGGAGAAGAGGCGAAACCAGAGGTTGCGTTTGGCATCGACGGTGACATCGGAGGTGGCGACGGCGTCGATAGGGTTGTGGTTGGCAGGGAGCTGGCGGTCGAAGAGGTTGAAGAGACGGCGGTTGACGGTGCCGTTAGAGCGGCGAGAGGCTTTGAGAAGGAGATTAAGCAGAGAGGTGAGTATGCGGAGCTTCCATGGAATGGTTGGTTTGGTTGATGCAGCCATTGCAGGTGGTGGTGAGTTGACTCGGTTGACACGGTGACTCGAAGAGTGAAACTAACAAGTGGAGAAGTGGATGCAAGTGAGAAGATTTTTTAGTGATGTTCTGATGATTAGGATTGTGTTTATACAAATATTTTGAAACAAATATTGAATAAATAAACTGATTTTTTTTATGTAAACAAATATATATAATTTATGTAAAAAGCTACACCACTAATTAATCAGTAATAATGTCAAAGATAGATTTTAAAGTAATTATCATAAAGCAAATATATAAATTTATTGGTAGTTACATGTTATAATTAAACAAGGGGGAATATATTTTAATTAAATTTTATATATGTGCATAAAAGAACCAAACAAAATATCTAATTGGTAGAATTCTTATCTTTGGGTATATGAGATGAGGGTTGGTTGGTGCTGTCACCTCATGCCTTAATTTCCTTATCTCAATTCCAAATTATTCATTTGAAAAAAGAAAAAATGTTAACAAGCATTCATCTGGATTAAAATAGGTCAAAGATTAAGTAAAACATTTTTACTTTTTTAAATCAAGTGTTTTGTTTTGCATTAAGTAGTATAACTTTCCCATAATATAATATACTATTATTTTGTTTTAAGGGATTTCATAAGCATTAATGACTTGTTTGTAACAGTAAATATTTACAGTAAGAAAAGTTTAACGGGTATAATATTTTGAAATTATTACTGAAATTTAATGCATCGTAGATTTTGCATCTTCATGGAGAACTAGGATTGCTCCGTAGCAACTTGATCAACAATTGATATTCCTATGACATATTCTTAAAAGTGTGATTTGTGTATTTATTTTTAATAATATTTTTTTATATTTGAGCATTAGGATAGTGAGTTATAAAATGTAAGATGAGGTACTTACGGTTATAATATAAAGGTTAAGAGTGTCTTTAAAAGATAAGTATGAATGGAAACATAAATTTGAGGTAAGGAAGGAGTGTATAATAATAAATAGTCTCTAACTAAATTTTTTTAAATGATAAAGTATGAATCAAGGAATAATAATATATTTAATAGTTTAATTTGAGTTATGAAAACTACTTTAAATGTTTTGTACATTTATTTTAAGATTTAGTGAAATAATTTAAGGATTTATATATTTTGACATTTGACCATAACAAAAAAATATTAACCCTCCCAATAAAGATATTCTTATGAGTATCTCATGTATTAATCAATCTTAATCTTAATTATATATATATATATATATATATATATATATATATATATATATATATATATATATATATATATTTATATATTATGTATATATATTTTTTTTCATATTATATAT
>Ga0099825_1009144_pt1 | contig 11416 bp, 7 predicted proteins | sample SiratroredBW_FD_76838 | JGI IMG/M metagenome (GOLD analysis project Ga0099825, IMG submission 76838) | Root nodule microbial communities of legume samples collected from California, USA - Siratro red BW | ecosystem: Host-associated > Plants > Roots > Nodule | place: USA: California | collected...
AAAAAAAAAAAAAAAAAAAAAAAAAAAAAAAAAAAAAAAAAAAAAAAAAAAAAAAAAAAAAAAAAAAAAAAAAAAAAAAAAAAAAAAAAAAAAAAAAAAAAAAAAAAAAAAAAAAAACTATTAGCAAAAAGACTTTCAATTAATAAATAAGTAAACAATTAACTATAATACATGAAAAGAGAGTACGATATCAACCGTCTAAAACTTAAAATAAAGGATGAAAATTTGTGTTTCCAATTTATTAAACTTTGTTAAATCTGATATTTATATCTATATATTAAATTAATGAATTTGGTATTTAATTATTGAAAATATATTAATTTTTTCTTTTCTTAAATCTAAACTTATATCTAGCAAAGAAACCACACTCATCCATTAACTTAAAAATATAGAATCAAAACCAGATTTAATACAAACTACAGCAACCAAAGACAATTTTTCCCTTTCCCTTAAAAGATGCAGGAGTTTAGGTGGTCATAAAACAAGTAAAAAAAAAAACAATTAAAAACAAACAAATATATAATTACAACTAAAAAGTCATGAACCTGCACTGCTGTAAGTGCTTTGCTACAAATAAAATTAAAATTGTACACATAATTTTACCCGATTTATTAAGCAAAACTCTAATTTAAGTTTGAAAGCAGCAACAAAATCATGAATAAGACTTTATGAAAGTCTAAAAAATTAAATATTAACAAAAATAGTAGAAATACACCAAATACTTCCCTTCTCAAGTGTAAATAATAGATCTTTAACTCCCACAAATTCAAAACAAGAAACCGCAAACATAAAACAAAAAGGGGATAAAATGTTAAAGAATGAAAAGAATCATACTTGATCTGTTCATTGATTGCAGCTTCACACTCATCTGAATAGTTTTGACGAGCCAAGGAGACATTTTGTTGAATTGGGACAGCAAGATAATCCTTTTTCAGTTCCTGAAAGGGTTCAAATATCACCCCAGTGAGTGGTGATGGTGCGCCTGAAGTAGCAGCACACACCCTCATGTTCTTGCTTCCACCACCCTTAACAGAAGGACTAAAAGAAGAAGAAGAAGAACAAAGGGTTAGCTTCTTCTTAGCATCATCACAACCCACAACATTTGAGAGAGAAAAGACCAAAGCTTTAGAACAAGAAAGGGCCATTTGGGAGGAAAATGAAGAGAAATGGAGAAGATGATTGCAATGGCTGCAAGGTGATTGTGTGATGCATAGAGGAAGGGGCAAGGGTGATATAAGTAGTAGAGGAGAGGGGTATTTTGGAAATTTAAAATTGTTTTGAACCGTTAGATGGAGGAACACGTGGAGGGCTGAGATTTGTTACAAGTACTGGCGTGTGGCGGGCTCGTGGCCTATCCAGTGTGAAAGGGAAAGCTGTGGAAAAATCCGATCCACGTCACGATCTGGCATCCTCGAAATCTGAGCCTACTCTCTCGACTACGTCAACCATGCGGTACTCGCGCTTTGAGCGTTTCAATGAATTGAGGTGTTTCAGAGTTTTGTCTCATTGTTCTTTCGCTCTATCTTTCCTTTTTTCTTACTTTTCTTCCACGGAAGAAATAAAATAAAATAAAATCAGGTTGTACTATTATATTCTTCTATAATAAATGCGAGATTTCAGACTTCTTACTATTTTTGTCCTCACTCAATTATTTCTTTTCCTTAACTTTTAATATTAAGATAAATTACTATATTTTTAATTAAAGATGTTAGTTTTTATGATTTGTGTATAAAGACGTAATATTTTTCAACTTTAATTCATTTTTATAATTATTCTTTATCTTTATAAATGTCAAAAAATCAACATAGTCTTCCTTCTTTACCAAAAACATGACATGTATTTACATCATATGCGATTTCAACGTAAATTTCAACATGATATATCTACGTATATCATGCTAAAAAATAAATTTATGGAGGCTCAACAAAATAGTTAAAAGACTAAAACAAAACATTATATAACCCAATTTTTTTCAACTATCCTATAACACATTCTCACGTTATAACCATAACATTTTTGTATAATTATTTTTAATTAAATTGAAAGCCAATATTCAACATTAATTATCATAAAATATAAAATTATCGGTTTTATAAATATCCTTTTATATTTAGGATTGTTTAGAACCAGATGTTAGTATAAAAACCTTTGTAATATATAATAGTAATAATATATTAGAATTAAAGTATTTTTTATTAGGATTTTTAAATATATTAAATAATAATGGTTATATAAAAAATAGTGAGTAATTGCATCGTAGTTATTTTAGTTTTTCATTAATTTATTTTTACTTTTTTAATTTGAAAATATAATTAAAAATAAAATAGAAATGTTAAATATGTATCCTTTTATGTATTATTATAGTTTTTTTTTTCTCTTTTTCAATTTTAAAATGTAATTTATAATAAAATAAAAATATAAAATTTATACACAAAAACTTATATATTATTGTAAATATTATAATTTAAAATATAATTAAAGATAAAATAAGAATATGAAATGTATAGATTAAAATAAAAAAAATCATTATATGTTCACATATTATTATAATAAAAATAAGCAACTTTTGTTTTTTTAAATATTGTACCGAACTTTGTAGATTATTTTCTTCCTCAAATAGTAAACTGCTTTTACAAACTTATCCACAATGTTGCAAACGAATTTTTCTTCGAAGATGGGTACGATGTTACGTCATCAACTACGTATTAATTTTATGATGCCATCTAATTTAACAAATTTTCAAAAAAAAAAAAATAAGAATGAGTCATTATTACCGTGTTCTAAAAGAATTCTTATTTATGTAAATTTCAGAAAAAATAATTGAGAGTTATTTATGTAAGCATTTGTTTCCTTCACCAACTTAATAAGTAAAATTCAAAACCTGTCAAGTCTCGAGAGAGATTAGTAGCAGTATTTAATAGATAAATATTGTAAAGAATTATCTTTATGTAGTCAAATAAATGAATGAAATGAATTAAAAACTGATAATTAAATTTATTCGTAATAATAGTATATATAAAGCTAAACTTTATGGAGAAAATTTATATAAAAAATAATTTAATTTAAATTTAAAATCAATATAATTTAAAATTAGAATAATATTTGAGAATATATGGATACAAAATTTCTAAAAATTGTCATCAATTTTATTATTTTATTATTTTTTATTTTTATTTCCAATAGATAGATAAACGAAGATATTTTTTTAATTCTTATATCTTTTGTTTTCCTTTATTCATTTCATCATTTCATAATATAATATGATATATTTCATAATAGGATATTATTATTTTTTTATCAAATTACTATCTAAATTAAATAAACTATAATTAAGAAAAAATTAAAAATATTTGTAATATAATATTCCACTATTAAATACTATTTAATATCAATATACTATAATAAAAAATGACTCCAATTCTAATATAATTATGTTATTGAATTGTCATTTATCATGAATTTTTCTAGAGAGATCTATTTTATAAAAATGACATTAATTAATAAAAACGTTAATGTAATTATAATAAAATATGTTACCATCAAACTATTGTAAATGTATTGTTATAAAAAAATTGGAGGTAGTTGTAATATGATCAACTATCAAATTATCACTAAAATAAAATGTATATGAAAAAAATAATATAAAAGTTATCCTTGAAAAATCAATTTCTTATTGTTTTTGTTATTTACCTTCAAATTATAATGTCATCATAGTAAATGTTTTCATATTGTATGCATAAATATGATAGTTTTTCATCTTTACATTAGAAATTGATAATTTTCTTATGATTTAATTTAAATATATTAAGACTAGTATTAAGTTTTTTATATTTTATTATCAAATTATCATTTAATATAAAAAAATTATAATAAAAAATTGAACTTCATTGTAATATAACATTCTTCTATTAAATTATTATTTAATATGACATGTATTAATAAAAAAATTGACGTGATTTTAATATAATATTTTATTATTAAATTATAGTTTAAAATAAATATATATGGAAAAATAATATAAACAAATTTCCTTTGAAAAATATGCCTGTTATCGATGTCTTTATTATTATGTTTTTGACATATGTGTTTTTAAACTTCTCATTTCTCCTTATTGTTTGTTTATTGTTTCTTTATTTCTATCCTTTTAATGTTATATATAATAGTTATTTATATGTTCTTTTTATCAAGCAATGATTAAGATTATATTTGTTTCAATTATTATAAGAAAAATATTTGATTAGCGTTATTTTTTTTGTGTGAGCCAATAGGCCAACGTAAATAGCGTGGGTCAAAGTATGAGTTTTTGATGTGTGACGGTTTGATCTACGCAAAAATTGTAGTTAATTTAAAGAAAAAAAATACTTCTGTGAGCTTGATCCACGAAAATGAAAAAAAAAAAAATTGTGACGGTCTAGCCCACGCTAAGAGTAGGGCGGGTCTAACCCCGGTAAGTATAATGTGAGTCTAGCCCACACGATCTTTTCATAAAAAATTTTCCCTTATGTCTTTGTTGAGGAGACAACAGAAAAAGTTAAAAAAAAATACTAGAATTAAATTGAATGTAGAAAAAGTAAAATTTAAGAAATATAATATAAAATAAGTATTATTAATATATTAATAAAATGCAAAAGTAATGAAAAATGTAAAAAGGATAAGATAGATATAAGTTTATAAATAAAAAAAATAAGTTAAACAGTATTTATGAAATTTATTATTAAATAAATTAGAAAAAAATATGAATTTAATGATATTTTAAATTTTGTGTAGTATTTTTTTAGTATAATTAATATAGAAGAAAAATATCAAAGTAATAAAAAAATTACAATATGATGAAAGTTATGTAGTAAATAAATAAGTGATGAAAAGTTTTTATGATTATTTATTAATAATTTGATGGAATAAATAAAAAATATATTTGATCTTAACTTTTATAATTTAATTGAATAGTAGTTGAATTATAAAATATAAATAAATGATATTGAATCATGAAAAATAAATGAATGATAGTTGAATAATAAAATATAAATAAATAATAGTTGAAATATAAAATATGATAGTTGAAGCATAAAATATGAGTGAATATAAGATATAATATGGTAAATGATTCTTAATTTGTTAAAATAAAATTTAGTATGCGTATTAGTTATGAAGATATGAATATGTTGTATTTTCCCAATATTTTTGTCAATAAATAAATAAATAAATAAGAGTAATAAAATAAAGTAGGTTAGAAATATTGTAATGTACTGGGTTTTATAATTTGATAAGTAGAGGAAGAGAAAAACATGATTAGTGAATATACAAATCAATATAACATAAGAGACTTAATGGTGCAGAAGAGACTCTTAATTTGAAATTGGTGCAGAGTAACAATAATAGATTAAATTAGATAGCATTCTCATTAATTATGATTGAATTGTGAAATTAGAGCTGGAATAAGTGATGGATTCATATTTTTACTTCAAATATCATAAAATCATGTTTATTTAATTTTTTTATTAATAAAAATATTGCAAACTTTTCTAACTCACTATTCTTTTATTTATTTCTAACTACGTTTTTTACAAATTATTTTCTTTTGACATTTATTTTTATATCTTTTTTTATATCTTCTTGATTTTTTCACTTCTTATTTTTATAATGCATCATAGTGAAAGTTCTTATTTCATTATATATAAACTAATCAAAATATTTATTAAATTTAGTTTTAACACTTATCATCAAATTATTATTTTTATTTTATTTTTCATCATCCAACAAGAAATATAACCTTTTGTGACATAAAAACTAAAAATATGTCATTATTAATATCTTGTGACAATAATGAAATTGTCACTAGTACTCTTGTCAATGTTGTACTTGTAACAATAATTTTAAATGTTATTAAAATCAAGCTTTTATTGTGACAAATAAAATTGTACTACTAATTTTAAGTAATAGTAACAATAATATAATGTTACAAATATAAAACATATTTGTGACAATAATAAAATATCAGAAATATAAATTAGTTATTATTATTATTAATTTATTATAATTGATAGTATTTTATTATCAAAATTTATATTATAATTAGCTATGAATTATTTCTAATTATAAATATTTTATCATTATTATTACTATTATTAAAAGTTATAATAGATTATAATAAATATCATATCATAATTAATAGACAAATCATATTTAAAATTTAAAATAAATATTAATTAAAATAAATAAATATAAAATATTCATTACATCTAAAATGTAACAAATAAAATATACAAGAACTTGAAACAAAAATAATACAGTGTGCCCAAAGTAAAATCCCCGACCATGAGAGTTCTAGGCAATGGATGCAAAACGTCTTGAACCACTCGCCCGTGTCAAAATCAAGTACGTGACATTTGGCAACAAAGTGAGTCTCGTTGGAGGGTCCTCTCAGTATGCACAATACATTTTACCTGCAATCCAAAACAATCAAATTTCTTTCGTATGTTAAAAACAATTTATGCACTTCAGTTAATAGAAAAATTAAATGAGAAAACTTACATAAAATTAATGTGCAAAGGCTGATGTTTTTACTTACGAAAAAAATTATCTTCTTTTTTCTTCTTCTCCTATTAGTGATTACATAAAAATTTATCCAACGAAGACCTTAGTTAAGGCCATATTCTCATTTCCTAATATTCAAACACTTCCAAAGTCTAATGTGATGTCAATCAACTTAAGTAAACATAGGCAAGACTATATTCTCATTTCCTAATATTCAAACACTTCCAAAGTCTAACATGATGTCAATCAACTTAAGTAAATATAGACAAGGCCATATTCTCATTTCCTAATGTTCAAACACTTCCCAAGTCTAACGCGATGTCAATCAACTTAAGTAAATATAGGCAAGGCCATATTCTCATTTCCTAATGTTCAAACACTTCCCAAAGTCTAACGAGATGTCAATCAACTTAAGTAAATATGACAAAAATCAAGAAGAGAAACTAATACCGCAAAGACAAAAAACACCGTTGATGCATCCCCTAGAACTATGAGGCAATCTGTCTTGATCAAAAAGTAATCTTCTCCTTTCTTGGCCAATCCAGCTTGTCCATACTTCACGAAAGGTTTTTCAACTTTTCCATTTCGAATCTCACGGCCAATCAGAGTCCCCAATGGAACCGGTAGTGGCTTCGTTCTCGACAATTCAGTCCTACTCATCTTACCTCAGTTCAAAATTCAACATTTCTGGAACAACAACGAATAAAATATACCAAGCTATAGGGCTCAAGGCCTTCATGATAAAATTAAGGTTACAACAACCATTGAGATGAACCTCATAGGAATATGACCTCCCCATAGCAGATGTGAGGTCATACATAGAGCCATTCTCGGCTACTTGGTATTTGTAAATGCACCTTTACATGGTACCCGTTGTTGGTGCTGCTGTTTTCTGGTGCAGCAACCACTGCACCATTTATGGTGGTGAGGATAGTACAAGTTAAAGAAATCATCCTTATACAAATCTTTAGAAACAGGAAGAAAACATTTTATAATTATTCATCAAGATAGAAAACAAAAAATAAAAAACATTTTCTAATGATAGATATTGTTAGCTTCAGGATGACAGATGCAAGACTTTCAATTATATCTCAATCAAGACACAGTTCTTGTAACATGTCAATTGGTTAAGCATCAAACACAAGCACCTTAATACTTTTCCCAAATATTATCCTTACTAGAATATTTAATTACTGACCTTTTTCCATTTTCACCATTGGTTCCATCCTTGCAATGATTCACTGTTTTTTATTTCATCATCCACACTGTCATCATCAGTACCACCATCCTCCAAATCTGTTTCACTACCATCAACAATGGAATCACAGGCTGACAAGTGGAAATTGCAGATTCAGCAGCAGCCACTGCCTCCGTTGTTTTAAGATCATCGACACCAAGCATCAAATCCATTTCGGATTCATTTCCAGTTAAAAATACAACAAATAAAAAATATAACCTGAACTTGAAACATAAATATATCAAATATCTCAACCCTTATACACAAATAACAAATATAAGTTCACCATTGAAAAAAATAATAACCACAAAAGAATGAGATGCAAAACAATCCCATAACCACAAATGTTACCACACCTCTAATATAGCTACAACAATAACCTCACAATACAAAATGACACTATAAGAAGGCTAATATGTACTAAACCTTCGAATAGAAATTGACTTTAGAACTACTCTTACTCTTAAAGAGCAATAAACATTGTCCATATTATCTTCAAGGATTTTGATCCTGGAAAATATATAAAATAAATCATGAATATGAATAAAAAAATTAATAATATTTTAAAAATGTAAAGATATAGAAATATTAATAAAAAAATAAATAATAATATAACTTACTTTGTTTGATGGAACATTTGAAGTGTTAAACGATAAACTTCCTAATAAAGTAGCCATTTGATGTCTCATCTCCCTTTCAATATCTTGCTTCATTTGGTCTTGCTGAGTTTTCATAGCAAGCTGGTGCTTTTCGATTAGTTGACGTTGAGATTGCAATTCACTTTGAAGTTGAAGGTTGGTCTCTTTTTGCTTTTGAATAACGTTGGTCAAATTTTACACTTCTAACTCTAAATCATTTGCTATCTTTTGTGCATCCTCCATTTGACTTTGAACAAGTTGTCTCTCTACACTTCTTTTCGTCATTGACACACTTCCTATACCTTGTGAGTGATTTGGCTTTGTTCCCAATACAAATTCAAAATGTTTCACCAATGGGATAGGTGCTCGTGAAATTTCTTCTTGATATACTTCACTCACATTTTTCAAATTGTCCTATGCAATATTATCACAAAATATTATGACACATGTCAAAATACGAAACAACAGTAAAATAACTTTTGATATCTCTCTCAACTCCATAATCCAAATTTTTACACTCAAATTGTAAAACTTTAACGAGATAAAAATGTAACTTTTAAATCTATTACAATAGAAGTGAAAGTAATTTTTTTACTTACCAAAATTTGTTCCCTATTAGGAATGCACCAAGTTCCATCAGATCTCATTCGTGTGGCCTTCCACACTTCCACTGCATTTGGCCATTCATCGCTTTTTAATTCCTCTTTCTATTGAAAATAAATAAAATAAGATAATATGATGTTAGATTAAATAAAAGAACAAAAAACACAAAGACAAAACAAAAAAAAGTCAATTCTCTAAATTTGTGTTTTCCTTCATTATAGCATCTATCTGCTGTCTTTGGGGTCATCTCTAAACTCGTATTCTCTCTTTGTCTTAATGTTTTTCAAATTGTTACTTCGGATTGGCTGTTGAAAATCATGAAGAAATTAACCGGCAAAGGAAACAGAAGAGACTATGTAATTGATAATTGCTTTAACAACAATGGCGATAGGAAGCAAGATTACAGCTGTTGTGAGGTTAACAGTTCTACAAGTAAAGATTCCTATAACAACCACACCTTGGGCTTACAAGATTTCAAAGATGCAAACATTTTCACTTCTGCAACTAAAGTCCTTTAACAACTAGAGCTCAGGCCCACAAATTTTAAAAAGTGCAATGATTGGCAATTCTAACGAGGGCACTCTTGATATTGATCATGCTTACAACAACAATGGAAAACGGGGAGTCCAAAACTACCATGGTTTCAAATTTAGCTATGGTGAAAAAGTTATGAATGAACACCAAAACCCTAATTAACTTCCAAAAAAGAGAAAAGGTTTGGTTATTATAATCATTTCTCATTTATAAGAGAGAAATGATAGTATAGTATTACAGAACATGCAATTTCTTTATCAAGCATCTATTGTTGCATGGGACTAATGTTGTCATACAATTTCTTTATCATGTATCTGGAGACAATATTTATTGTTGCATGGGACCATATACATTTCTTCCAAGTTAATAGCTACATATGCTCTACCCTTTTTTTGACTTATGATTTCATTGGTTTCAGATTCATACTTTAAAATGTGCATACAAGTTATAATGCATGGGTTAATCAAGGATTCATCTAAATGTAACTTGTATATGTGAAACATAAAAAAAATCATATAAAACTTATATAAATTTACATAAATTTTATACTCAAACATAAAAGAAACATTACCATTTCAAATGCCTTTTGGACAATTGATTTTGTGCCAATAACTGACTTGATTTCTTGTTTGCTTCGGCTAACTTTATTTTTCAAACTTCTTTCCTATAAATGTAGAAATAATTTAATATTATAATATAAAAATACGTAAAAAATAAATTTCAAACTTGAGATATAAATATATAAAGAATATAACTTACCTTAAATTTAGAATCATTCCATTTATTATTTATTAACCAATTCCAATCTTCAGGACGTATATCATTTGGTTTACCTTTATTTTGGATGTAAGTTTGATGTAAATGGTGATGCATGTTTCTGTATTGGTTTTGCAACTGTTTCATTGCATGTTTTCTATCTTCTTCCTTCAAACATAATGCATCCTAATCTCACGAAGTTAAAAGAAATAGCAAATAGAACATTATTAAAATACATTTAATATATAAATCAAAATTAATTAAGTGCACAAATTATACTAACCTTCATATGTTTCCACATTATATTTAGATCATCTTCAGAAATCTCTTTCCAAGTCTTCACCTATAAAGGAGCCTTTTGCCGTATGCACACAGTTGCTTCAGCCTTGAAATATTTGGCATGTTTTTACAAAGGTTAAAGTAAGGAGGAGGAAACTGGATATCAAAAGTTTTCTCCATCACCATTAACTTTTCTCTTTTCTTTGGGAGTTTTGCACTAATGGTGTGTCCACGTTGCTTCTTAACATCTTGACCTAAATTAAATTAAGAAAAATAAATCAACACCAATTTAATCACTTCAGATTTCTAATTTTAGAAAAAAAACATGTTCTTTAAGTACTTGTACTTGCTTCAAGTGCTCAATATCACTCAACTTAGAGGCATTGACCCTTTTACAACTTAATTTTAATGATCTTGTTATCTATAAAATATAAATGTAAATAATCACAAAAGTTAAAGAAAAATATATATTAAAAAATAAGATAAACTATTAGATGAAGAAAAAGCCAATGTGATGACAGATGGAGAATGAACAGTAGGACTTGATAGATAAATTGAAGTGTATGAAAACAGTCATAACCTAAAATAGTCGGTAATGTCTACATGTAAGCCAATCCAAACAGGTGAAAATATTCTATTTATAAACACATGCAAGATTCAATATACCCAACAAAGCCTCATGAAAGAATTATTTTACATATATGAGGAGCAATTATAAGTATTATCTAGAACTAACAAATAATTAAATCATGTTTCATTATCAATCTAAATTAGATTATATATATATATATATATATATATATATATATATATATATATATATATATATATATAT
>Ga0099825_1009145_pt1 | contig 11415 bp, 11 predicted proteins | sample SiratroredBW_FD_76838 | JGI IMG/M metagenome (GOLD analysis project Ga0099825, IMG submission 76838) | Root nodule microbial communities of legume samples collected from California, USA - Siratro red BW | ecosystem: Host-associated > Plants > Roots > Nodule | place: USA: California | collected...
AAATAATTGTTATAAAAAGATGATGAAATAAAAAAATTAAGACAATAAGTTGATGTTAATTATCGTTTTATTTTCCATTATAAAAAGTATTACATTGCAGAGATTTCTATTAATCATATACTACTAGTCATGGTTTGTCTCAGAAGAACTTTTAAATGTATTTAGATTCAAGATAAAGTTTTTATACTAAATATGTTTCCTGACATGGAAGTCATGAGGAAGTTTATTGCAAAGTGTTGAATCATTAAGCTAAATTCCCTTAACAATTGAATATAGTTTCATTTAATTATAATTTCCATGTATATTGTAGCCCTTCGAATTTTATGTAGCATTTCACATAAGATAGTTTATATTTTTAATCAATTCACCTGTTGTAGAATGAGGTTTCAAGTATGGGAATATTCTTTAAAATATTTGGAAAAACATGTATAGTTATTTTTAGTAAACTATTTCGTTTTCAACAAAAGTTTATTTTAAGTTTAAATTAAGTAATTTTACAATCAGTTGGCATGAAAAATTATTTACATATGAAGGCACAATATTTTTAGTTATACTTATTTAAAATTAATAGAAATTTATTATATTCAAAAATATTTATCGGAGGCATTTATGAGAGGCACCTAATATCGGAATAGGAAGAAAATATAAAAATAGCAGTTGTGGTATGTTACAATATGAAATTATCATTTAATGTATACGTGAAAACTGAAAAAATAATTAAAGGTGGACAAAATATTATGGATAAAAATTAACCATCAATTGTTATGATTTTTTTATATGTCAATATCTCAAATAATAAATTGTCTTTATCTTTTCGGATAAACTTCATGGTTACGCAATTAAAAGATAATTTTACAAAAGGTTTAACAAATTAAATAAACAAAAACAATTTTATAGATCGATTAAAGGTTCACATTTTATTCTAGAAGAGATCTCTTAGTCTTGAATGAAACCCAATATTTTCTACAAGTTATCAAATATGCTAGCAATTTCTTGCATTTCTTGTATATGCATGTTTACTACAATAATGTCAAGTGCTTCAACTTCATTTACTTCGTCATGTTCAATTCTATAATTTAAATTCACTCTACAACAACAGTCCCAACTAATACGCTATTTAGTACCCACTTAACAGAGAGGTGAAGTGAAAACAGGAAAAAAAAGACAAATAGTGATAAAAAAGAAATATCAATATGAAGAAAGAAAAAGGTACATAAAAAAGTAGAGTTAGGATTAAAAAAAAAAAAGAAAGATCTAAAAACATAAAAAGATGATTTCATTCCTAGTGTATCAAAAAATACAAGAGTCTCATGTAAATACAATAAAAAAACATTTATTAAAAATAATTGGACTCAAAACAGAGAGGCCTAAACCAAAGCACACAAACAATAAAATATACCAATAGAAAAATCAAAATGAAGCCTAACATGAACTTCATTAGCTCCATCAAGATGAGAATATATATTTTTCATTCATAACTTGAAATACATGTTTTTGAAATTATTGGAAGAAAGAACTTTGGTCAAGATGTTAGCTTATTGAAGAGAATAAGAGATTGGAAACAACTTCAATAAACCTTTGTTGACTTTTCCCAAACAACATGAGAGTATATTAATATATTTGGTTTTCTCGCAAAACATTTGATTGGAAGCAATTTTGATTGCAAGCTGGTTATCATAATATAAGAAATATGATTGAAGATAGTTAACTCGAAGATTTCAAATAAGGTATGCATGGTAGGAGCTAGTGCTCAATATTTAACTTTAGAGGAGCTCTTAGAGACAATTTTTTGTTTCTTTGATTTCCATTACATCATCAGCAAATGACTAAGGTAGATAGAGAAACCAGTACTAGACTTACGTGTGTGAGGACAAGTAGCCCAATCTGAATCACTATAAGCCTTTATCTGAATAGGACCGTTACTGTGAAATAAAATACCATTTCCAGGAGCATGTTAAAGGACTCGATGAGCAACTTGCTTATGTCTAGTAATGGGAGCAAAACCAAATTAACTAAGAAAATAACTGAAAAAGCTATATCAGAACTAATGTTTGTAAGATAAATGAGGCGTCCAATAAGCCTTTTATAGGCTGTAACTTCTTGTTATTAAGCTTGAGACCTTTGTTAGCAGATAAGTGAACAATGTGCACCATATGAGTAGACATACGAGCACATGCTAACATGCCAACTTTTGGAAGTAAATAAAGAACGTATTTTCTTAGGCTAAGATGAATACGTGTGTTGTTTCTTGCAACTTCAAGGCCCAGAAAATAGGTCAAGTCTCCTAAGTTCCTTATGCGAAAATGATGATGAAGAAAACTCGTGATTGTGTGCATTTCCTCAACATCATTGCCGGTGAGGACAATGTCATCCACATAAATAAGGAGAGCGATGATAGAATGTCCAAACATGTTATAGAAAAAGGGATGAATATTTATAATTATAAGAAAGTAAAAATTAAGAAAGTTTGGCATACCCCTGTCGTCTAGCTTGTTTGAGTCCAAACAATGATCTTTGCAATTTACAAACACTTTTTTGTTTATGGCAATGAGACCAGGAGGAACCTTCATATATACCTCTTTATGCAGATCTCCATCTGGGAAAGCATTATTGATATTAAGTTGCTTCAAGATCCAACTATTGGTGGCAATAAGAGCTAGAAGGAGCCGAAGAGTGGTCAACTTAGCAAAAGGAGCGAAAGTGTCTAGAAAATCCAACCCTTCATGTTGAGAGTAATATTTTATCACCAATCGAGCCTTGCAATGTTCAATAAAGCTATCTGAGTTGTGTTTTATCTTGTAGATCCAGGGACACTTAATGGTGCTCTTCCCAAGAGGAGATAAATATGTCATGATTCAAGTATGATTGGTTTCAAAAGCAGCCAATTCTTCTTTCATAGCTTATACCCAACATGGGTCCTTAGTCACTTCCTTATATGAGTTTGGTTGAACATTAACAGATATGGATAGAATAAGGTGTTTAAAATTAGTAGATAGAGTTATAATTTAAGAAAAATTAAATAAGGTATTTGGTATTTATACTATTGTTGTTGACAATGCTAATCTCAAAGTCTTCGAGATAAATAGGAGGTCTTCCATTGCACCTTTACTTTCTAGTAGTATTATCAATGATAACATTTTCATCAACAGAAGGCATGCTCATTGCCAGGTTATTATTAGTATACTCAATATTTTTTCATTATACATATTAAGATTATCATAAGTTTGGATATAATGCTAGGAAACAAGAAGAGATAAGTTATTAGGATTTTTACTATGTTGAAAAGTGGAATGATATGAGAAATGATTTTCATAAAAAATGATACATATGGAGACATCTATATTATGGTTTTTAAGATTTAAGTAAATATAACCTTTGGTATGAGGTTTAAAACCAAGGAAAATGCCAAAACCAACATGAATGTCCAATATTTTTCTATAAGCAGTAGGAGTAGTATAATAACGAAAACATACAAAATTGCGCAAATTAGAAATGTCAAAAATGTTATCATGAAGTTTTTCATAAGGGGTGGAATTATTAAGTAGAGGGGTATTGATCATGGTAGTTAAAATCGTATGAATCGTACAATACGTATCGCGATTTGTTTTAAAAATTACTTTTCACAATACATATTGGTTTATGTATTGTTTTATGCCTTGAATCGCACCATGAATAGTATGAATCGCTTTTGAATCATGTGATTCATGATTCATGATTAATGTCTGTTGTATGCAATTCATGGTGATTGAAGCGTCACACACTGGAAAATGAAAAATCTCGAAAATCAACAAAAGTTAAACTAAACGAAGTGTCGCATTGAACTAAACGAAGCGTCACGTATAGGGAAATGAAAAGTTTCGAAAAAAAAATCTAACGTTTTTTTGCCTATAAATTGCGAAGGCAAGGAAGATGGAAAGAATAAGAAAGTGAAAAAAAAAACACCGTAAATCAACAAAAGAAATACGTTGTAGCAGAGAAGAGAAAACCAGACAAAATATAATGTAGCATAGAAGAGAAACCCAAAAAAAATACAGTGTAGCAAAGAAGAGAAAACCAGAAAAAGAAGAAGAAATTCGCAGAAAAGTAAAAGGCTTACAGAAAACATTGAAAATTCAGTGAAGAAAACCTTGGAGGAGAGCAGGTCTGGATTTATAATGTTAAACTTTGCTCGTGTATTTAAGAACTTGCTTTGGTTCATACTTTCGTTCAAAATTTGTTTTTCTTCAAAATAGTTTCCTCCATTTAAAATATAAGTTGTTGATCTTGAAAAGTATACGTATGTTGTAGTAGTAGCTTATGAAAAGTAAGGTAAGTAGATAAGTGGTACAGTTCTGAAAAAGAAGATATATATATGTGTAGCTTTATATTTATTAGGTGCAGTTCTGAAGAAAAAAGAAAGAAGATATATTAGGTGTTGTTTCCATAAGAAGGTAGGTACAATGTTGAGAAAGGGAAAGAAAAAATAGAAGTTCTAAAATGCATATAGGTGTAGTTCTGAAAAAAAAAAAAGACATATCAGGTATTCTTTCCATAAGAAAGTAGGTATAATGTTGAGAAAGAGAAAGAAAATGTAGGAGTTCTAAAAAGCATATAGGTGTAGTTTTGAAAAAAAAAATATTAGGTGTTGTTTCCATAAGAAGGTAGGTACATTGCTGAGAAAGAGAAAGAAAACGTAGGTGTTGTGCAACTTTATCAAGTCCAGTTATGAAAAGAAAAAATATATGCCATTATCTTTAGTTTTTATATAAAATTATTTAATTATTTAATTTTTTATTTATTTTATTTTTTATATAAATTATTGAAGTACTTTTTTATATAAAATTATTTAAGTTTATGTTTATTTTATTTTTATACATAATTATTTAAGTACTTGTTTTAATTTATTATATAGAAATAAGATTGCTTAAACATGTGTTTATATAAATTTTTTATTTTTATTTATATATAAGTGTTATTGTATTTTTAATGAAATTTTTTGTTTGTTTCTTTCTTTTTCTATAAAAGTTTGAAAAATTTTGTTTATTTTGTTCTTTTAAGGAAAAAGAATAAGCTATTGTTTGTTAGTTTGATTTTGTTGATAGAGACAATGAGTCAGGCAAGGTGAAAGAAAGAAATAGATATTACATGAAATCATTGTGAGAGTGTTCCTCCTCATAGACTTCTAGTCAAGTGCAAATATTGTTCGCATACTTGTTGGGGTGGTGTTGCTAGAATGAAGCATCATCTTGCTGGAACAAAAGAAAATGTCATTCCTTGTGTATCTGTTTCAGACGATGTCAAAGACGTATTTTTGAAGTTATTAGAATATAAAGAAAAGATCAAAGAAGCAAATAGTCAATATTGTTTTGAAGAAGTTGGATATCCAAGATAATAAAAAGGGAACATTAGAGTCATTTGCCAGGAAGGGGTAGGGAGTTATAAAGCAAAAAACCATGAATGAAATGCTTAAAGATAAAGAATTGGTTATTCAAGCATTTATAAATGCATATACAACAATGCTCTACCATTTAATTTGGTAAGAAGTCCCTTATTTGTTCAAATGTTAAAATCTGTTGTTGAATATGATAAGGGTTTAAAGCCTTCTACTTATCATGAAGTTAGGGTGCCTTACTTGAAAAAGACAATTGACAATATCTAAGCTAGTTTGGATAAATATAAGGTTGAATGGGAGAAATGGGGTTGTACTTTGATGTGTGATGGTTGGACAAATGGAAAAGGAAGGTCTTTTACCAACTTTTTGGTGAATAGTCCAAGTGGAACAATTTTCTTAAAATCTATTGGTACCAAGAATGTGATTAAGGATGCCAAACAAATGTTTAAACTATTAGATTATGTTGTGGAAGAAATTGGGAAAGATAATGTTGTGCAAGTTGTGACTAATGGTGCTTCTAATTTTGTGGCAACAAGAAAAATGTTAGAGAAGAGAACAAAATTATTTTGGTCTCCTTGTGCAGCTCATTGCCTTGATTTAATTCTGGAAGACATTGGTCAACTCCTAGTATTATAATACCATTGCAAATGTCAAAAGAGTCACACCTTTCATTTATAGGCACACATGGGTCCTAAGCTTGTTCAGAAAGTTTTCCAAAGGAAAAGAATTAACTCGACTAGCAGTCACAAGATTTGCAACTACTTTTCTTACCTTACAATGCATAACACAACAGAAAAATGCTCTTCGAGCTATGTTTGTTTTAGAAGAATGGACAACTAGTACTTATGTTAGTAAAAATGAAAGGAAACAAGTGATTATCATTATTGTATGTGATGATAGATTCTGGAAATCTATCTAATATTGTTTGAAGTGCATAACTCCACTAGTGAAAGTATTAAGACTTCTAGATGGAGACTCGAAACCTGATATGCCATATATCTATGAAGCTATGGATAGAGCTAAAGAACAAATAGCCACAAATGTCAAGAATCAAGACTCTCACTACAGAAAGGTGTATATACCTTAATCACTATTACAAATTAATAATGATTTTTATTTCAATAATTTTTTTTTCTTTTTATCAGATTTCATTATGACAAAAACTTCAATGCGGATAGTGAAGTTTTATATGGTTTATATGAGACCATTGAAAGAATAATTCTAGATAGAAGGATTAGATTTCAACTTGATCAACAACTTGATAAATTCAAAAAAAGCACAAGGATTGTTTGGAAGAAGCATGACATTAGAAATCATAAGAAGCAGTCGGGTAAAATATTTAGTTAATCTTCATGGTTTTATAAAGAGTATAACATATCACATTTAATGCAAGCTTTTTATTCAAAATTGCAGCACTTTGGTGGGAAATTTATGGTAGAGAGGGTAAAGAGTTACAAAATCTGGCAATGAGGGTTTTGAGTCTCACTTGTAGTGCTATTGGATGTGAAAGAAATTGAAGCATATTTGATCAAGTGCATACTAAAAGAAGAAATCGCTTGGAACAACAAAGATAAAATGCTCTTGTTCTTGTTAAGTATAACCTTCAACATGAGATGAGGCAAAAGGTTAGAGAGGAGAAAGGAGATACTTATGATCCTATACGTTTATCTGATATTGATTCAGATGATGAGTGGATTACTGAAAAGGATGATCCTTGCTTACCAAACGATGTTTCATGGATGGATATACATGAATCTTTTACTCTTGAAAAGGAGGCACCAAGCAAGAAAAGGAAAAGAGGTATTTATTTAAACTATAAAACTTGTACAATTAAATTAATCATAAATTTTACAATACTTATAATATATTTTATTGTTTCTTTAATAGGTTCAAGAAATTTAAATACTAAGGTTGACAAAAAGAGAAAATCAACCATAATTGCAAATGATAATGAGATTGAAGGGATAGTGGAAGAGGAGGAGGAAGAGGAAGAGGATGAGAATGATCTCCAAGAGAATGTTATATTAGTAGAAGAAGATGATCTAAGTGACATTGATCTCGAAGATGATGAATAAAAGCATAAGATTCGAATGGAGAATTTAAATATAAAAAATAACATTTTATGTCTTATTTTATTTTTGATTTTGAGGATTGAACATTTTGCTTTATTTTGATATATGATATTTTTAATGCTTTTTTCATGTCACTTATTATTATTTAAAAATATCATATTTTAGTTATCATGTATCTTACGATTCATAATAAGTTTCGATTCACGATTTAAAAAAAAACAAAAAATGATTCATGATTTGAATCTCGATTCAACAACCATGGTATGGATACATTTTATCAAAAAAGCAATGTGTTGAACAACAAAATGCCAGGAAATAATAGGCAACTTAAACTGGAAAAATAATGCATGAGTAACATTTAAAAGGTGTTGGTGTTCTCGTCAACAATATCCTTTTGCTCAGACGTTCCAACACAGGTAGTTTGGTATATAATGCCTTTATAAGCATAAAAATTATTCATAACAAACTCTACACGATTATCAGTTCTAATAGTCTTTACAGAAGTTTTGAATTGATTCTCAATATAAGATATGAAAACTAACAACATTGGTCCAAACTTCACATTTGTTATGTATAAGGAAAATTCAAGTATATCTAGAAAAATCATCATGAAAACTAAGAAAATACCTATAACAATTCATTGAAGAAACAAAGCAAGGACCCCAAATGTCAATATGAAAAAGTTCAAAAATTTCAATAGTATGAGTATTACCAAGAGTAGAAGGAATTTTCTCTTATTAGCTTGGTGACAAGTATCATAGATGTAAAATTTATCAATAGAAATTCAAGGATAAAAAGATTTTTCAAAATATTTAATCTTTCATTATAAAGAAGTCAAAAATGTTGGTGCCAAAAACTAAAATCCAAGCATGTTTGTTAAAAATAGGCTCATATAAAAGATTGATATTTCCTATAGGAGACAAGTTCAGTGCTTGGTGAGTCGAGTTAAAGGAGATAAAACCAATTTGATTAACTTGGACTTGGTTACCATAATTATTATTTTTGAACAAATCAAAGAGGATATGATATTGTTGTTGGATAAGACAAATATCTCTAGCTTCTTTATTCCTTTGATCCTTATCATTAACATTATCTTATTAAACAACAATATTGTTGGCTTGCGAAAATGAAAAAGCGACAGACAGTGACGAAGAGCAAAAACCAACATGGACGAAGAAGAAGGTGCATGAACAAGAAGAAGCTAGGGTTAGGGTGAGAGAGAACGAGCTAGAAACCAACAAAGATGATTTCATTCATTGTGTCAAAAAATACGAGAGCCACATATGAATACAACCAAAAAAGCACACGCTAAAAGCAACTGGGCCTAAAATGGAGAAACCAAACCTAAAGTAAACAAACAACAAAAACAAACATGTTGGATCGAACGCTTACTATTGGGCCAAAAGATATAGCCATTAGTCAAGACATAACTCTTTCTACGAAAGAGCGTAACAGTCCAAGCCCTACGATTTGAGTATGACTTAGTCCACCTGGCCTCCGTCACGAGACAATTGATGCCACCATCAGCAATTTCTCCCTCAGCAATTGTTCCACTAAGAATCAAACTCTTCAATTATGACTCGATTTATTTGGCCTACGCCACAGGACAATTGTGCAACCTGCAAGAATCTCTCCCTGAACAATTGTAACATTGGGAATCGAACTCTTGACCTTGTTTCTTATACCAATTGTTGGATCGAACACTTATCACTGGACCAAAAGCTATAGCCATTAGTTAGGGCACAACTCTTTCTACTAAATAGTGTAGCAACCCAAGTGTCACGGTTCGAGTGTGACTTGGCCCATCTAACCTCCGTCACGGGATAATTAATGTCACCCACAACAAAACCTACAGAAAAACCAAAGTAAAGTCCAACAACAACCTAACAGAGGTTTAACATAAACTTTATCACCATTAGACAACAAGTGTTTACGACTAACAATAAACTCCAACCAACATGTAAATTTCAATAATAGTGAACTTTAAATTGTACATGATTCGAACACTCCTTTCACAAGGTACCTATTTGATATCCTATATCATAACAGTAATTTTTTTCAACCGTCTCATTAACAAAAAGATGTATACATCATATAGCCATTTAAACCACAAAGAAATTACATGGCTTGATCCTCCTGCTTTCTTTTGGAAATAATAGAATAACACTTAGTAGAACACAAGCAAAGAGGGTTAGGCCTAAAGTTGTATAATTCATCTCAAATAACTTTGATTTTGGTAAATTATTCAGTGACAAAAGGTTACCTTGGCTTAGGGTTGAGGTTTCCATTTGTAAATCAGAGACCCAAGAAATATCCCTTTGAGAATACCTAGTCTTTAAATTATTCCATATGTTTAGGACTTTGTCCATCCATATAATGCTTTGACGAATTTAAATAAGAAAGGAGTGAACTAACTAGGAGACAACCATATTGTTGTAGAGACTTCATGTCGAAATAATAGTTTTAGTTGGTTTGTTAGCTGTACCATGAATAAACTCTACCTTGTTCTTGCTGCTTAGAGCGGTGATAATGGATCTACTTCATTAGTGGTAGTTGGTAAAGTCAAGAACTGGTGAGATGAAAGGAGTGACCAGATTTTCGTTTGAATGAAAATAAAGAAATTATGTGCAAGTTGATCATCAACTTTTCTGAAAAAGAAAGAAAAGCAAGAACAAAAAGTAAAACTCAAAGAAGAAAGAAAAAGTAAAAAGATTAGAGCATGCAAAAGAGCTCTTCAAAATAACGACTCTCATACCACAATAAAGAGGCAAAAATGAAAAAATGGTGCAAGTGATGAAGAGGAAAATCTAGCGTGGAGGAAGAAGGTGGACGAAGAAGAAAAAGAAAAAGTTAAGGTTAAAGAAAAGGAGAAAGAGGTAGAAACCCAAAAAGATGATTTCATTCATTGTGTATAAAAAAAAAATATAAGAACCAATACAAACAAAAATGCATACACTAAAAGCAACTGGGCTTAAAACGAAGAGACCCAACCTAAAGTAAACGAACAACAAAAACAAACCAACAAAAAAACCAAAGTGAAGTCCAACAGTGATCCAATAGAGGTCTAACATAAACTTTATCAACACTAAACAACAAGCACTTACGACCAATAAGAACCTCCTACCAACATGTAAATTTAAATAATGATGAACTTTAAATTGTGCCTCAATTTAGAAACTCCTTTTACAGGATACTTATTTCATATACTATGTCATAACATTAATTCTTTTCAACCATCTCATTAATAGAAAAGTGTATACATACCATGTAGCCATTTAAGCCATGAAGAAATTGCATTACTTGATCCTCTTGCTTTTTCTTTTAGAAATAATAGAAGAAACAAAACAAGAACACTTAATAAAACACACACAAAGAAGGTCCATACTGAAATTTTATAATTCATACCAAATAATCCTGAGTTTGGTAAAATATTTATTGATAGAAAAGTCACCTTAACTTAGGATTGAGGCATACATTACTAAATCAAGGACTCGAGAAAGATCCCCCAAAATATACCTAGTCTTTAAATCATACCATATGTCTATGACTTTGTCCATCCATAATGCTTTGATGAATTTAAACAAAAATAAAGTGAACTAATCAAGAGATAACTATATTGTTGCAGCGAATTCATGCCAAAAAAATAAAGTCAGTTTTTGTTGATTTAGAAGTTGTACCATGAATAAATTCTATATTGTTCTTGATACTAACAGCGACAATCATAAATCTACTCCATAAGTGATAGTTGATAGAATCAATAACCAACTAGATAAAAAGAATTACCAAATTGCCCTTTAGGTGAAGACAACCCAAAGCATCACAAATAAAGAAAGAGACAGGAGATTTTGCAATCAAATAAAAAAGAGAAAGTTAAATAATAAAAAAAACAAAGTAAAAGAAAAAAATGTCATTGAATAACAAGAATTAAGTACAGAACAAACTGTTCTAAATAATATTATTAAAAGATTCACA
>Ga0099825_1009148_pt1 | contig 11410 bp, 4 predicted proteins | sample SiratroredBW_FD_76838 | JGI IMG/M metagenome (GOLD analysis project Ga0099825, IMG submission 76838) | Root nodule microbial communities of legume samples collected from California, USA - Siratro red BW | ecosystem: Host-associated > Plants > Roots > Nodule | place: USA: California | collected...
ATATATATATATATATAAATCCGATAAATAGAAAGTGACTGGACAATTATAGCTGAGACAAAAGGAGTGCAACTAACCTCTCCCACTCTCCAGAAGCTTCTGCGTGCCTTTTGACAGAATGATATAGGCGATTCAGGCTATAGAGTGCCAATCCAAACATACATTGTGCATCTCTCTCCTGTAGACAACATGAAACATGAACTTCCTATCTTTCTTCCATCCATCTCATTCAAATTAACTAAGGATTTCTTTGTTTTAATGTTAAATGAAATTGATTTTGATAAAATTAATTTTAAATCATTAAAAATAATTGGAACATATTCCCAAATTAATCTGTCATAAATTTCAAGTTAGAACATGTGTCATGGTGGGAGAAATATTGGTTGTTTGCTAAACGAGCACAAAATGAAGTTTGTGAACCCCACTCGCACCTCAAACAACTCAAATGAAGACGTTTTCTGTAGAAAAAAGAAAATGGCACAGTGAAGAACATTTTTCATATGCTCTATCATGAGTATTCTAGACTTACCCTGCCTAGGTGAATACCGCCTCCATAATATGTGTGTGTGTGAGTAGAGAGAGAGTTGAAACTTCATTTTGGAAGGGCTAAACAAAATCAAGAGTCATATATGTATGTACGAATGACGCGACTTAATAGAAGGAAAACTTCAATTCAGGAAGAAATATAGTCACATGCATGTACAAGAATCAGGAAAGCTTCTTACCAGCCCTTGGTCAACATAACTTTGGTACCGCACAATCCTTTTCTTAACCTCAGCAACAAGTAACCTCCTCTGAATGCGAGCAACTCTACCTCTTCCCTCAGCTTTGGTATCCTAATTTACACAAATTTTTTTTATCAATACTAGTGAATAAAGAATTTCTTTTTAAGAGAAAAGATAACGAAGGCAATACTGAAACAAGTTAGCACCCCAAAAGCTACATAAAACGAATTCTTAAATCTAAACCAACTTTGAAAACCCGCGGGGAATTATATAAATAAATTATAATAAATGAAGAAATTCAAGGAAAACCAAAAATAAGTAACTTCATAACACTGCAGAGCATCCTCTAATCAATGAAGCAATAACAAAATTCTTAAAAGATCGAGGGCAGTTAAGTATAACAAATAAAGGATGAACTTGAGCAGGTTTGATACAAAACAGAATCCCTTTTTGACCTAATCCATATGATATTAAGATACATATGTCGACTAGAAACAGGTGCTGTAATATCTAGCCCATCAGATAAAAACCAATTTGCTTAAAACCATTTTAGTGCTCATAATTTCACATATGTGTAATGTTGAATCTCTATGAAACTTTAATTGCACATTTGGTCTTCCAGGTTTTCAAAAGTATGTGATTTTAGTTCAGCATTAATATATAATTCAATTTCTAATAGCAAATGTTAATATATCGATAAGGATAGTGTTAAAACGTGTTAAACCTTGCTATTTATATTTTATGTGAATATTTGACACTCTAATTACTGATCGACGTGTGATATTTTTCATTAGTAATTGGACGACATTAAAGTAGACTAAAATGCTTAATTTTGAATAACTGAATGACCAAATGCGCAATTAAGCTTTTATAGAGATCAAAATTGCATAATCTTAAAATTGTAAGGGACCAAAATTGCAGAATGCGTAATTAAATTTTTATAGGGACTAAAATTCTAACAGTATCCCAACTATACACTAACAATGTGTCACTCCAAATAAGATCCACACTCCAACTCATTCATACAAGTTTTCTTTAGACTATGCAAGAAGTGTAATATTTGGATTCCTATCAGCATTATGGTCATAATTTTGTGCAAACTAAACAAGGGAAATTACCTGTTTGAACCATGACCGTACTACCATCACGAGCAAAAGAGAGAGAAAGAATGCAGGTAGAGCAGTCAGAACGGCAAAGTTGATTTCATTTGCCCGTAGAATCTGGTTCAGCTCTAGCATTGCCCTGCTCAAAATATCATAGTGAGAAATTAAAACAATGTGATTATTTACTTCGATTTGTAGATTCAAATAAACTCACGTCTCGATATCCAGCTTGAGCTTCTGAACCTGGAATATTGAAGAATTATGTTAAAAACTTGAACAGATGTAACATATAACATATGAACTACAGTACCTGAATAAGTATAGCGCGAACCAACTCTCCATTGAGAAGGTTTTGAATAGGATGCATGAGTTCCTTCTCATACCTGCATTTATACTCGAGAAATTAGATCTTAGCACATGATAAATACCAATGTTACAAGAAATGAAGTGATACTAAGAATTCTACTAATAAGGATTCTAAATTCAACATTTCTTCCGATTACATGATTTCTTCCTACATATAAAATTCACTTTCTGTATTTAATTGTCCTTTGATTCCATCAAAATCCAAGATTTAATTCTGTAAAGTTTAAAATATATTCAATCAATATAAATTGAAAATATTTTATATGAACATCCAGGATGAACCCTGTAGGTATAAAATCATAAAAAACTGCTTACAGGTAAATATCTACTTCAAATTCAATTACAGAAGCTATCATTGGACCAGCATAACTAGAGATATCCCAACTCACCTATCCATGACTATCTCAAGCATTTCCTGGTCTGAAGCATTCGCTGGGATATTCTGACCCTTTGCCTGCTCACTGAATGCCAACAACATCCTGCACAGAAATTTTTAGAAATAGTTACTAAGAGAGCAATATCCAATTATCCATGCAACTAGCATGCTTTCAATATCAAGTAGATTACTATTGAAAGTCAGATTTAATATCAATGAATATGACCAAATGCAATTCCAGGCAGTCATAAAAAGGTGAAATAATTGATAACATAAAGGCTAGTTATCTCTAACATGAATTGAATTGAACTATTCTAAAACTGAATTAAGCTTTAAAAGTGGTTCGACAGAACTAAACTTAATTGTATAATCATATAAAAGAATTGAACTGAATTGCATCATGTTTTGAGTGAACTGAACCAAATTGAATTACTCTAAATTGCTTTTGAATTATTTTAGAGTATATTTTCCAATCTCACAAGTTATAGTCCAGTTTAGTTCAAACAATTCTATTTAGGAACAATTCAGTTTTTAAAACTAAACTAATATAACAATTCAGTTCAGTTTTCTTTTAAACAATTTAATATTTTTTTAACAATTCAATTTATTTCAGCTCAAATATTTTCGAACAACCCTAGTCGCACATACCGTACACAGTTCACCAACTTACATACATATTATGAATGAATAAGACCATGCACATGCGTAATTACATACAAACCAGATGCAAACTTTCATGATTCACAAGAAGCTTTTGCATACTAGTCTATACTGTCTAATACAACAATTCAAAAGTTTAAAAATTACCTCACATATGCTGTTTATTTGATATTTTATTTAGAAAAATAAATCTAAAATAAGAATAATATTATTTCGTTTTCTTTGTAAAACAAAAGGTCCAAATGGGTTGAGAGTTTTTATTTCAACTGGGAGAAACATCAACAATTTACATCGAAAGAGAATTATAGAAATAAAATTACTATAAGGTGCCTTAGTAATATAGCATACAATGCAAAACTACAAATAATTGTGTTAAAATAAGCATACAAAGCATATAGATTGTATATAGGTTCAGTGTTAAAGAAAAAGCAGGACGCCATATTTAAAAACCAAACCTGTGTAATGAGTTCGAAGTTAACTGCACCTCTTCAAGGTCCATAATACCTTGATGTCTCTTCCTAAATGTCTCAAAAAGTTCGTCCCTAATGGATAAAATCTGAAAATTGATTGCATAAGCATATTACAAAGATGTGGGACACAGTGACAAACAACAGGGCTCAAATCTCAAACAGTAATTTTAATAGGGATTATTTTAAAGGATTTTATGTGGCTTCAACTGGTGGATTTAACCCAATTAAAGTACAATGAGTAATCATGGGATATTAAAGAAAATACTTCTAGGGGCTAGGCTTAATTTAAAAGTAAGAAACAACACTCTTTTTAGCTTTATAACATTCCAAGGGCTTCCATCTTTTTTATGCTGGAACCTAACCTCGCCTGCATAATCCACTATAGATCAGCTACTAGGCAATATTAAACCTTATTTCATGCTTGCATCCTACATCAATTGTAAACCTCAATCAGTTTGGTTAACTTTTCAACAGATATCAAGATGGGAATGAAGAGGGAAAAGACTCAAGGAAAAGAATTTTGTCCATTGCTCACGGAAAATAGACTTTTAGGAAGGTTGCATAGTTAATTCTAATTATCAATAGATCGAGATTTAAAGGGGGAATGAGGTCAAGCAAATCCGACAGCTCATATCTCATAGGATATGTTAAGTTTTATTGAGGACGAAAAAAAAGGAAACAATAATGAAACCCAGGTAAATCATCAAGAAGAAATGTACCGGTTGCTCTACGTGATTCTTAAGAAAGCTAATTGTTGAGTTCCTAGCTTCCTGAACCCAATTATCAAGATCAGAACTTCCCACCAATCTACTATGCCGTAAGAGCCAAATCGAGCATACTGACAGACCAACTGCACCACATGTATAGCGGACCCAATGTTGAGTAATTCTCCTGGGCTTTCTATGTTTGATGACCTAAAACATATCACAACCATTAAATTGCAATTTAAAATTTTATAAATGTTATAGAACAGTCCAATCAACATAAACAACTGAATAAGTATTATAAAAAATGTTGATCACTTGCTCAATTATAGAACCTCCATATATATGACTAAATCCAATATAAATGGTAAGAAAATGGAAGCCCTTGTAATTCATTCCAGTCAAGATAATTGTGTCCACTTCTAATAGGCATTGAATCAAGGACAAAGTCCCATGGATTGTTAGAAGATAGAAAATAACATGAGACATCTTGTAATGTTGGAGATAAAATAAGGAGTATTAAAGCACTTGAGGAACCCACCCCCTCAAAAGCTAGCTATTAAAGAGGAAGAATCGAGTATGGAACTTCGGCACCCCATAATACTCAAGTATCTATTGTAGCACTGAGCCTAGGAGGGACTTTCATTCTACAATTTCACTTAACTCCATCATTGGTCTATCATTGATAAGCACACAGGTACTCGAGGAACACATTTCTAAAAGCTAGCTATTGAGAGGGAAGAATCAAACACTTAAATTCTCCACTAAACATCTCATACTACTTGACGTGGGACTTAGACATCCTATAATACCCAAGTCTCTATCATAGGGTCAAGCCAACTTTTGTCTAATTGAGGGGTTTACTGTTCCATTACCAATCAAAGCAAAGGGGAGCACACAACAATGTAACATGAGAAAGTTTGGTAAGCAATTAATTTTAACAGCCCCAGTGATGGATATGGCTACTATTTACTTCTCTCATTTTCATATAAAAATGGCTTTCTAACTAAATAGAGTAACATACATGCCCCATGAATCAACATATCGTTTGGGTGTGAAACTAATCCCCTTAGGCAAGGAACATTACAGTTGCCTATTCATTTAATGATGAAGAAACTATTGCCTAACAGCAAACAAATATTACTCTTCTAACACATAATACCAAACAAAGCTAATAATATGATTATGGTTGAAACCTTATTTTCAGGAATGTTGGAAAATATTTCTATTTAATATATCATCTTGTCAAGTTACTATTTTAGAACTAAAAGTATAAGTTGTATTGAGTAAAATATTTTCAGTTTGTGAAAAAAAGTATATCTAGTTAATTATTAAAATTCTGAACAAAAAAACAAAAGTCATCTCTCTGAAGTGGGACTTTATGGATAGAAGTATATAAATTCAAAAGTATTAACAAGAATATCTTTTATACAGAACTTCGTAATTTTTAGTTAGAAAATGAAAAAGAATGCTGAACACATAAGCAGTGTTACGTTACTTCTCACCAAACAATCAAAAGAAAATGTTGATTTGATAATGCTAATAGAGTGAGCTTCCGGAAGTTGAATGATCTTACAAGAGAAGATATGTATGAGTCCAGCTTGTCTAAATTTTGATAAATTGAATTGATAGCATCTCTTATTTCACAGTCTGTCCACTGAGATCCTTCCTGATTTATTTCTGGCACCTTCTCAAATAGAAGAGGGATTGAATAGCTCCCATCAACAGAAGAATCACTCTGAATAAGAATAAAAGGTCAATTCTAAACAATGTTAAGCTCAAAACATGCTCCAGTTTTGCTTTGAAAAATCACGGCTCACAGCAATAAGGGTTAAGAGTAACATACATAAATGAAAACAGAGGAAAAAAAAGGCAAAAATGAACAACTTTATCTATATATACCTGACGCACTGCATGTAGATGCCCAATCGAAGCTTCTAATGTTGAAAACAAATCACTAATTGTAACTAACAAAGATGGCAGCTCAGCCTCTGGATCTGCCACTAAATCCTCTCCAATTTTATCAACTTCCATATAAACCTGAGCATGGCATTTCAAATTTGAAGTAATATCAGAGAATTGACAGCATATTGGCCTTTAACAAAGTGAATATGATAGAGCAATTCTTCCATATTTATAATTTTCTATTACTACAGGTGCGTTCAAAAGTGTTTTACGGGTATGCCAGAAGAACTGAATCCCAAATCGACATGTAAACAATTTGTTTATATCCTCACTGAACTATCCTGTCAAACCTATCCTCATAGTCCCTCCCAAGGCCTATAATAGAAATTCCCTAAAGACATCAATAGCAGTGCCACAGCCAGGAAAAGGGAGGGAAGTACCCAAAAACAAAACTAAGGCAATTCAGTAAAAAGCAGCAGCTGCTACAAAAACACGTAAGATACAGCATCACCTTCATAATCATTCAGTCATTCCAATTTTTCTCTTCTACAAATATGAAGATTAATAACTCCAATGTGACAGAATCATGCAACAACAAAAAAGTATTCACTATAAAGCGAGCTTGACAACAAGAGACAGGCAAATTATATTCATTCTAATTACGAAACACTATTGTAATTCAAACATTAGGATAGAATGAATCAGACAAAGCAAACCTGAGCCAAAAATGTGGCAAGTGAATATCTTAAGCAACTCAAAACAGCTACTCTCTCGTCGATAAAATCAGACGCAGATTGGCAGAGACTCTGTGTAGACGAACCCTGGGCAGTGAGTCCCCGCAACAACTTAACCGTTTCATCAATAAAAGCCCTCGGACCCCTCTCAAAAATCATGAAACGCGCCTTCTCGGAATCTGACCTCTGAAATCTTAAACAAATAAGCAGTGTAGCCATTTCCAGAATGGACATAGTATGAACTTAAATACATGTTTGGATAATTTTTTCATAAATACCTGTAAAAGATAAAAATAAACAAAGTTTTCTTACAAGTTAAAGTTAGTTTATAGGTAAGCTTATTTTCAATCTCTGCATCAGTTAAAAATTAGCTTATGTAGTAACTTAGTCAGATTCTTTTCTCTTCTTAATTCTTCTTGAAATTTTCTTATAATACACAGATTAGGAAACAAAATGAGAAGATATTTAGAGACAGAACCTTAGCTCTGAACTGCCAGAACTGGAGATTCTTTTGAATGCTATGCAAATTTATCAAAACTCGCTCCAATATACCCTCCACAATACCATGCACTCTGGATCTCTTGGTAATGAGCCTGCAAGGGAACACAGCACAAACATCAAAAACCCTAATATTCATTGTTTCCGTCCGTGAAGAAATAGAAATAGAGCTGAGAATAAAATGAAAATGACATTGAAAGAGGAAGGAATATTGATGAATGATTTTGGAGAAGTGAAGAGGAAAATGAGCGTACACGGGAGAGTCGAGCGAAGAGGAAGGTAACGGAAGAGGAAGACATTCCCGACGCGGGGTTGATCTGAAGCGGATAGCGAAATTGGAGAAAAAGTTTTGGGGGAAGAAGGGATAGAGAGCGTGGAATCGATTTCGAATATAATGAGAATAAAATTGTGAAAGAAAAGTTCTGTTTTCGGTGGATTCGGTTTCCGATGGTGGAACCGCCATCAGAACCACTGCTCCAAGCTTCGCGCTGCTCCGATAAACTTTTCCAGCACCTTTTGACTCTGTAGTAGTTCTTCCTTTTTCTTTTTTTTTTTTTCTAAAAAATAAATTATTTTGATTCCATAAAACAACATCAACCTAAATCACACAGAAAGTGAAATAAAGTCATTCAACTATTCATGAAATTTTAAAACATTTCATGTGGGTTATTAGCTAAAATATTTTTTTAAAATTAAAATTATAAAACTAAATAGTGTTTTGAAAATTTTTTCTCTTTCTTAATTTTTTTGCATGGTTTTTAACTATTTAGACCTTGCCAGCTAGATTAAAATGATAACATTTAACTATAGACTGTTAAAAAGCAAAGTTAGTTGGAGTATATGGACTAAATGCGAAATTTAACTACTAGGCATTAAATTTCATAAAACACATGCTGAATAAATGTGTTAGGAATAAAAAATAACAACATAAAATTTCACAGCTCACACTCAAAAATCCACGTACTATCTATTATTAGACGAAAAAGTATTATAAAATAATACAAGAGATTATTTATAAAATAAAGAAAATTAAAACTTATCATGAAAATAGTTGAGTTTAATACGGTAAAGTATAAGACAAACTCAACAACCTAAATTAGTTAATTTATCATCACATTATTTTTTTTAAAATCATTTTAAAATTCTTAATAACACAAATCTACATATATTTACATTGATTATCTTTTAAGAATAAATTAAATTAAAACCTTGACAAAAAAAATTAACACTTTAATCAAAGTTTTTAAAATCTTTTAACTTTCAATAATAAAAATGAGAATCAAGACTTTAATATATAGTGTATGATAAATATCAAATAAAGTAGAAAATCAACTTAAATATTCTTCTATTTGTAAAGATACATTCACAAACTACATTGCACCTCTATCAATATTATCCGACCAATCTTTAGAAAGCGCAAAAAATCTTCTACAAAGACGTTGTTTCTAATTTCATTGTTAATGCCAAACTGTTTAATGAAAAGATTATGTTAATTACAAACTAAAATATAAATATTATTATTTTAATTACAAACTAAAGTATTCATAGAGCAACCATTCTTAGCGGTGGATCCCAATAATTTCATTTATTTGTTTTTAATATTATTATTTATATATTTTTATTTTCAATGCACATATATTTATAGTAAAGATAAAATTTATCTTTTAGCCAGTTGAATTGAAATCTGTTAAAAATATATTAAAAAATAAACAAACAAAAGAAAATATTTTGTAATTTTTATAGTAGTAATTGAAATTAACATCAACATCCATAAAAAAAATGTCTAAATGTATACAAATTCAAACTAATATAACATTACAATATCCTGCATGCTCAATTATAAAATTACAGGTAATAAAAATTTAAAAAATTGTTTTAGATTTATATTATTTTTCATATGATAAATTTATTTCTCTATCAACACTTCCTTTTATCATATATATAAAATATAAAGATCAATCATAATTATAACATTGAAATTGTAGAATAAAATATTCTTAATTTGATCAAATTTCAAATGTTATCAACATGTGTGCTGCTCATGTACATGTGTGTATTTAATTAAAGTTAAACATAAATTAGTAAACAATAGTTGATGTATAGAAAGTATGAAACTTTTGTATACTTGACTTAATATGGATAGCATTTAACTTCATTTGGCGAAAGATGAGGGGTTAACATAATTATTCATCTCGTTGAAAATTTCACTTTTGTAGTTGTTTTAACTTTCATAATAAATAATATTATAAAAATAAATAAAATAACTTCTCTTCGATTAGTTTATTTCCCATTATCTCTTTCCATTCAATTTTTTCTCACCAAACAATATTTCTTTCCACTAATTTCTTACAATTTTTTTTCTTGCACGTTTCATTGGAAAAAAAATATAGATCTTATCAATTAATACTGGTCAACAAGGAAATAGTAAATTTTTTTTTTTTGTCAAAATCATATAAAAGTACATTGAAAAGTATAAGAGACTGTATTTTCTTTATCTCATTAAAGAAAACCTCTTTTAATTCTCCCACTGTTTTTAAGACACTGGTTTAGCATTTATAAAAAAAAAATAAAATTAATATACATACATACATACATTGCTTAATGTTCTGCCTTAATGCTTACATATGCCAAGGTTGAAGTTATCTAGTTTTGTTGGTCATGCACGAAAGAACAAAAAACAAATCATTTTACACTCACTTTTTTTTCTTACGTCTACTTTACAATATTTTTTAATAATAAAATACCATATTTAATTAATAAAAGTATATATAAATAACATATTGAAATAAAGTAATAATATTTTGGTTATAAAACGATAATGTAAAATATTGATAAGTATCTAACTATCATGGTGTAAAAGATAATTTAACACTTCCTTTCTTTTCACAGAACCAGTTGACAACCCTCTTTAATAGTAAAATATTAAAGTAAGATATTTAATTAAAATATAACGTAAAAAATTAATAAAAAGAGTTATAAAATAGTTATATAAAATAAGATAGTTGTGAAGATAGCGTAACCCTAGAGAGAAAATCCTATTGGATCACATGACACATGCAACGGTAATATTATTAGACACGCATTCAGTTTTTCTTAGGCGACAATGTTGACTGATAAAAAACTTTTATTCTGCAACCATATATATATAAGAGTGATGGCAGGAATAGGGTATAGATAAGAAGAAGAATAAGATAAAGCAAAAAAGAAAGAGAAAATGGCAACATTGGGTGGCCTTACTGATATCGTTGGAGCTGAGAACAGTGTCGATATTCAGAGTCTCGCTCGCTTTGCCCTTGATGACTACAACAAAAACCAGGTTTTCTTTTCTTTCTTATAAGTCAACTTTAATTATTACAAGATCTTATGTATGTTTTATGCTATAATTTGGTACTAGATCATTCTCTCATAAATTTTTGGTACGTGATTAAAAATACTACATCTAGGTTTTATTTTTAAGTCATGAGTTGCGTTGTTTTGTTTGTGTTTAATTGGAGATGAAAGCAGAATGCAGTTCTGGAGTTTGTGAGAGTGATCAGTGCAAAGCAGCAAGTGGTTGCAGGGACCTTGTACTACATAACATTGGAGGCAAACGATGGTGAAACAAAAAAGGTGTATGAAACAAAGGTGTTGGAGAAGGCATGGTTGAACTTGAAGGAGGTGGAGGAATTCAAGGAAGTTTCTGTTTCAGATTCGGTCTAGCACTTGGCCTGGTACAACTAGTATTTACTAAACTGTTTTCATAGATTTCACATCACAAGAATGGATTAATTTCTTGATTTCAAATGTTATGATTTCTCGAATCTGTCTTTCATGTTTTTTCAGGTTACAGAACATTGGATGTTCTTGGCTTGGCCACAAGATTGTTCATA
>Ga0099825_1009153_pt1 | contig 11406 bp, 6 predicted proteins | sample SiratroredBW_FD_76838 | JGI IMG/M metagenome (GOLD analysis project Ga0099825, IMG submission 76838) | Root nodule microbial communities of legume samples collected from California, USA - Siratro red BW | ecosystem: Host-associated > Plants > Roots > Nodule | place: USA: California | collected...
ATATATATATATATATATATATATATATATTATTTTTTTATTTTTTTAAATAAAATGTTCAAAAAGTTTTGCAAGTCAACCAAGGAAGAAGAAATTCGGCTTTTGCAAACCACTAAGTATAATCTATGTTGAAAAATACATTATCGGTTATACTGAAATTTTCCTACGTAATTGATTATCATGATTTCATAAAAGATTATATAGCAATGTGTGTATAGATATTCCATTATCTATACTACATAATATTATTATGTATATCTACATTACATAATTAATATTATAAATTTATCTATATTATGAATTTATCTTTTAGGTAAGGATTCGGAAAATCATTTTAACAAAAATCATTCTCTCTAAATAATAGAAATCTCTATAGTTCTCTTTACTATTTTTTTCTCTCAAAAATATAATTTTTCGTTTACTTTATATTGAAGATAAAAAATACTCATTCAATTTCTGATATATATAGAGTTTAGGGTTTACTATTTTAGTTTAGGTAAGGATTGATTCTTTCCTATTCTTGAGCAATTTAGGAATTTCGTAAAAAAAAAAATCTGTATGCATTTTTTTGTATATAGTCTTTAAAACATCAAGAGTGGTCCTTATTCGTTTTGGATCCTAAGGGTAGGTTCGGATCATTGATCAGAACTGTACGTTGTAGGTTGAGTTATCCTTGTAAGCGGTAACTTTGAGTCTTTTACAGGTGATTCTCCTCTTAGATAGATAAAGGAAGTTGACTCTTAAATCACTTTATAAAACTTAAATTAGGAGACCTTAATGTGTTTGTATTACATATTTATCTATAATTTCTAATATAGTTAAGAGTTATTGAGATGTTGTGTTTTATATTCAATTTGAGTATGTAGGTTTTGAGAAGTAAATGTGTTTGTGTTGGAGACATTGTGTGTTATTTCAATTGGCAAGTTTGGATTCATTTTGAATATGGAATGACTTGAATTAATTTGATATTTTATTTTAATTTAGCCTTAATTTGGTAATAGAAATTCTCTGATATTGTTAGTCTGGTTAGCTTGATTTTGATAATTGTTTTAATTTATTGAAACATGTATAAGTAGTAGCTTGTAATTTTGAAGTGTTGATATGATGTTGATAGAGTCATGGTGTTTGATAGGATGTTGAAACTGATGTTTGTTATTACATGGATCCTCTAAAATTGGTTATTGAACTGAGCTTAAATTGTTTTGATGGTGCATTTTAGTTTTATTATTAATAATGTATGATATTATATTGAGATGTATGATTTGTAATCGAGACATAGTATCTTCAGGAAAGAAGATACCCGTGTTGAGATTGTTAAGAAATGCGAGGATTTGTCGAGGAGGTATCCAAACTCTACTAGTATATTGAAATAACATAGATGATGATTATTAGGTGGTGAGAGTTGACGGGGTTCGAACTAAGTGACTGCAGTTTGAAATATAACTGGTTAGAAAAGTCTCATGGAGACTAACCTTGTCATACAAGATTGACGATTCATTGATATTGATATTAGAGGCTGTGTGGATTCTTAATTTAGAGTTGTATAATAGGTACAAACCTCTGAGTCGTACATGAATCTTTCGAAAATAGAGTCAAGTGTCTTTGTATATTAGTCAATGTATGTATAACATGTGTTATTGTATAAATATGAAAATGGTAGTGTGATGTATGAGATGATTGATGGGTGCCTGAGTTGTGGTATTTTGGTTAATATAGAAAATTTAAACTTTATGAATCTACATTTTAAAGTCTTTAGCTTACCATTTTCTTTTATAGGTTGTTTGTTTTGTTTGTTTTTGAATCTGTGATGATAGTGTGTTACATGTAAAAAGAGTATATAGGTGGTGTGACTCCTTAGTGAGCTGACGGAGAAGGTTAATTTTATTTTATTTTGTGATTGTATAAAGATAAATTTTATTAAATTTCATATATAAAAGTATATTTTGAAATATTCTTATGAATTTCTATGCCATAAAATTCTTATGATGTAAAGAAATATGAGATATTACATTTTAGACTTATTTCAATTAATTATAAAATATTTATAATTATGAATATTTAAAATTAATCTATTTAAATATTTAAAGTAGCTTAGATGATGACTATCTTGCTTAGCTATTGAGAAACATAGGTTTAACACCATGTTTCTTCAATTTTTAATTTTTGGTTTTAGTTATATTTTAATAATTTATTCATCTCATCCAATAAATTAATCATATTTAATTTTTAAATACAAAAGTAAATTTGTAATCTTATAATTTTTAATTAAAAAATTTAAATAAATTTTCTTCTCATTTTCTTTAAATCTTCTCATTTTTTTAAATACTTTTCACCTATATTTTTATCTCAGACTCACTCAAATTTATTTATTCAAATCCATCATTATATCCAAACAAAGTCTTAATATTCATACTTACTTTTTATTCTTTTAATATGAGTTATTAGTTTTAATTACGGTTTTATCTGACACGTTTTGTCATAGAATTATAAGTGACCCAACAAACTTTTCCTGTAATAAAAAAGAAAAAGTAATCAAAAGTTTTCCATGATACAATCGATCTTCGCAATATGCAAGTACAAGGTATCTAATTATTACATAAACCTATTGAATTCATAGATGAGTTATCAGTTAGAGATGTAGATTATAAAAATATAAAGTATGAAATAAATAATAACAGTTTTAACGTTGTTATGAAATTGGTCTTGATTTAAATTTATATTTTATAGTTTAACTATCTATGAGATTAAGATGAATTTATGGTATTAAAAAATGAAATTTAGATTTATTTTTAATGTTATGTTTGGATGTGAAGATGAATTTGAGAAAGAGAAAAGAATATATTTGATAGGAAATGAATAAAAAGTATCTGTATTTGAGTTAAGGAAAAGTTAATAAGAAATAAATGAAAAATTTATAAATAAAGTGACGTACGTAATTGATAAAATAAATTTTTAACAGATAAAATAAAATTAAATATAAATTTATACTTAATATTTATTATATTTGATTTTTATTAATATTTTATCATTATTATTTATAATTTTATTATATTTATTTATTTATTATTTAACATAAAAGGTATAGGAACAAAATATTAAATTTATTTTAACTTTATTAATTATTTTAATATTCTTTTTATTATAAATTGAATATTATATATTATTTATTTATTATTTTATATTATTATAACTTTAATTATTATTATATTTTTTAATTATAATCTATTAAAATATTAATTATAAATTAAATATTTCAAACTTTTTTCGCTCTTTCTTGTGGAAGAGAAAGTTTGAAAAAGAAAATTCTATTGTTTTTTGAACTTTTAAGGATCACTTTGGTCACTTTTTCTTTATTTCTTCTTTATTCTGTAATTTTTCGTCATGCAAAACAAACTCATTCTAAGAACATGTTTAGCAAAGGCGGATAAAGAAGAAATGAAAGGAAAGTTAAAATTTCAAGGAATAAAAAAATTAATTAAAATGGATATCAAAATAAAAAGTTTCATACCGTCTTTCTTCGCTCAATGAAAAGGATTTGTGTAACACTTTTATTATATTTTTTTATGTATCTAATATAATAACTTATTAATATATATATATATATATATATATATTTATATTATAATAAAATAAATATAACTAATTATAAATAATAAGAATAATTAATAATAAAATATTGATAAATTTAATAAAATTATCAAATAATAATAAAAATAGAAAATAAAAAATATTAATAATAAATTATAAAGTAATAATAAATATAAGATAATTATAAAAATAAAATATTAGGAATATTACTATTAAAAACTACAAATAATAATAAATCATAAATAATAATTATAATAATAAAATTTAAAAATAATATAAAAGTAATAATATTAAAATTAAAATTATAATCATAATTGAAATAAATTTACAAAAAATAACATTATTATTAATAATTATAATTTAATTTTTTATTTTTATTTTAATATTAAAATAATTGATATTTTTATAATTTTATTAATTAAAATAATAATAATTTATAATTACATCCAACTAATTAATTATATTTAATCTTAAATTAATTTTATTTATTAAAAAATATTTTATCAATAACACTTATTATATTATTTACAATTTTTTATTATTTTTTTTTTAACTCAAACAATTAAATCTTTTTATATATTTTTCATTTTAAATCAATTCAAATTAATTTTTCAAATCTACTCCTAAATGGAAACAAACATTGGAGACGTAGTCTTGTAGAATTAAGCTTAAATATAAAAGGTTTATGTGAGAAAAAGGAGAAATAATTCGTTTCCACCCATCCCGGTGGATCTGGCGGTTGAGTTTTGGTTTAAAGAAGAAAAATGAGGATACATGTTCCTGAAAATGTGCATAAAAATAATATTGTAATTGAATGTACGGCATGGCCCAGTGACGTCCTAGTACTACCTGCGTCTAGTACAAGCTTAGGATCACCATATAAATAACTAGGGCTGCTCCCACTGTATAAATACGCTCAAATCTTTTTCTAGATTTCTTCTAATACACTCTTCAACTGAATTCACAAGATCTTTGCTTCCAAAACTTTTAAAAATTTAATCACTTTCTTATGTTCAAACTATATATATATATATACATGTACCAACTAATATAATTAATATACTACTACTATTATTTTTATCAATTTACCCAATATTTAGAAAATTTTTATATATAAACTAATGTATGCGTATACAATTCATGAAGAGTACAAAATTCTTCCTAAAAGAATTCAAAATGACTTTCTTTAACCCTCTCAAAAAGGGAATATTGTTTCTTAATTTTAAAAGAAAGATGTTTCTTGTAATATACATGATCGAGTGAGATTGAATCAGTTCTTCTTTCACTGTGTATGCAGAAACGCGCTTGAAAATAAATTTGCCAGTAAATTTTTATATTTGCCTCAGAGAATATTTTATTACAAGAATCAAATGCATATTTAAGAAAAACATATTAAATTAAGTTATCATTGATCTTATCTCTCTCTCTCTCTATATATATATATATAAAAGAATATGATTAGAATTTAAAAGAAGGAAACAGGTAATATAGTTTTAAACGTCTATCGTTTGGTTAAATATGTTATCATTAACTTGTACAAGAAAACTCAATTAAATTTAAAAATGGAAATTTTAAGCTTCTTAAAAATTAATAAAATTCAATTATATTTATATATTTTATTTTTAAATTATTATTACGGGTTACAAAATTCTATTTTTATTCCTATACTCACAATGAAAATATGTTGAAAAAAAATATAATTCACATTATAGGAGGTACGGTGTAGTTCAAATATTAACTCTTACTTGCGTTACTAATTGAAAATACACTTTCTTCTCATCTGTAGGTATCACAAAACTAAACTTGAGAGTTTCAAGAGTCCACAAGTTCATGATATAATAATTACTTATTAATTTAATGACATTTCTCATGATTTAATTGTCTCAAAAATTAGTACTCAGTTATGAGAACGGAAATAAAAGAAAGTTAAAGTTGCAATGAGTAGTGAGACAATATGGCGGTTTCACCACTAGCAGTTGTAACAGATGAGGATCACAAATTTGTAATTTTTTTTATATTTGACAGTTTTATAACTATCCCACTTTTGGTGGGAAAGCATGCACAATCGGTGAGAAACACACGAGGTGTAGTGTGATTGCACGCAGTTACGGACAAGGTTAAGAACACGTAAGTATAATACAACTAATAATGAGATTGTTAATGATTGTTTTTAATAAAATAATGAATAATTGGAGAATAAATTATGATTATGAGAATATGAATAGGAAAGTGATATTTAAAATAATGTAATTTATGAAGCATGGATAAGTTCACATTGTACATGTGAAGTTAGCACAGTAACTGAGCAATTTGATTGAAGAGCAGCAGTGAAACGGAGAATGAGGTGATGGATAATATGACAGTATCTGTTCTCACATGAAATATGCATGTGCATCCCATCCCACATGATAACTGTTGATGTGCATCATGGCTGGGACCGAACCCATTGAAGAGGGAGAGTGTAAAAAGGGTAATGATTACGAATGGGGGAGATGATGGGAAGCGTCTTTTTTCCATAATTAATAAATAAATAAATAAAAATAAATGAATAGGAAAACAAAAGAGCTCCACAGTACTGCGCAGCCATAGCCGCCATTTCCTCTTTCCCTTCTTTCTTTCTCCCCTCCTCCTACTTTTTGCTGCTCATTATTGCTTTTGTTAAATTCATTTATTTTCCTTTATTGTTCGCAAACTTTAGCCAAGAAAGATACAGTGCAGGAGAGAGAAAGGCAAAGTGAACAAATAAAGGAAAGAGAGTGCAGATAAAGACATATTCTTATTAAATTAAAATTAAACCCAGGAATTAAATAGCGGAAGTGGTGCGGATTCGGAATAGAAAGTGAGAGAGATTAAAAAAACGGCAAAAGAAAAAGGTGAAAAGATCAGGTATTTAAAGGGCCGTTAGAGAATTTGGATTTGTACCTCAACCCAAGCCATGAGAGTGAGAGGATGAAGCATCACACCACAGCCTTGTTCCTTCCCTCACTAATTCACTAACGCCCTTTTCCCTCAATATTTTATTCTACTACTTCAGTTGGGTGATTGGCCCCAGAAGAAACTGATCCCGTTACGAACGTTCATTGAGTTGAGACTCTGGTTTTAGGGAAGGGTTTCTCGGGTTTTAAGCTTCAGTTTCTTGCAAACAGGATAATCGGTCACGAGAAAGCTGCAATTTCCTCAGCCTCATAGCTTTAACGGCTCGGTCCCCATCTATATAAAGGGAGGTTAAGCTACGCCCTCCTCACTCACTCTCTTCTTCAGCCTTCAATCCATATTCATAGAGTACTGGTTTGGGAGAAGATTAGCGTTTGGTTATTCTCCAAGCATGCTGGTTGTGACTGTGAGAGAGTTCGACCCAAATAAAGACACAGAGAGAGTAGAAGCGGTTGAAAGAATATGTGAGGTTGGACCCAGTGGGAAGCTTTCCCTCTTCACCGACCTCCACGGTGACCCTATTTGCAGGGTCCGCAACTCACCTACTTTCCTCATGCTGGTATAATTATATTCATTCTCAACTATAATCAACGTCTTTTCTTTTCTTTTCTTTACCCCTTCCTTTTTTTTTTTCCTATCGTCGCCAGTGAAGAAGCATCCACCCCAACAATCCTTTTAACTATTTTGACGCAAAAGTCTTTCTCACCAACTTTTCAACGCTACCATATGCGTGTATAAATAAATAACACTCCATCCTTAATTTGTCTTTATCAGGTAGCCGAAATTGGGCAAGAGACAGTGGGAATGATAAGGGGTTGCATCAAAACCGTTACATGCGGAAAGAAGCTCCACAGGCATGGAAAGAACAGCACCGAACTTGCTTCCAAACAAGTCCCTATCTACACCAAACTCGCCTACATATTAGGCCTCCGGGTTTCTCCACACCACAGGTATATATCTTGTTTACTTTCACTTGCTCACTCGTGATGCTATTATGAAGAGTGTGGGTTTTGATTGGGTGTGTGCGGGTGCAGGAGAATGGGAATAGGGTTGAAGCTGGTGCAGAGAGTGGAGGAGTGGTTCAGAGAGAATGGAGCAGAGTATGCTTACATGGCAACAGAAAAGGACAACGTGGCATCCGTTAAGCTCTTCACCGACAAATGCGGCTACTCAAAGTTTCGAAGTCCGTGCATCCTCGTCAACCCCGTTTTCGCTCACCCACTCAGACCCTCCTCCAACTTCTCCATAGTACAACTTCCCCAAAACGACGCCGAATTGCTCTACCGTACCAAGTTCGCCACAACCGAATTCTTCCCCCGCGACGTCGATTCCATCCTAAACAATCATCTCACTCTCGGTACCTTCCTCGCCGTTCCTCGCGGCTCATACTCACCCGACACGTGGCCCGGTTCGCCCCGCTTTCTCGCGGACCCACCCCCGTCCTGGGCCCTCCTCAGCGTGTGGAACTGCAAGGACGTCTACACGCTCCAGGTGAGGGGCGCGTCGCGCGTGAAGAAGGCCCTCGCCAAGACCACTCGCCTCCTCGACCGCGCCTTCCCCTGGCTGCGCCTCCCCTCCATCCCCGACATCTTCCAGCCATTTGGGTTTCACTTTTTGTACGGGCTCGGAGGGGAGGGCCCACAGGCCCAGAAGATGGTGAGGGCTCTGTGCGCCTTCGCTCATAACCTGGCGAAGGATCGTGGGTGCCAGGTGGTGGCCACGGAGGTTTCAGGGCAGGAACCCCTACGCTGCGCCATCCCACACTGGAAGATGCTGTCTTGCGAAGAGGATTTGTGGTGCATCAAGAGACTCGGGGAAGATTACAGCGATGGTTCTGTGGGTGATTGGACCAAATCCCCTCCCGGATTCTCAATTTTTGTTGACCCCAGAGAGCTCTAATTTTTATTAACAACATCCACATCAACTCATTATTACTACATTAGTAATTACAGTCACACCCACCTTCCCTTTCACAAAACAACCCTTTCACAAATCTTAGTTTTATAATGTCGTAAAGGAGGACGGAATATCCTACTTGTTTTTCCTTTTTTTATATATAATTTTGTAAATGGTAGTAAAATGGATGTCGCTTTTTAGATCCCTTGAACTTGTTATTTTGTGATGTGGTTTTGGCAGCGGTGTTATTGTTCCGGTAGATTTGAATGTCGAAGAGTGAGAGAATGTTGATGCGTGAGGTGATGTGTGAATCCGAATATCCGTTTGGGATTGTGCATGTGGTGAGGCTTTTGTTAAAGGAGAAGGGAAGGTTTGTTAGAGTACATTTTGACGTGCTTGATAGTAATATGGCGCAGGTGGGGACCTTAACTTTGTTTTATTGGGTTCCTAGTATCTTTCTTATTGAGGGTAGTGGGAATCAAATGGCGCCCATTAAGTTCCAGTGTAAGCCTCCTAATATAGGCAATTAGCCTTTTTCTTAACCCCAACCAGAGAAAAACATTACTTCGACATATAGATTCATCATGGGACATACGCTGTCTCGTATCTTCTACGTCTATCAGCATTCCACCTGCTTCCTAACTCATCATTTCCCTTCAAGGAATTCCATCTAAGCTTTTTTTTCTCATCATTATATGTTTGCTTTCGCTTACGATACTTATTAACAAAAAAACCGTACACGCATTCATTTTATTTTAATAATGCTGCAAAGACTTTGTACTTGCTCAGGAAACTTATACGCAGCTCCATAATAAAGACCTTTTCTCATCTCTTTTCTACAAAAACATTTAACCTTGTTTCAAACCACATTTGGTTATACCAATAGATGTATCCTTAGTTTACTTGACATAAAAGAGGAGGCTTTGGGGAGTAAAGTAGACTCTTTTTGAATAGCACCATAAAAGAATTATTAAACAAAACTGGACCAATCATGATCCATATTAAAAACCCGTTAACTAAAAATTACCTGGAGATGAGCGGGTAAAATTTGTGGCTGAGTTATGTTTAGCACCTACCTTCGTTTCAATTGAAAGCAATAGAGATTCAATGCCTATCTTTATAATCATAGAAACGCGCATTTCTTAAGATAAAGAAAAATTTTCATTCGAAGAACATGATACCCTATTTTGTTGTATTATCTTCAAAACATGGTCTCATTGTTTCTTTGCTCTTTTTTTCCCCTGTATATGATTTCGTGTGTCTGCTCATTTACTAAGAGCAAGACACCTCACATTTTTTTTATTTACTATGTTTCGTTTGTGCTTCATGTTTGTTAAATTAATATATTTAAAGTTTAAATGCAAGTGTATCACAAAACACCTCACATTTTTTTATTTACTATTTTTCGTGCTTCATGTTTAGTTAAATTAATCTATATAAAGTTTAAATGCAAGTGTATCACAAAAAGACGAGGGGGAAATGTAAGAGTGAGAATGTGGAGGTTTCTTTAAGTTGACCTTTATAATGATCACTCCCTCTCAATTTGATTCCGTTTCCTTTTGTGGCTGTAGATTGGGCCTTTAGCGAACTGCACGTTTTGGGATAGTGACATATGAAAACACCAATAGTACAATAATACGAGGAACGATGAATTTTTTAATTTTTGGTCTGCACTACCTTTTCTAATCGGATAGTGTTTGTGTATATTTTTCAACTTTTACCATTTGATATTAAAAAATTAACATTGTACATTTATCCATTTTTTCATATAAATATCAACAAGATACAGTATTGTTGTTTTACTTTTAAGATATTCAGAACAGAACTAATACAAAAATAAAAAATTCATCCAAATAACTTATAACAGGAAACTTTTGGAATTCTTTTCTTAAGAATGCTTCAGTTATTTGCCGTTTGAATTTTTAAAACCAAATTCAAACCATCAACTCTTCTTGAGAATAATACAATCAACTTCACTCTCTTACACGGATGAAATGAGAAATTACGAGACTATAAGTGAGTTAGAACTTACTAAATATATTTTTTGACAAGGGTCAATTAGTAATTTTACAAATATATCAATTAAAAGAAAATCTATAACATTTATCAAATCTATTATCAAATTTTCACCAACATTCTTTCAAATCTTATTATTTATCCATTAATCCAAACAACATTATCATCTACACACAATCTACTCAAATTTCTTCAAATTCATTGACTCAAATCCACTCAATCCAACCAAACAAAACTTTAGTGACACCACCATCAACTCCACTATCTTGATTTTGTCAAGTCCTCTTTTTATATTTTTATGTTCTTTAAGTTGATATAAAATTTTACTTCATATTTGTGTTAATTTTAATGATAATTTCATAATTTTATTGGTTTATAATTTATTATTTTTATCATATGTTAAGTAACATATTTTTTTATTATCATATTTTAATTTAAAAATGAAAAGAATGAGTAAATTTTCAACGGAAAAAAATATAATCAAAAGATTCTACTCAAATTGCACAAACTAGTTTTGTCTTATTATTTTTTTCTTTCAAACAGAATCATACTAAATTATATTTTTTTTATATATTTAGTTTAAATGTATTTTTAACTAAAAATCGAACCAAGTCTAATCAAGAACTCTATTTTAACTAAACTCTATTCTCATTTTTCACCAATCATTTTCCATAATTTAAAAAGAGTTATTTCTTCATAAATTGTTCGTGAAAAGGGTGATTTGTAAATGAATTTCAAATGATATATTAGCATAATTTATATAAAAAGAATTTAAAACAAAAAATATTGTTTTTTTCAATTCAATCCTTGCCATTTCTTTTCGTTAACTAAATTAAATGATATTATTAGCACCGATATATATATATATATATATATATATATATATATATATATATATATATATATATAAAAAAGATATGTATATGTTATTATTATATTTATTTTATTTTTTTATAAATAATATAATTTTTA